>Ga0209212_1008622_pt1 | contig 10898 bp, 9 predicted proteins | sample RifGroC2_FD_183996 | JGI IMG/M metagenome (GOLD analysis project Ga0209212, IMG submission 183996) | Groundwater microbial communities from Rifle, Colorado, USA - Groundwater C2 (SPAdes) (version 2) | ecosystem: Environmental > Aquatic > Deep subsurface > Groundwater | place: Rifle, Colorado... | reverse complement strand
CCCCTGCCGCGGCGTTCAGATTAAGGGCCAGGGGGAGCAGCCCGAGCAGCAGGCTGCGCATGTTGCCGCACCCCTCGGCTCCGCTCAGCACCTCGGCCAGCTTGCGCTGCAGGCCACGACCGATGACGAAGCCGGTCAGCCCTGCCAGCCGCGCCGAGACGTTGCCGCAGTCCGTGGTAGGCGACTTGAGAAAATCGGCCTGCGCGGAAATGATTTTCAGCGTGGCGACATCGACCACGACCCTGACCGCTATGTCGTGATACCTGTCTCTCAGCGTGGCGGTGAGGACGGCGCTGCCGTGTTGCTGTTTCAGCACGCGGTAGGAGACTTCCCTCTGGAAATCCTCCATGTGATTCAGTTGCATCAGCTACTAACCCTTCTGCTTCACCTTCGGGATAAAAATCTGTTCAGGGTCAAGCACGTTGTGGATAAAGTGGAGTTCTGCCTTGGTCGGCGGCAAAGTTTCGCCGCTTACCCGCGATATGTCAAGATCAAATTGGCACATCTCGCGGATCTGCTCCGGTGAGTTGCCCGCGTGGCAGGTATCCAGATAGATGCGCCCGGTCTCTTCGTCGAAGCGAAACACGCCGGCCGTGCTGATCACGGCTGACGGTCCGCCCCGGTAAGCCGAGCCGTACAGCTCGCGCCGGTGGGTGAACTCACCGCCGGGCCATTTTTTCACGCGCCAGCCGGGACTGGTGATGTAACTCACCCGCTCGGTGAAGCGGCGCTTCTCGTGGACCATGATGAAAACGGTCCGTTTGGCGAAAGAGTTGATATCGGGGTTGCCGCCGGAGCCGGTCAGGCGGAGTTCGGGATCGAGGTAATCCCCGATGCAGGTGGTGTTGACGTTGCCGTATTCATCGACCTCGGCGCCGCCCAGGAAACCGAGATCGACGTAGCCGCGCTGGGCGATGCTGAAGGCATCCTGCAGGCCGGAGGAGCGGGACGCCCCCATCTCGCAGCGGGCATCGCCGACCGAGGTCGGGATCTCGGGCGGGCGGCCGTCAAGGGTCCCCGCCTCGAAGATCAGCTTCAGGTTCGGGGCGTGGGTCTTCTGGGCCAGCATGATCGCCACCATGGGGAGTCCGGTGCCGGCAAAGACGATCTCGTTGTCCTGCACCTCGCGGGAGGCGGCGCAGCAGAGCAGGTCGGCCAAGCCGTATTCTTCGGGTGTTGCATACGTGCTGTTCATGTCATTGCCCCCTCTTCACGCCGGTACTGTAGTTCAGCGCCGTGTTCGCCTTCAGGTTCAGCATCCGCGGCCAGCCCAGTTTTTCCAGGTAACTCATGTGATCGTGGCCGTGGATCCACTCCTTGGCGAAGTCGTCGAACCCCTCCTGGGTCCTGGTCCTCGCGTAGAAATCCTTCAGGAAGGCGCCGTCCACGTCGTAGCGGCCGAACATGCCGGTGGGATGGGCGCCGAAGGGGCATTCCAGGATGTGATCCACCTCGAAGCTCGCGATGGTGTTCTGGTCGCTTTGCCGGCGCAGGTACTCCTCGGGAACGATCTCCTCCGCGATGACGATGGTGATGTCGGCCGCCCGGGCGGCTTCCGGGTCCGAGTAGAACTGGCCGTTGACCCGCACCGTCCCCTCCTCCCCCACCTGCTGCACGCACATCACCGCCACATCGACCTTTGCCGCCGGCACCAGCACCTGGGAGCCCGCCCCGAAAAACGGGTCCTCGGTGAAGACGTACTTCTCCCTGGCTATCCTTTTCCCGTCCCGAAGCCCCGCCCTGCCGAGCGTGTCGTACTCGGGGTTATGGATGTCGGTGCCGAGCGAAGTCTGCGTCACGGCGTAGGGAGAGCCCGCAGCCGCCGCCGCGAAGCGGAACAGCATCTCGGCGTGGCTGTAGTCTTCGACGAGGATCTCCTTGTTCCCCACCTTCCTGGAGAGGTTGGCGCCGTACTTGCCGTACAGTTCGTGTCCGACCCAGCACGACTCCCAGATGTCGACGCAACCGGCGCCCACCAGGAACTCCGTCTGGGGTCCTCCGTTCACCTCGATCAGGTGCAGCCCCTTTCGCCCCTGCCTGATCAGCTCGAAGATCAGGGCAAAGGGACGGCGCCAGATGGTGAACCCGGAAAAGGTCAGGCTGGAGCCGTCCTTGATGATCTCCGCCGCCTGCTGCAAAGTGATACGCTTGCCACTGCTCATGCGCCCCTCCTGTTTTTAGGCTTACCATCCGACCGATCCGACCGATCCGACCGATCCGACCGATCGACAATTTATTCAAGCAAAGTTGCGCAGGATCTCGCGCGAGATGATGACCCGCTGTATCTCGTTGGTCCCTTCGTAGATCGAGGTGATGCGCACGTCGCGGGCATAGCGCTCGACGGGGAAGTCGCGGGTGTAGCCATAACCTCCCAGCATCTGGACCGCACTGTAGCAGGCCCTGTTGGCGGCCTCGGTGGCGTACATCTTGGCCATGGACGCTTCCTTGGCGAAGCTTCGCCCGGACTCCTTGCGAAAGGCGGCCTGCATCAGCAAAAGACGCGCCGCCTCCAGTTCGGTGTAGGCGTCGGCGATCATCCACTGGATCGCCTGGAAGTTGCTGATCTTCTGCCCGAACTGAGACCGCTCGGTGCTGTACTTGGTGGCGAAGTCCATGGCAGCCAGGCCGACCCCCAGCCCCAGGGAGCCGATACCGATACGCCCGCCGGCCAGCTCTCCGACGGCGATCCGGAAGCCGTCGTTCAATTTTCCCATCAGGGCTTCTTTGGGAATCCTGCAGTTGTCAAAGACCAGTTCGTTGGTGGCCGAGGCGTGCTGTCCGGTCTTCTCTTCCTGCTTGCCGATTATGAGCCCCGGCGCCCCCTGCTCCACCAGAAAGCAGCTGATCCCTTTCCCCTTGGGCGCCTCGCGGTCGGTGACCGCCCAGGCCACGAACACCCCGGCGTAGGGGGCGCTGGTGATGAAGATCTTGGAGCCGTTCAGCACCCACTGGTCACCGTCCAATACCGCCGTGGTGGTCATGCCGGCCGGGTCGGAGCCCGCCCCGGTCTCGGTCAGCGCAAAGCTCCCGGCGGCGTATTGCCCGGAGCAGATCCGCGGGATGTAGGCCCTCTTCTGCTCGGGCGAGCCGACCGCCTGGATCACCTCGCACACCATGTTGTTCACCGACACGGTGACCGCCGTGGAGGCGCAGGCCCGGGCGATCTCGGTCATGGCGACACTGAAGGCGACCACACCCGCCTCCGAGCCGCCGTATTCCCCGGAGACGTTCAGCCCCATGAAGCCGAGTTCGGCCAGCTTTCTCAGGTTGGCAAGGAAAGCGGGACGGTCGCCCTCCTGGTCCAGCTTTGCCGCCAACGGCTCCAGCTCGGCCCGGGCGAAGTCGCGGGCGGTGTCCTGGATCAGCTTCTGTTCTTCGGTAAGTTCGAGAAACATCAATTCCCCCCTGCGTCTGGCACCTGTTTAACCTTCCGCCTGTCAGTCACCCTTTAAGGCAACGACCGGAACGTCCAGCTGCTGCCCCCACTGCTGCCATTCAACGGCACTCTTGGTTAAGAAGATGGCCCGATACTGTTCAACTGTGCTGATCGCCAACGCCTCTTCCAAGCACTTCTTGAAATGCGGCTCCAGCGCCGCCACGGCAACCCACCCTTCCCTGGCCTGGTAGAGACTGTACTCGGGAATGCCGCCGCCAAGGATGGCGCCCGTTCTAGTGCAGCCGTAGCGCAGTGGCTCGGCCATGGCCGCTGCCGCTTCGGAGAGGGCGACCTCGGCATAGCCGGCCCCCTGCCCGCGTTCCCGGGCCAGCAGCAGGGCAAGCGCGCTCTGCAGCGCCCGCTCTGCGCCAGCCATGTCCGCCAGCAGGGTGCGCGGCATGTGGGGCGGGGTCAGCAGTCCCAGTGAGGCCTGGTAGGTGAGGTCATGCCCCGCCTCGTTCTCCCGCGGTGCAGGGTAGCCCACCACGGCCACCTGGCAGAGTCGGGGATATTTCCCGTGCAGCGTCTTCCAGCCGAGTCCCAGGCGCGCCATGGCTGCCGGGCGGGTTGCCGTGATGAGCAGATCCGTTTCCGAGAGGAAGGCATCGAGCCGGGCCCGGTCCGTGGGGGTTTTCAGGTCAAGCCGCAATACCATCTGCCCAGCCGCCATATCCCGGTACCACTCGGCGCTGTACTGCTCCATCGGGTCCCCCGCCGGGGGTTCCACCTTGACCACGGACGCTCCCATCTGATGCAGACGGGCGGCTGCAGCCGGTCCGGGAAGATTGACCGCCAGGTTCATGACCCGCATCCCGTGCAGAAGTTTCCTGGTCATTAACGCCTCCCCTTACTTTTCTATCCCGGTCCGCCCCATGACGCCCGCCTGGAAATAGTGCTTCACCTCGACCATTTCCGTCACCAGGTCGGCGGCCTCGATCACCCTCGGGTCGGCGCTCCTGCCGGTCAGCACCAGTTCCACCTGTTCCGGCCGGGCAGCGACCAGTTCCAGGACGTCGTCCACGCTGATCAGCCCGAACCAGGCCGCGCCGTTGATCTCGTCCAGTATCACCAGGTCGTATTCGCCCCCCTGCACGGTATCGCGCGCCAGTTCAAGGGTCTCCCGGGCGATCCTGACATCCTCCGGGTCGAGCTTGTCCTTGTAGATCCAGCAGTCCCGCCCGGTCTGATGGATGGTCAGAAGCGGAGCAAGCCGCTCTGCCGCCAGATGCTCCCCGTACTGGCCGCCACCCTTGATGAACTGAACCACGCAGACCCTGAGCCCGCGTCCGACGGCTCTCAGCGCCAGGCCGAGCGCGGCCGTGGTCTTCCCCTTGCCGTTGCCGGTATAGACCTGAACCTTTCCTTCGGTCAGTGTCATCTGGCGCACCTGGCCGTCATCGCCGGCACGAACTGCATCACGTCGGCCACCACCAGCACGTCGGCTATCTCGCCGATCGGGGCGTCCTTGTCCTTGTTGATGGCGACGATGAAGTCCGCCTTCTTCATCCCTGCCAGGTGCTGGATGGCGCCGCTGATGCCGCAGGCGACGTACAGCTTGGGACTGACGGTCTGACCGGTGGTTCCGACCTGGTGGCTGTGCGGCACCCAGCCGGCATCGACCACCGGGCGGCTCGCGCCCAGTTCGCCGCCGAGCGCCCTGGCCAGCGCCGCTATGGTCGGGATGTTGTCCTTTTTGCCTACACCGCGTCCCGCGCTCACTATCACCTCGGCCCGGGTCAGGTCGACATCCTTCTGCTCGGCCGCTTCGTAGCCGACGAATTCCACCAGGGCGGCCGTCTCCGCCAGATCGAGGGTTTCCAGCTGCGGCGCCCCCTGCGGCTCGCCCTGGAGCGAGAAGGCCCCCGCCTGGATGGTGAGCACGGTCCTGGCACTCTTGGGGCTCACCTTTCTGCGCATCTTGCCGTTGCAGCAGGTGACTTCGAACTTGCCGTCCAAAATGGAGACCACTTCCGACACCTGGCCCGCTTTCAAGGCGGCGGCTACCCGCGGCGCCAGATCCCAGCCGTAAGAGGAGTGGACGAAGATGATATAGTCAGGGTCCTCCTTGGCGACCGCCTCCAGGACCAGTTTCTTGTGCAGGTCCGGGTTGTACTCGCCGTACTTCGCTGCATCGGCCAGGTACAGCCTGCCGCCGAACTTGGGCGCCTCGGCTGCGTCGCCGACCAGCATCATGGCGCTTTCGGCACCCAGTTGTGTCGCGAACGCCTGCAGTTCATAGGTCGAGTCGAGCAGCTTCCCTTGCCTGTATTCCCCGATAAGCAACGCTTTCATGATTTCCCCCCTGCGGAAACGGTTTCTATTGCCGTTGGTCGTGTCCCTTCTCGTGGCTACCGGAATACCGTCGTCTTATCCTTCAGTATCCCCAAAAGCCTGTCGATCTGGTCGTTCACGTCTCCCTCGATGACGATGCCGCCCCCCTTCCTGGCCGGAGGGTACATCTTGTCCGTTGCCGTCAGCTCCGCTTCCTTCAGCAGTTCCGCGATCGGCTGGACCACTAATTCCTTCTTCTTCGCCTTCATGATGTTGGGCAGGGTCGGGTAACGGGGGGTGTTGAGCCCCAGTTGGCAGGTGACCAGCGCCGGCAGCTTCAGCTTGGCGACCCCTTTGATGCCGCCTTCCAGCTCCCTTTTCGCGGTGATCGTGCCGCTGTCATAGGCGAAGCCGACCAGTGTGGTGGCGCAGGCAAAACCGAGCATTTCGGCTACGTTGACCCCGACCTGGGCCGAGCCGCGGTCCTGGGACTGCATGCCGGTGAAGATCAGGTCGTAGTTCTGGGTCCTGGCGTGGCTCGCGATCGCCGAGGCGATCTGCCACGGGTCTTTCTGGTAGTACTTGTCGTCCTGGATCTGGACGGCCCGGTCGGCACCCATGGCGAGCGCCTTCTTGATCGCCTCCACCACGCGGTCCGGCCCGATCGAGAGCACCGTTATCTCCGGCTCGCCCCCCAACTGCTCCTTGAGCTGGACGGCCTGCTCCACCGCGTACTCGTCGTATTCGTTCATGCGGAAGGCGAGGTCGGTCTCGTCGTACCAGGTCCCTTCGCTGTTCGGCTTGAACCTGGATTCCATGTCGGGAACCTGTTTTATGCACACCAGGATTTTCATACCTTCCTCCTTTCTTAATTGGCTTGAAAAACAGTGGGACGGGGATCTACCTGAAGCTGATAAGTCAAAAAACCCGGTGTTTCCGCCTGATCAGATTGGATCAGGTAAATCTGCGTCCCATTGTGATTTCGACTCGTCTTTTTTCAAGGGCTGGGCTGAAGCCGCTCGACAACGATTTCCGCCAGGTCACGCACCTGCAGTTTTCCTTCGCAGTCGCCCGTCTTGATGCCGTCCTCGAACATGGTCAGACAGAAGGGGCAGTTGGAGATCAGAAGCGGAGCGCCGGTTGCCTCGGCCATCTTGACCCGTTTCACGTTGATCCGGCTGCCGAGCTTCTCCTCCGCCAGAATCCGCCCGCCCCCGGCACCGCAGCAGAAGCTCTCCAGCCCCGATTTCTCCATCTCGTTGATCCGCCCACCGGCGGCGTGCAGGATGTTCCGCGGCTGCTGGATGATGTCCTGGTAGCGCCCGAGATAGCAGGAGTCGTGGTAGGTGTAATCGAACTGGTGCGCTGCCAGCGGCAGGCGCCCCTCTCTCATCAGGCGGTCGATGAACACGGTGTAGTGCTCCACCTCAACCTCCAGCCCCAAGTCCTTATAATCGCGGCCGATGGTGTTGAGGCAGTGCGGGCAGGTGGTGACGATCTTCTTGATGTCGTACCCCTTGATCAGCTCGATGTTCTCCTGGGCGACCATCTGGTACAGGTACTCGTTGCCCAGTTTGCGGACCGGCTCACCGCAGCACTTCTCCTCCTTGCCGAGGATGCCGACCCGGACGCCTACGGCGTTGCAGATCTTCACGAAGCTTCTGGCCACCTCCTGGTTCCTCTTATCGAAGGAGGCGTAGCAGCCGACGAAATAGAGGATATCGACCTCCGCCCCGTCGCACATCTGCTGCACGTCGAGACCTTTCGTCCAGTCGCCGCGGCTGGCGTAGGCCAGGCCGAAGGGGTTGCCGTTCACCTCGACGTTGTTGACGGCGACCATGACCTCTTCGCCGGGGAACTCGCCCTGCATCAGCACCAGGTTGCGGCGCATATCGAGGATCTTGTTGACGTGCTCGATGTCGGCCGGGCAGATCTCCTGGCAGGCGCGGCAGGTGGTGCAGGCCCAGAGCACGTCGCTGCCGACGGTCTCGATCAGGCTCGCCTGCGGGTTGCCGAAGGCGACCTCGCCGACCTGCTGCACGACTTTCATCGGCGAGAGCGGCTTATCGGTATTCCAGGCCGGGCAGCGGTCCTGGCACCTTTTGCAGCTGGTGCAGGCATCGGCGTCGAAGATGTCTTTCCAGGAGAGGTCCGCTACCTTCTCGACGCCGAACTGCTCCAACCCTTCCTCTTCCAGATTGATGGTGTCGATCGCCCCCTTGGGGCGAAGATCGGTGAACAGGTAGTTGGCCGGCGTGGTGAACAGGTGACGGAACTTGGTCCAGGGGATGGCGACGATGAACCCCATGACCAGCAGGAGATGGACCCACCACCAGAGCGTGTGCAGCTGCTTCAAGGAGTTGCCGTCCAGGGCGGCGAACTGGTTGGCGACGAAGAGACCGATGGGGGACCATGCTGCCAGTGCGGGGTTGCCGCGCAGTTCGGTGGCGGCGATGCGGACCCCTTCGGCGAAGAAGCCGGTGACGATGATGGCGGTCAGGAGCAGATGCACCAGGTAATCGTCGCTGGTGATCTTCAGCCCTTCCGGCCGGACCAGGAAGCGGCGCAGGGCCAGCCCGAAAAGCATGAGCAGGGCGATGATCCCGGCCAGGTCGAGAACCAGGGAGTAGAACTTGTAGAAGGTCCCTTTCAGGATGACCACATCGAAGAAGGGCTGGGTAAAGTCGGCCTGGAGCATGACCAGCAGGGTGCCGATGAAGAGCAGCACGAAGCCCCAGAAAAAGAGGCTGTGAGGAATGCCGGGGCCGCTGACGCGCAGCACCTTGAACTGGCCGAACAGGTTCTTGAGCAGCAGGCCGGCGCGCTCGCCCAGGTTATCGAGACGGTTCAGCGGCTTTCCGAGCCGGTATACCTCGATCCGCCTGTAGAAGCCGTAGCCGAAGGCCGCGAACGCGATCAGCGTCAGCAGGTACATGGGGAGCACCACCCCGTGCCCGACGTTCCAATATATTTCCCTGGTAGCTTCCATCCCGTCGTCTCCTGCGTAGCTCTGACTGACAGCGTTGCGTTTCTGTAGGAGCGGCATTCCTGCCGCGATTTTTTTCGAGAAGTTATCGCGGCAGGAATGCCGCTCCTACAAGGGCTCATCCCTCAACTCACTACGACAACAGCAGCTTGGAGATGACCACGCGTTGCACCTCGTTGGTCCCTTCGTAGATCTCGGTGATCTTGGCGTCACGGTACATCCGCTCCACTTCGTAGTCCACGATATAACCGTAGCCGCCATGAATCTGGATCGCTTCCTTGGTGACGTAGGTGGCGGCCTCGGAGGCGAGCATTTTACACATTGCCGACTCCATCGTGTAGTTCTTTTTGGCGTCCTTCAGACAGGCGGCCTTGTAGGTCATCAGCTTGCTGGTCTCGATCCTGGCGTACATGTCGGCCAGCTTGAACTGGATCGCCTGCAGGTCGCAGATCGGATGGCCGAACTGCTTGCGCTCCTTGGAGTAGGCGAGCGCCAGGTCGAACGCCCCCTCGGCAATCCCCAGGGCCTGGGAGGCGATGCCGATCCGGCCGCCGTTCAGGGTGTCCATGGCGATCTTGAAACCCTGCCCTTCCTCGCCAAGGAGGTTCGCGGCGGGGATCCGGACGTTGTCGAGGGCGAAGGCGGTGGTGTAGCTGCCGCGGATGCCGAGCTTCTTCTCGTTCTTGAGGATCTCGACGCCCGGCGTCTGCAGGTCGATGATGAAGGCGGAAACCCCCTTGTGCTTCAGGCTCTTGTCGTGGGTGGCGAAGAGGACGCCGGTCCCTTTGTAGCCGCCGTTGGTGATGAAGATCTTGGAGCCGTTGATGACGAAGTCGTCGCCGTCACGCTTATAGGTGGTGGCGATGGCGCCCGCGTCGCTGCCGGCATCGGGCTCGGTGAGCAGGAAGCAGCCGATGGTCCTGCCGGTGTTCAGGGCGGGGAGCCACTTTTTCTTCTGCTCTTCGGTGCCGAAGGTGTAGATCGGGCCGCAGGCCAGGGAAGTGTGGGCGGAGATGAGAACGCCGCTCGAGCCGCAGGCCTTCGATACCTCCTCGACCACGATGGCGTAGGAGAGCATGTCAAGGCCGGCGCCATCGTATTCTTCCGGGAGATAACTGCCCAAGAAACCCATCTCGCCCATCTTCTTCACCAAAGAGTCGGGTATCATGTGCTCCTCGTCGATCTGCATGGCGATCGGCTTGATTTCCTTCACCACGAAATCGCGCACCGAATCCCTCAATACCTTATGGTCCTGGCTCAATTCAAAATCCATGTCATCCTCCCCTTTGTTTTGAAATTCCGTTCGAGGTTCAAGGTTCAAGGTTCAACGTTACCTGCCTACCGGCAACCGGCTCTTGGAAGGTGCACGTGGAGACCATGGTGTCATCGGTTTTAAAACGTTGAACCTTGAACGTTGAACGGTTTCTACTTCCCCTGGAACTTCGCCTTACGCTTCTCGACGAATGCCCCCATCCCCTCTTTCTGGTCCTCAGTTGCAAAGAGCACCCCGAAGAGGGAACTCTCGTAGCGGAAGCCGTCTTCCTTGGACATGTTGAGCCCGTTGACGATGGCGTTCTTCGCGTAGCCAACGGCGAGTTGGCCGTTTTTCGCGATTTCCCGGGCAAATGCCATCACCTTCTCCGTCAGATCCGCCTGCGCGCAGACCTCGTTGACGATGCCCCAGGCAGCCGCCTTCGGTGCCTGGATCATCCTGCCGGAGAGCACCAGCTCCTTGGCCCGGTTCGGCCCGATCAGCCGCGCCAGGTTTTGGGTGCCGCCGAAACCGGGGATGATGCCGAGAGTCACCTCGGGGAAGCCGAACCTGGCGTTGTCGGAGGCGTAGATCACGTCGCAGGCGAGCGCCAGTTCCAGGCCGCCGCCGAGCGCGTAGCCGTTCACCGCTGCGATCACCGGCTTGGTCATTTTCTCCATGAAGAGCATCAGCCGCTGTCCCTGGAGCGCGAACTGATGGCCCTGGTAGGAGGTCATCGCGGCCATCTCCTTGATGTCCGCCCCGGCAACGAAGGCCTTCTCGCCGGCGCCCGTGAGGACCACCACCTGCACGCCGGTGTCCTGCTCGATCCCGTACAGGACGCACTCCAGTTCGGCCAGCACCTGGCTGTTGAGGGCGTTCAGGCTGTCCGGCCGGTTCACCGTCACAACGGCAACCCCTTCTTTTATTTCACAGAGGATGTTTTTGCCTTC
>Ga0209212_1008620_pt1 | contig 10898 bp, 14 predicted proteins | sample RifGroC2_FD_183996 | JGI IMG/M metagenome (GOLD analysis project Ga0209212, IMG submission 183996) | Groundwater microbial communities from Rifle, Colorado, USA - Groundwater C2 (SPAdes) (version 2) | ecosystem: Environmental > Aquatic > Deep subsurface > Groundwater | place: Rifle, Colorado... | reverse complement strand
CGTTCCCACGCGGAGCGTGGGAACGATAAATGAGCCGCGTATGGATTCAGATTGTTCGTTAGCTATTGAGACACCGGAAAATCAATGAGACGTCGGCGTTCCAGTTTTCATCGTTCCCACGCTCCTGTGTGGGAATGCTTCCGGGGGACGCTCCGCGTCCCGTGCCGCCGGAGCGGCACGGGCTGCGTTCCCACGCGGAGCGTGGGAACGATAAATGAGCCGCGTATGGATTCAGATTGTTCGTTAGCTATTGAGACACCGGAAAATCAATGAGACGTCGGCGTTCCAGTTTTCATCGTTCCCACGCTCCTGCGTGGGAATGCTTCCGGGGACGCTCCGCGTCCCGTGTCGCCGGAGCGGCACGGGCTGCGTTCCCACGCGGAGCGTGGGAACGATAGATGAGCCGCGTATGGATTTTCGATCTCGACAACACGCTGCACAATGCAACGCCGCACATCTTTCCGCATATCAACCGCAGCATGACGGCCTATTTGCAGCAGCATCTGCAACTGGATGAGGTGGCGGCAAACGCGTTGCGCATGTGTTACTGGCGGCGTTACGGCGCGACGCTGAGCGGCCTGATGCGCCATCACGGCACTGACCCGGCGCATTTTCTGTGGCACACCCACCAGTTCCCGGAGCTGGAGCGGATGGTGTTGCGCGAACCGCGTTTGCGCCATGTATTGAAGGCGCTGCCGGGCAGGAAGGTGGTGTTTTCCAATGCGCCGCAGCACTATGCGCAAGCGGTGTTGAAACTGTTGCGCGTGGCGGATTTGTTCGACGATGTGATGGCGGTGGAGCAGGCGTGCTTTCGCCCCAAACCGGACAGTTTCGGCTTCCTGCGCCTGTTGCGGCGGCATCGCGTCGCGGCGGCGCGATGCGTGATGGTCGAGGACAGCGTGGAAAATTTGGTTGCGGCAAAGCGGCTGGGGATGCGCACGGTGTGGGTGAATGCAGGTAACAAAAACGCGCCGTGCGTGGATGTGAAGATTCGCGATGTGATGCAGTTGCCGGGCGTGCTGCATCGTTTTAATTGAAAAGGTGAATATGGCAAGCAAACCGGGCGAGAGAAAATTACAGATCCTGCAAACCGTGGCGCAAATGCTGGAGCAACCCAAGAGCGAGAAGATCACCACGGCCGCACTGGCGGCCAGGTTGGAACTTTCCGAGGCGGCGTTATACCGCCATTTCGCCAGCAAGGCGCAGATGTTCGAGGGGCTGATCGATTTCATCGAGCAGACGGTGTTCGGCCTGATCAATAAAATCACCCAGGAAGAAAAAAGCGGCTTGCAGCAAGTCGAGGCGATGGTGTCGATGCTGCTCGGTTTCGCGCAGAAGAATCGCGGCATGACGCGGGTGCTGATCGGCGATGCGCTGGTGAACGAGGACGAGCGGTTGCAGCAGCGCATCAACCAGATGCTGGATCGCATCGAGGCGACGCTCAAACAATCGTTGCGCATGGCCGCCACGCAGGGCGAAATGGGCGCGGCAACGGATGTGGGCGCGCACGCCAATCTGCTGGTGTGCTACGTGATCGGCCGCTGGCAGCAATTCGCCAAGAGCGGTTTTACACGCGACCCGATGGCGCAGTGGCCGGCGCAGTCGGCGATTTTGCTGGGCAAATAATTTCAGGGAATAAAAATGATTCTGATTCTAAGCTCCAACACCAGCGAACAAGCCCCGGAATACCGGCAGCTGCTGGCGCATCTTGCCACCTTGCAAGGCATCCAGACCCGTGTGCATGTCGAGCGCGGCAGCGAGCAGGCGCTCACGGAAATCTATTTGATCGGCAACACCAAGCTGCTGGACATCGAAGACATGCAGAGCCTGCCCTGCGTCGAGCGCGTGGTGCGGGTTTCCGAGGAGTACCGCATCCTCGGGCGGCACAAGGACGACCAGCGTCCCACCCATTTTGACTACAACGGCGTGCGTTTCGGCCAGGACACGCTGCATGTGTTCGCCGGGTTATGCGCGGTGGATAATCGCGAGCATGTCGAGATCATGCTCAAGGCGTTGCGCGACAACGGCCAGGTGTGTACGCGCATGGGCGCCTACAAGCCGCGCACCAGCCCGTATGCCTTCCAGGGGCATGGCAAGAACTGCTTGCCCTACGTGTTCGAGCTGGCGGGCAAATACGGCATCAAGGTGCTGGCGATGGAAATCACCCACGAATCGCACCTCGATGAGATTCGCGAGGCGTTGCGCCAGACCGGCAACCCGACCGGCGTGATGCTGCAAATCGGCACGCGCAACACGCAGAATTTCGAGCTGCTGAAAATCGTCGGACGGCAAACCGAAATGCCGGTGCTGCTCAAACGCGGCTTCGGCATCACCCTGGATGAATCGCTGAATGCGGCGGAATATCTGGCTTCGGAAGGCAATCGCAATGTGGTGTTCTGCCTGCGCGGCATGAAGACCAACATGGGCGATCCGCACCGCAACTTTGTCGATTTCGCGCATGTGCCGGTGGTGAAAAGGCTGACGCGCATGCCGGTATGCGTCGATCCATCGCACTCGGTGGGGTCGCGGCAAGCCTCGCCGGACGGTATCCTCGACATGCTGCACGTCACCGCGCAAGGCGTGCTGGCCGGCGCCAACATGGTGCTGGTGGATTTTCATCCCGCGCCGCCCAAGGCGCTGGTGGACGGCCCGCAAGCCATGCTGCTGAAGGAGTTGCCGTACTTTCTGGAGGATGTGCAGATCGCGCGCGAGGCGTATCTCGAACGCGTCGCGTTGCGGCAGCGTTACCAGGATGCGTAGTTTTCCAGCTTGATAGGGGCGCCACGGAGCTGCAATAGCTTTCACTTGGAATAGATAAAGATTGCATCCATAACCCGTGTAGCAGCATCTGCCGTTTGCCGGTATGTTTTGCGGGGCTTGTTGACTACTAAGGTTTTCGTTACTACTATGGCCGTTCGACAGGGCTTTTGGCTGTTAACTTCATCAGGGAGATTGCATCATGGCCGTACAGAAAGCAAAACCAGTCACAAAAAAGGCGGCGGTCACCAAGGCGGTTGGCGCGGTTACCGGCAAGTCGAAAATCACCAAGGCAGCGGTTGTTGTTGCGCCAAAAAAAGTGGCGGCGAAAAAGACGGCAGCCGCAGCCGCAGCCGCAGAACCGAAAAATATCAAAAAACCGGCAGCGAAAAAAGCGGTTGTGCCTGCCGCCAAAAAGAAAGCGCCAGCGCCAAAGAGCGTGGCAGCCAAGCCGGCCGCAAAGAAAATCGCGGCGCAGCCTACTCCAGAAGAACGCTATCGCATGGTGCAAACCGCAGCTTATTTCATCGCGGAGCGCAACGGGTTTAGCGGTTGTTCGGCCGACCATTGGGTGGCTGCCGAGCTTGAGATTGCAGGCAAGCTGGACAGGTAGAAGCGGTGTTGAGAACTGTACGGTGAGGCCGTACAGTTCCTGTTGAAAACCAGCGGGGGCTACGAATCAACGGGATCTGGCCCCAATGGCACTAACTTAAGCGTAATGATGGCAAACTCCCTCCCCTTGAAGGGGAAGGGACGGTAGCTTCCCCCGCTTTTTTGGGGTGTTGGCAAGTATGTTGATTCGTGCCGCATCTGGTGTTTTTACGCTTAAGTTAGTGCCATTGGGATCTGGCCCGATTGATTTTATGCGGCTTGGGTGGGTTGCGACGATGTGGCGAGGTATGCACGAGTGCCGTTTGCATCAGCACTACAGCTTCTTGATATAGAAATGAAAATTTTCTTCCGCTCTGGCTTCGCGCATTAATTCATAGTGATTGTTGTTCACGAAGGTCCGCAAGTTTCTGATTGTCCCTTCTTTGCTTGTGATAACTTTCAGGATGGCTCCGGCGACCATTTCGTCGAGCACTTCCTTTGTTCTGATGGTAGGGACCGGGCAATCGTCCTGCGTGGCATCAAGCAATACGTTGTAGTCGATATTCATAAATTCTCACTCCTTTAACTTGCCTCTGTATTTTTTATCTACTGGATTTTTCGGCTACTGGCGAAATGTAGCGCATGCTACCAAATTTCCATGTTTTTTGAGCGGCAATGTGCGGGGCGCAATGTTTATTGCATCTCTTGCGGGCGCTGCAAACCGGTTGCAAACCTGTTAAATCATGCGTCTGCGGAGCCTATTGTTTTTCCAGGCAAGCCAGATAAACCGCCGCATCCGGCTGGGTGCGGTTGCGCTGCGCCTGCCAGATCATTTCGCCCAGGCATTCCATCATGCGATGTTGCGCATCGTGCTCCGACTCGAATTGCCGCGTCAGGCGCGCGAAATGCGCGCGGATGCCCGCCGGCTGGTTGATGGAAATCTGTTCCTCGATGGTGAGGTGCATCATCAGGTGCAGGAAAGGATTGGCCGCGCCTTGCTCCGGCAGGTAGTCCTGAACCTGGTGGCGTTCCGGATTCTCCAGCACGGCGTGATATTCCGGATGCTTGGCGATAAGCTGCGCGGCAAGGTCTTCCAGCGGTGTGAGCAACTCGCCGGCCCTGCGCTTGCGCCAGGATTCAAATAAAAAATTGCGCGCTTCGTCGCGCGACGGGTTGAAAAACATCAGGGTTCCTTATCTTTGTATTCGCACAGGTCGTTGATGGGGCACTCGCCGCATTTCGGTTTGCGCGCCTGGCAGACATAGCGCCCGTGCAGGATCAGCCAATGGTGCGCATTGTGCTTGAATTCGTCCGGCACGATTTCGAGCAACTTATTTTCCACCTCCAGCACGTTCTTGCCGGGCGCCAGGCCGGTGCGGTTGGCGACGCGGAACACATGCGTGTCCACCGCGATGGCCGGTTGTCCGAAGGCGGTATTGAGAATCACGCTGGCGGTCTTGTGCCCAACACCGGGCAAGGCTTCCAGCGCCTCGCGGGTCTGCGGCACGATGCCGCCGTGCCGTTCCACCAGCAGGCGGCAGGTCTGCATCAGATGTTTGGCTTTGGTCTGGTACAGGCCGATGCGCCGGATATATTCGCGCAGCTTTTCCTCGCCCAGATCGAGCATCGCCTGCGGCGTGTTGGCGGACGGGAACAGTTGCCGCGTGGCGGCATTGACGCTGACGTCGGTGGCCTGCGCCGAGAGCAGCACCGCCGCCAGCAGCTCGAACGGCGTGGAATATTCCAGCTCGGTTTTCGGATGAGGGTTCGCCGCTTGCAGGCGCAGGAATATTTTCCGGCAATTGGCTTGGTTCATGGAATGTTTTGCTAGCAAAGTATTATTCCTTGGGTGGCGTGGCGTCGGGGCGCGCCAGTTCGTGCGCCTTGGCGCGGCGCGCTTCGATCTCGGCGATTTGCGCTTGCTGCGCAGGAGTCAGCCGTTCGATATTTTGTGGCTTGACGGCATCGGCCTGAACCCTGGCACGCTCCAGTGCAGCCTGAATGAGAGCTTGTGCATCGGCCTCCGGCGCGGCGACTGATTTTGCGGCAGCCTTTTCTTTCTGCGCCAGCTTCCCGGCTCTCTCGCGTTTGTCGCATTCGATGCGTTCAAGGCGGAACTGGTAGCGCTCCCGCGCAGCTTTTGCGGCGGCATGTTTTTCATCGCGCGACAGATTTTTTTCCGGCAACGGCAGCATGCTGATGCAATCCACCGGGCAGGGTGCGACGCACAGCTCGCAGCCGGTGCATAGCGGGGCAATGATGGTGTGCATCAGCTTGGATGCACCGGAAATCGCATCTACCGGGCAGGCTTGCAGGCACAGCGTGCAGCCGATACAAAGATTTTCGTCGATGAAGGCGACCGATGGAGGCTTGAGTACGACGTCTTCGCCAAACGGCTTGAATTCGCCGCCGAGCAAATCCGCCAATTCGCGTATGCCCTCTTCGCCGCCTGGCGGGCATTTGTTGATGTCGGCCTCCCCGGAGGCAATCGCCTCGGCGTAAGGTCTGCAGCCTGGGTAGCCGCACTTCCCGCACTGCGTCTGCGGCAGGATGGCGTCGATCCTGTCCACCAGCAATGTGCTCAACATTGTTTGATGAGTCCAGAGAATGCCATGAACTGGCAGAGTCCGAGAATCTTGACCATCACGATGTTGTTCACAAACACCGCGCCAACCAGGATGAACAGATATTCGGTCATTGATGCGCCTTCGAAGTTAGGCGTGGATTATCCACTGATTCATATAGCGCTTCAATCTTGGCAATGTGCACGCGAGATTCCCTGAATTCAATCTTGCAAATTGTAACCCCACTGAGCCCCTGGTGACCTGCTCATCGCTCAACAGGCTGAAAAGCTGGTAGCATGAAACCAGCCCGCTGAAAGACGAAGAGCACAGGTTTTTGGTTGCAAATGCGGATGAAGTTCGATTGATAAGGAATGGCAATGCGTAAAGTTATTTTAATGATGCTGCTAACCGTGGCGAGCAATAGCGCGATGGCGGCGTGGATCGATGTTGGCAGCAACGAAAGCACGATTATTTATGTCGATCCTGCCACCGTTCAACGAACGGGTAATATGGCGACCATGTGGCATCTGACCGACTTCAAGACAGCCCAAAAAGATATGGGTGAGAAATATTTGTCTACGAAGGATCAAAATGAATATGACTGCAAGGAAGTGAAGTTGAGGAGGCGCGCTTCCTCTCAGCACTCGGATAATATGGGCGAGGGTAAAGTGGTTTACAGCGACTCTTTTACCACAAGGTGGAAGCCGGTCCCCCCTGACAGCGGTATCGAAATTTTGTGGAAATTTGCCTGTATAAAGCGATAGTCTCCGGTGAACCGTTCACCGGTTGAAGGGGTCGAATTGCATCCGGCACAAGGGAAATAAAATGCAGACTGTATATCGCATAATATTGGCTCTGTCCTTGGCAGGCATGGTTGTCGGTTCATGGTTTTCGCTTGTGGACTCAACGGCCATCAAACAAATTGATACCGGGCTGACTCGGGCGCTGGTTAGTTACGCTACCGCGCGAGCCTTGAATGCGGCCATCTCTGTTGCGCAGGGAACGGAGGTTGCGGTTGAGCCCGGGGGCGTAGGCGTGAATTTCACCCCCGGGCAGGCGCTTGACCCCATCAATGATTTGGTAGAACAGTTTTCCACTTTAATGCTGGTTGCCTGCGTTGCTTTTGGTGTTCAGAAGATATTGATATCCATTGGCGGGTTCTGGCTTGTATCGCTGGTGCTGACTGCCGCCGCGCTCGGCTGGGCGGGGTTCTATTTCCGGCATCAAAAACCTCCGGTGTGGCTCGCCAGAACGCTGGTCATTCTATTGATGATTCGCTTCGCCATACCGATGGTGACCTTGGGAACGGATATGCTGTTCCAGAAATTCATGGTCGCTGACTATCAAACAAGCCAGCAAGTCATTGATCTGGCATCCGGCCAGGTAACTGAAATCAATCAGCCGGATCGCATTCTCGCTGCAGATCAAGGACTCGTCGACAAAATCAAGGAAAAGGTCGATAGCCTGTGGTCGCAAACCAAGGCTGCGGTCGATGTGAAAGCGCATTATATAAAGCTGAAACAAACGGCAGAGCAATGGGTTGTGCACATCATCAAGCTCATCGTGATTTTCTTGCTTCAGACCTTGATTATTCCTGTCCTGCTTGTATGGGTTTTGTACGCGGTCGCGAGAGGCACATTTGATGTGCCAGTGAAGAGGCCTATTTGATTTCGCCCAAGTGATGGTTTCGCCGCGCATTTTGCTTTGCATGGCGGGCGCAGAGCCGGAACTTCGGCATTGTGTTGCCGGGGTTGTCGTCCCCACCTGCGCTGGTTGAAATTACAACGCGCGGATGGCTGCGCAGCATTCGCCGACCAATGACGGGCCGCGATAGATCAGGCCGCTGTAGAGTTGCACCAGCGCCGCCCCGGCGTTGATTTTTTCCGTTGTGTCTGCGCCGTTCATGATACCGCCCGCACCGATGATGGGCAGCGCGCCCTTTAGTTCGGCGGCGAGCGCGCGGATCACGGCGGTGGATTTGTCGCGCACCGGCGCGCCGCTCAGACCGCCGGTTTCCGTGCCGTGCGGCAAATTCTCCACGCCTTCACGCGACAACGTGGTGTTGGTGGCGATCACGCCGTCGATGCGATATTTTGTCAGCAGATGTGCGATTTGCGCGATCTGTTCACTTTCCATGTCCGGTGCAATTTTCAGGGCGATGGGCACATATTTGCCGTGCGTGTCGGCGAGTTTCAGTTGTTCCGCTTTCAGTTGCGCGAGCAGCGCATCGAGTTCATCGCCGCCCTGCAACTGGCGCAGGTTCTTGGTGTTGGGCGATGAGATGTTGACGGTGATGTAGCTGGCGTGCGCATAGACCTTGCGCAGGCAGATCAAATAATCATCCGCCGCGTTCTCGATCGGCGTGGCTGCGTTCTTGCCGATGTTGATGCCCAATATGCCGCGATAGTCGGCGCGTTTTACGTTTTCGATCAGCCTGTCCACGCCGTCGTTATTGAAGCCCATACGGTTGATGATGCCCTGCGCCTGCGGCAGGCGAAACAGGCGCGGGCGGGGATTGCCGGGCTGGGGCAGCGGCGTGACGGTGCCGATTTCGATGAAGCCGAAACCGAGTGCCGCCAGCCCGTCGATACATTCGCCGTTCTTGTCGAGCCCGGCGGCGAGGCCGACCGGATTGGGGAAGGTCAGCCCCATCACGGTGCGCGGATCGTCGGCCGGCCGCCTTGCGACGAGGCCGCTCAAGCCCAGCGAGTATGCGGTATTCAGCCCGCCAAGCGTGAGGTGGTGGGCGGTTTCCGGATCGAGCCGGAACAGCAGGGGGCGTAACAGTGAGTACATGTTAAGAACCTTTATTCGTCATGTTGGCGCGGGGCACTATCTGTTTCACGGCGCTACGGCGACGTCTTCTCAAGAGCTTGCCAAACCCCATCGATCAAGCCTTGCGCGGGCCGGTAGCCGGTCTTGTAGGCCATCTTGCGGCTGTGTTCGATCCAGTAGCCCAGATAGACGAAATCCAGGTCGAGTTTGCGGCACAGCTGGATTTGCCACAACACGTTGTAGACCCCGAAGCGCGCGCGCGGCAAATCCGGTTCGTAAAAAGTGTACACCGAGGACAGACCGTCGCCGAGCAGATCGATCACGCTGACCATGCGCAGCACGCCCTGCCTGTCCTGCGCCTGGCCGAAGGGCTCGCGGAATTCCACCAGCAGCGAATCGACATGGCTTTGCAGCAGGAAATTTTGATATGACTCGCGGTCGTCGTTGTCCATGCCGCCGTCAGGGTGGCGCGCGCGCTGGTAGCGCTGATACAGGCCGTAATATTCGGGGCTGTCTTGCAGGGGGTGCAGGCTGGTCTTCAGATGGGCGTGTTGCGCCCAGGCGCGCCGCTGCGAGCGGTTTGCCGTGAATTGTTTGGCCAGCGCGCGCAGCGGTACGCAGGTGCGGCAGTCGTCGCAAAGCGGGCGATAGGTATAGGTTCCGCTGCGCCGGAAGCCGTGCTGCACCAGTTGCGAATAGACCGGCCCGTTGATCAGAAAAGCGGGCGTGGCGACCTGGGAGCGCGCCTGCACGCCGGGCAGGTAGCTGCATGGGTAGGGCGCGGTCATGTAGAAATGCAGCGCGGATAGCGGGATGTCGTTTAACAGGCTCATGTATATCTCTATAAATTCGTTTTGCGGGTAAATCGCGGTGTCGCGTGCTCGCTCACTTCTCGTCTATCTATCCGATATGCCTCGTCGTTCGCTGCGCGGCTCCTTGCGGTGCCCGCGCGACACGGTGGGGCAGAGCCCTCCGGTGCGGGAGCGCGGGGCAGCAGGCCTACCCGCCCCGGATGCTTCGCATCGCCGTGTCCGGCCTGCCATCCCGCAAAACGAATTTCTAGAGACATCCTTACATAAAAAGATCGGTGTCGAATTGCCAGCGGGCAACAGGTTCACAGTTTATCAATTCCTGCAGCCGTGCGATGAATTCGCTGCGTGGAATTTCGCGCGCGCCGAGCGAGGCAAGGTGCGCGGTGTTCATCTGGCAATCGATCATGCCCTTGATTGGATGATCGGCCTGCCAGCGTTCGAGCTGCCCGGCCAGATGCGCCAGCGCGATCTTCGAGGCGTTGGCGGCATGGCTGAACATGGATTCGCCGTAGAACATGCGCCCGATGCTGACGCCGTACAGGCCGCCGGCAAGATGGCCATCGATCCAAGTTTCCACCGAGTGCGCGTAGCCCATCTCATGCAGCGCGCAATATGCCGCAATCATGTCTTCGTTGATCCAGGTGCCGCCCTGTTCGCCGCGCGGCGCGGCGCAATTGCGCATCACCTGTTCGAAGGCGGTGTCGCAGCGCACTTCATAAGCGGCATTGCGCAGCACCTTGGCGAGCGAGCGGGAGATTTTGAATTCGCCCGGGATCAGCACCATGCGCGGATCGGGGCTCCACCACAGGGCCGGTTCGCCGGGATTGAACCACGGGAAGATGCCGTGGCGGTAGGCTTCCAGCAGGCGCGGCGCGGACAGGTCGCCGCCCGCCGCGAGCAGGCCGTTAGGCGAAAGCAGCGCGCGCTCGACCGGGGGGAATGGCGCGTTACCGGTTAACCACGGGATCAAGCCTCGCTCCTTTCAAAATATCATTCATCGAAGGTGTTTTGTGGTTATATTGCCACGGGTTCAGGCAATCGGTTAGCGAGGTGAAAAATGTTATCGGGCATATTCGGCAAAAAATCTGATCACCCCATGGCGGATATCAAATCTGCGCAGGCATTATTGAATGACTTGCCGAAGAATGACGCCTATAAATCGCTCATGGAATTATCCGAGTGGATCGAGTCGGTGGCGGACAATACCGATTTCAAGCCGGATCACCAGTTTGCCGTATTGCGCCTGCTCGATGAAACCGCCCAGTCCTATGCGCGAAAGCTGGCGCGCGATTATTTTACGCCACAAGAGTTGAATAAATTCCAGGAAAACCGTTTGTGGCTGGTATTGGGCAATTTTTATCGCCATACCGCCAAGGCTTATTACACGGTGTTCAACCGC
>Ga0209212_1008619_pt1 | contig 10898 bp, 6 predicted proteins | sample RifGroC2_FD_183996 | JGI IMG/M metagenome (GOLD analysis project Ga0209212, IMG submission 183996) | Groundwater microbial communities from Rifle, Colorado, USA - Groundwater C2 (SPAdes) (version 2) | ecosystem: Environmental > Aquatic > Deep subsurface > Groundwater | place: Rifle, Colorado... | reverse complement strand
CAGAAAAATTCTGCTGCAGCTCGAAAAAACCGGCTACTACAATGGCCCCACCGACCTGATAAGCTGGAACAGTGTGGCTCGGGCAGCTCTGGCGCGATTTAAGGCCGCAAAAATGTTGCGTACTGACGATAAATGGGATCTTGAAACACAGCAGGCATTGTTTGGAGATACCGGACCTGACCGGTAATCATAGAAAAATTTGGGTGGCACCATAAAGAAGTTGCGCTATAATGTACAGGTGATCTATTTGAGCAGGAGCCTTGCAAATGAATGAAAGCATCGTCCGGGAGTCAGCATCGACACTTCCGACTCAGCCCTCTTCTGGCGACAACGAAGGTGACGAACAGACACAAGCTCCATTCAGACTCTGGAACGACGAAAAGCAGTGTATTCTGGCCGTCGATGACATGCCGGAAAACATCGAAATTATTCGCAACCTGCTGGGTCGTGATTATCAGATAAAAGCAGCAACGAAGGGCAGTAAAGCCATAGAGATTGCACGGCGACACCCGCAACCCGACCTTATACTGCTGGATGTCATGATGCCGGAGATGAGCGGGTTTGAGGTATGTCGCATTCTGAAAACAGACGCAGATACGCTGCAGATACCTGTCATCTTTGTAACCGGCAACAGCGAAGTCGTCAACGAAGCTGAAGGACTGGAGATTGGAGCAACTGACTATATTGTCAAACCGTTTCACCCGGCGATAATCAGGTCCAGAGTGCAAACACATCTACAGCTGCAAAGGGAACATAAAAAAGTAGACCAGCTGCTTGAAAACATTTTCCCGCGCAGAATTATTCAGGACCTCAAGTTTCGTGGTTTCAGCGCACCTGAGACTTTCAGCCCTGTAACCCTTATGTTTGCAGAGCTTTGCCCGCCAGGAAACGATTATAACTCGCCAGAGATGATCACAAACGACATCTCTGATATGTTCACGGTTCTCGAAGGCCTGATTGCAAGACATGGCGCCGAACGAATCAGTTCTGCAAACTACACTTATGTGGCAGCCTGTGGAATGCCGGTGCCAAACATCAATCACGCCCGAGTCATGATTCAGGTCGCCGTAGACTTCATGAATTTTTTCAAGTTCAGCTTGCACAGCCGCAACAAAGGGTGGAAATTTCGCATTGGCCTGCACACCGGCAGTGTCGTTGGCAGCATTATTGGTCGCATACGCTATCATTACGACATTTTTGGTGAAGCAGTCAAGATAGCGATTCAGACCAAAAATCTGGCACCAGAAATGACTCTTCTGGTTACTGACGCAACCATGCGGCTGGTAAAAAACTCCTTTTCATTTAACCGTTTCACGCCGGCGCAAAGCAAAATAGACCAGGCAATGGATCTATATGAGCTTTCCCGCGAGCACGACCAGCTGTTTCATGACTAGAAGCCAGGCTACAGCTGGCCGAACATATACCAGCTGACGGTCAAGCAACAGGCACTGAATAGAGAATGAACCAGAATAAACTCAAACCTGATCACGCAAAACAGCATGTCGAAACTGATGTTGAAAACATCGATTTCGTTGATCTCTTTGACATCAATGAAATGCAGAAATTGCAGGATGCTTTTTCTGATGCCTTTGAAATTGCCTCAATAATTACCAGGCCAGACGGCACTCCTATAACCAGACCGAGCAGGTTTTCCAGGCTCTGCACCGAGGTTATTCACAATACTGAGAGTGGCCGGCAAACCTGCCGGATGCTTAACCCGGTCGGCAGTATTGAAGAGCTGAAACAGCTGACATTCAGATGCGAGCAGTGTGGCAAATGGGAAATTAGTGCCGGCATGTCCGTAGAGAATCATCTTGTAGCCCTGTGGCGAGTTGGGCAGGTCAGAGACCCGGACACAACTGACGAGCAGTTGCTTGGTTACGCAGTCAAGATCGGAGCCGACCCCGAAGAATACAGAACGAGCCTCGCCACCATTCCGGTCATGTCAAGGCAAAAGCTTGAAAAAATCGCGCACTTGCTGACTGAAGCCGCCAACTTGCTTACCAGCAAAGCTTTTAAAAATTTCCAGCTCAAAAAGACTGCTTATATGCATGATAATACTGATCAGATAGAAAGAGCCAATTTCATGGCAAACCAGGCTTTTGAACTTGCCAAAGCCGGTTACTGGTCTGTGCCGATTGACAAATCTGGTTACTACATCTCGAATCCGCGAACGGCAAAAATACTCGGTGACCTGCCGAAACCTGACTGGCGCTATCATATCACTGATGAATGGCTTGCCAACATTGAGGCGGCCGACCCAGAGGCGGCCAAAAAGGCGTTTCAGAGCTTGAACGACCTGATCGAAGGGCGCAGCAAGGCTTATGATGTGATTTACCCCTATAAGAGACCTGTTGACGGCAAAGTTGTCTGGATACGCGCTACTGCCAACCTGACCCGCAATGAGAATCAGCAACCAGTTGAAATGCATGGCGTTGCTCAGGATATCACTGATCAGGTATTGAGAGAAAAAGCTCTTAAAGAGGCCAAGGAACGTCTTGACCTGGCCCTCAAAGGCGCATGGATGGGTCTCTGGGACTGGCAACCAGAAAGCGGCGAGCTTGTTACCAGCCCAATCTGGGCCGAAATGCTTGGTTACTCGGCTGAAGAATTAGACTCTCTCTACCCGAAAAACTTCGAACGCTGGCAAAAACTGCTGCACCCGGAAGACCTGCAGAGAATCTGGCAGGATGTCCAGGATCATGTTGATGGCACAACCTCTTCTTACCGTGCGGAGTTTCGTCTAAAAACCAGATCAGGTAAATGGAAATGGATTCTGGCGGTAGGAAAGTGCGTAGAACGCAACGCAGAAGGCAAAGGCACCCGCATGGTCGGGTTTCACATTGATGTAGACGAACAGAAACAGAACGAAGCGGCTCTGGCAAGCGCCAAGACCATGGCAGAAACTGCGACAGTCGCTAAATCAAGTTTTCTTGCCAATATGTCACACGAAATTCGAACACCGATGAATGCGATTATTGGCATGTCACAACTGGCGCTGCAAACAGATCTTACTCATCAGCAGCGCAACTATATCGAAAAGGTTCAACTTGCCGCGCAAAACCTGCTCGGTATTATTAACGACATCCTGGATTTTTCGAAAATCGAAGCCGGTAAAATGGCAATAGATAAAACTGATTTCTGGCTTGAAGATGTATTGAACAATTTTGCCGTCTTAACCAGTCTGAAGGCCGAAGAGAAAGCCATTGATCTGATATTTGACATAGAACCAGAAATGCCACTCGGCCTGGTCGGCGACCCGTTGCGGCTCAATCAGATTCTCACCAATCTCGGCAATAATGCGATAAAGTTCACCGATTCAGGGGAAGTAGTTATAGGAGTAGAGCAGGAAAAGGCAGATGAAAAATCTGTTGAGCTGCATTTTTGGATTAAAGACAGCGGAATGGGCATGGATAAGTCGCAGCAGAAAAGACTTTTCATGCCATTCTGCCAGGTTGACAATTCAGCGACCCGCAAATCTGGTGGAACCGGCCTGGGGCTGGTAATCTCAAAGAGCCTTATCGAAGACATGAAAGGCAAAATCTGGCTGGACAGCGAACCTGGGCAAGGCTCAACCTTTCATTTTACCGCCAGGTTCGGGATTCAATTCCGGCAAACTTTGTCACAATTGTCAACTAAGCCTCTGAAAGGACGCCGGGCATTTCTCCTCGTGAAAAACATGACTGAACGCAATATTCTGACGCATAGTATTGAACATTACGGACTTGTTGTTGAAAGCATAAACAGCTGCCCGAACATAATCGGGCAGCTGGAAAGGCTAAAAACAGAGAACAGAGAGCCAGAGCTGATTGTTATCAGTTCGGACACAACTGGTGCCAACAGCGTTGAATGTGTACTGAAAATTAAGAATTCAGCATTTGCACAGATTCCGGTGATACTGATAACCGGTGCCTATCAACTTGAAAGAGTCCTCTATTCAGTCGACAAACTGGGAATAGGCCCATTCAGAGTATTGAGTCGACCGGTGTTCCCTTCAGCCTTGCGCACAACCATGCTGGAAGCACTAGGCCTTGTTAAGACGCCTGATTTTGTCGAGCAAAGAATAGCGGGCGGAACCATATCGCTACCAAAAGGCCCATCTGGAGCCAGAATTCTGCTGGTAGAAGATAATGAAATGAATCAGGAACTTGCTATCGAGCTGTTGCGGCAGGCAGGCATTTCGGTAGTCCTTGCCAGACATGGCCAGGAAGCACTCGATATCCTCAAGCATGACCAGGAGTTCGACGGCATTCTTATGGATTGCCAGATGCCAGTGATGGACGGTTACCAGACCACCATTGCAATCCGATCGCTACCGGATCTAAAAGAGATTCCAATCATTGCCATGACCGCCAATGCCATGGCTGGCGATCGCGAAAAGGCCCTGGATGTCGGGATGAACGACCATATCGCCAAGCCAATTGATGTTCAAGTGATGTTCACAACCCTCGCGCGCTGGATCAAGTCGAAATCGGATGCCGTAACACCGGCACCTGAAATGGCAACGACACCTTCAGGTCTGGCGATCCCCGAACTGGCAGGAATTAACACCGGACAAATCCTCGCCAACCTGTTGAATAACACAGAACTCTATCAAAAGATGCTGGTCAACTTTTATCAAAGCTACAGTAACTTTCGTGAAACATTCATGACCAGCTTCAAATGCGATGATCCAACAGCGGCCACGCGTTATGCCCACTCCCTAAAGAGTTGCGCCGGCAACATCGGCGCAGTCTCTGTTAAGACTCTGGCAGAGAGGCTGGAGCGGTCATGTAAAAGCGGCATCCCATTGGGCGCTCTTACTGAGCTGATCAATGAAACTGCTGCAGAAATAAATTCAGTAAGAAATGAACTCGAAAAGGTTGTTGCACAGCCCTCTAAACAAACTTTAGAGCAGCGGCAACCTGACTACGACAAAGCCAGGTTCGAGACAGTGTACAGGCATTTACACACCCTGTTGCAGGAATCGGATTCAGAAGCTATCAGCCTGCTCGACCAGAACAGACAGATCATGCTGGCAGCATTAGGCGATAAATTTGATGAACTGACAAAACTGGTTCGCAGTTATGACTTTGAAGCCGCGTTGTCGCTGATTGACAAAGAGCAGAAACAGACCAGCTGACAGACCGCAAAGGCCGAATCTTGGAGAACATGAGTTATGAACATCGATAATGTGACCGGCATCTCCTTAACCTGGAAATTACGCATTCCTTTCATCTGTCTGTTCATACTTTTCTGCAGCCTTGGCCTGTTTTCTCTGATGCTGCTGGTTCAGCTTGAAAACATTACCGGCAATCTGCACAACGAAGTTGCAGGGTTTGCAGATCTTGACAATGTTACCAGAATAATGGCCAACGAGAGGTATCTGCTTTCAAGTCTTATTATCTGCAGTTCAACCGAAGAGCTCATCAAACTCGATAAGCAGCTGGAAGAAAACAGCAAAGAATTCGCGCAGGCCTGTGAGAACTACGAAAAGACGCTTTTTTCTGCAGACACCAGCATGTTGTTCGACACTTTTCAATCTCAGGCAGAAGCCTATCATCTCGAAACAGATGTGGTGTTTGATCTTGCGCTTCAGAATAAAATGGCACAGGCACAAACTTATGTCAAAACACAGACCGATTTTGCCTTTCGTCAGACGATGAACTCTCTCAACCAGCTCAGACAAGCTAACAGCCGGGTTGCCAGAAACGCTTTTCAAAACACCAGCAAGGTATACGGACAGGGCAAAACAGTTCTGATAATTGCCATAATCATGGTAGGCATTGGCACAATGCTGATTGCCAGGTTTATGCAACTCAGTATTTTCGTGCCAATATTGAACTTAACCAGAGCCATTACCCGCCTGGCAGCATGGGACATGAGCGTTGAAATTCCCGAACAGGATCGCTACGATGAACTGGGCAGCATGGCAAAATCCATAAAGTCCCTGCAGCAAACTGCTCACCAACAGCAGCAGACCGCCTGGGTAAAGGCAAAACTTCAGGAGATCACCCAGGAAATTCAGAAAGCCGAACAAATAGATGAATTTGCCGACAGCCTGCTGAACAGACTTGCACCAATCATGGGAGCACAGGTTGCGACATTTTACGCATTCGATATTCTCGAAGAATCATTCAAGCTGGCCGGAGCTTACGGGCTGGTTCTTAAGCCTGGCCATCAGACCTATTTCGGCATGGGTGAAGGCTTGATCGGGCAATGCGCGAGCGAAAAGACAATCAAAATTATTGCAGACATTCCCCCGAACTACATCTCTATTACCGCAGGAGTTGCTGATATAACCCCGGAGCTGCTTTTAATCGCTCCGGTTCGGGCACCTTCAGGAGAGGTTCTGGCAGTATTAGAATTTGCTGCAGTAAAGAATATCGGCGCCGAGCAGCACAACCTGCTCAACGAACTTCTGCCAATTCTCGGGTTGAACCTGCAGATAATTGAACGAAATCAGCGTACAAAAGATCTTCTTCAGGAAAGCCAGCGCCAGGCCGTTGAGCTGGCGAAACAGGCCGATCAGATTTTTTGCGACCAGCAGGAAATGCAGAAACAGCATGGCAAATTGTTGCAGGTAAATGCCGACCTTGCCGGCAAAACACGAGAAGTCGAAGCAACTCTCGAAAAGCTCGAAGAAGCAACCAAGGTAAAGGGAATCTTTCTCGCCAACATGTCACACGAGATACGAACACCGATGAACGCAGTTATCGGGATGTCGCATCTTTGCCTCAAAACAGAATTAACCGCGAAACAGAAAGACTATATCGAAAAGATCCAGCAGGCCGGCTTTTCGTTACTGGAGATCATCAACAATATTCTCGATTTCTCTAAACTTGAAGATGGCAATATGAAAGTGCGCAGTTCCAATTTTCTGGTAACAGAGTTTATCGACAAAGCAACAATAGAGTGCGCTACCAGAGCCAGAAACAAAGGCCTCAAGTTTATCACGCAGATCGACGAAACTCTTCCGCCAAACCTTTATGGCGATCAGGGCAGAATTGGACAGATATTGCATCAACTGCTCGCTAACGCTGTTAAATTCACGGAAAGTGGCTACGTCAAACTAAGCGTCACAGCTCAGGAACGTAATAATTCACAGATCAAACTTCGCTTTGAAATCGAGGACACCGGCATCGGAATTCCCCAGGAACATATTGCCAAGCTGTTTCAGGCATTTCGTCAGGCCGATGAGTCTTCGACCAGACAATTTTCGGGCACCGGCATCGGACTTGCTCTTGCAAAAAGACTTGTTGAAATGCTCGGGGGCCAGATACATGCAAAGTCACAGCAGGGTCATGGCAGCACTTTCAGTTTCGATGTCTGCTGTAAACCTGGCAATTTAAGCTTGCCACAGACATTGAGCTTTTCAATTGAAGGTATTCATGCGCTGGTTGTCGACGACAATCCAGTTGACCGGCAGATACTAAAAGAGCAGCTCGACTCTGTCGGAATGAAGGTTGAGGTCTGCTGTACCGGAACAGAAGCACTCGACGCCATCAAGAAAGCAGATGCTGGCGAACCATTCAAGGTGGTATTTATGGACTGGCGACTGCCAGGAGTTGACGGGATCGACATTATTCAGCAGATCGAAAACCTGGTAACCCATAATGCCAGGCCGGCTGTAATACTGGTAACGGCATTTGAAATAGACGATGTACGGGACCAGGCTGAGATTGCCGGCGTTAAATCGTTTCTGCCAAAACCGGTTACGCCATCTAATCTATGGAGCTCTCTGGCCAAAGCTTTTGGCTCGCCGATTGCAAAGCCGAGAAACCAGCGCTGACCTGCGTGGCATGCGCATTCTTCTCGTCGAAGACAACGATCTCAATCAGCAGATCGCCAAAGAACTGCTGCAATCTGTCGGCATTACAGTCACACTTGCCGATAACGGCAAAACAGCAGTTGAACTGCTTAAGTCTGCAACAGACCCTCTTCCTTATGATCTCGTGTTAATGGACATCCAGATGCCGGTGATGGATGGGCACCAGGCAACTCGTGAGCTGAGAAAATACGCACGCTTCAAGGATCTCCCGATCATTGCACTTACCGCTCATGCCATGGAAGAGGAAAAACAGCTCTGCTTCGAAGAAGGCATGAACGGGCACATAAGCAAACCAATCGAACCGCAGCTGTTGTTCAGAATTCTTTCTGGCTGGACAAAGGGACACCCGAAAGACACCCCAAAAAGCGACGACAAGCTCGACATTAAAGCCGGTTTGCGCCGCGTCGCCGGTAACCGCCAGCTGTATGCCAGCCTGCTGCAAAAATTCTGCGACGGTCAGGCGGGCGCATTCGACAAAATTCGCCAGGCATTGGCCAATGGCGACAATAGCTCTGCTCAAAGAACAGTACATACGCTCAAGGGGCTTTCCGGAAACATTGGAGCATTATCGCTGCAAAGTATCGCAGCAACCATAGAGAGAAGTTTAAAAACCGGCGGAACTGCTACAGATATTGAATCGGCACTTATCGACTGTGAAAAGACTTTTGCCAGAACAGTTACTGAAATTACTGCGTTCACATCTGGCGCCATCAGGCCAGAGCCGAAACCTGAGCAGAAATCCGATCTAAAACCAGCTGCGGAACCAGTAGCAACCAGGACAGATTCAAGCAGCTCCGGGCGACTGCTGAAACACTTTCACTATCTGCTGGCACAGAGTGACGGAGAAGCAGAAGATTATCTCAACGCAAACGAATCAGTGCTTAAAACCCTGCTTGGCGAAACTGCCATCTCCCGCATGCGTGAATCACTCAGCCGCTTCGACTTTGACGAAGCGCTGGTTCATCTGCTTTCGTCAGCCAACGAAAAACGGATCAAAATTTGACAGCTTTCTGCTCAGAGCGGCGACAGATTCTTGCGTAACATAACCTGATTGCCATTGCCCAGGTAGGTGAGGTCATCAAAGCTCAGGCGAGCCAGCATAATTCCTCGACCATTAGCCGCCAGAAGGTTCTCAGGATCATTGGGGTCAGGTACGGCATGCCAGTCGAAGCCCAACCCCTCATCGGTAATCGTCCATTCACAGCATTCACCATCCATCTGAAACTGAATAAGAACGCTGCGGTCTTTGTATGGCGACTCAGACATGCGCTGTTTAACAAGATTCTGCCAGTCCTCGGACTGGCCTTCAAGAGCTTCGCTCTTTTCAGTGTAGTTAATCCCGAGATTACCATGCTCTATCGCGTTCATTATGATTTCGAGCAAACCAAGATGAATGCTTAATCTGTCAGCTGCCGGGATACGCCCTTCGGTTTCCTGCATCAGCCGGTCAACAACACGACTGACGATTTCCGGCTGATTGCGAAGCTGCAGGGTCAGCTCGCGATGCAAAATCATGCCGAATACTTCGCGCTCAACTGAGCGGGTAGCCAGAACATCCTGATACTTCTTGAGATTGGCTATGACATCCTGCGGCAATACTGGTTTAATCAGAAAATCATTGGCATGCAGGCGCAGAGCCTTTAAAGTATACTCCGCGGTGCCAAATGCCGTGGTCATGACAACAATTGCATCATATGACTGTTTGCGAATCTTTGCGAGCATTTCAAGACCATCCATGACCGGCATCGAAATATCCGAAAAAACCAGGTCAGGCTGAAAAGACTCAAAACGTTTTAAACCCTCTGCCCCGTTTTCGGCTTCAGCGACTTCGTAGCCTTCATCACGAACCAGAGTTGTCATAAACTGGCGGGAAGCCTCGTCGTCTTCAACAATAAGCACTTTCATTTTTCGGCCCTGCTGATCCATCTCGATTTACCCCTTTACGCAAAGTTGTAACATGCGCTCCATAAATCCTTCAACTTTTTTAAGCAAAAGATCCGGAGAGAATGGCTTGCTGACTAATTCAACTGTACCTTCACCTGTTGCCGCGCTTACCTCTTCATCAACAGGCTCAGAAGAAATCACCAGCAAGGGTATTTTCTTATATTCTGCGTCAGCGCGAATTCGCCGGAACAGGCCCCTGCAGCTTCCCGCTGCAAAATTCCAGTCAATAATTATAAGCTGTACCGGCTGCCCCCTATTCAGATATTCCTCGGCAGAATCGATTTCTGACAGCGTCTCGATCTTGTGCAGACCGATGCTTCGCAGAATCTCACGAATTGTAAATAACAGCATTTCGTTATCGTCTATAACCAGCGCCCTTAAATCACCAACACTGCGCTCGCTTGATGCCGGCTGGACATCTCCAGCAAAATCAATCGCAATAGTCGTGCCTGTCACTTCGTCTGAAGTAAAACTGACTGTCCCCCCCATCGCCTGCGCCATGAGACGGGCAGAATAGCCACCAAGGCCTGTGCCACCGACTTTTCCATGCGAAGCAAACTTATGCAAAAACTTGTCACGAATTTCCAGAGGTATTATGCCCGGATTGTTCACTGTTACGCGCACCTGCGGCTCATCAAAAAGTGCGACCGTCACCGTCTCTCTGGCTGGACAGGCCTCAAGAGCGTTCTTGAGAAAATTGGCCAGCATGGCATAACATAGCGTCTCTTCGCCACTCACATAGAATTTGCCGTCGGGTGAAATTTCCTTGTTGTTAACACAGATCTGCAGGCGCGCAGATAGTCAGAAAGCTCAAACCTGATCTGGTCAATAATGTTGACCAGCTCGACAGGCACCAGATGCGTCTTATAGGTACCCGCTTCCATTTTATAGAGATCCATGGATTTGTTGATCATATCCAGCATTTTTACGCCTGATTTTTCAAGCATACGTACGCTTTCCATGACATCAGCCGGCAGATCCGTGCGCCTCTTCAAAAGAGCAGGAATCCCGATAAAGGCAGTAAGAGGCGTCTTGAGATCATGCCGCATGATACGTTCAACCTGCTCGCGCAACCTGACATTCTCGCTGAGAACAGTGTTCTGCTGTTCCAGATCTGCAAAAGCCTGGCGCAAAGCCAGATGTG
>Ga0209212_1008617_pt1 | contig 10900 bp, 12 predicted proteins | sample RifGroC2_FD_183996 | JGI IMG/M metagenome (GOLD analysis project Ga0209212, IMG submission 183996) | Groundwater microbial communities from Rifle, Colorado, USA - Groundwater C2 (SPAdes) (version 2) | ecosystem: Environmental > Aquatic > Deep subsurface > Groundwater | place: Rifle, Colorado... | reverse complement strand
CATGTTTGTCAAGTAGATGGCTGCAAAATTACCAAGTTATTCGGGATGAAACTGTCCTATTTTGAGTATTTTTTTAACATGCGGTTCTGTCAAAAAATCAGGATTAGTTTTAAGAATGTCACCGGCAGCATCGCGAACTATTTCTATCAGCCCGGTATTAGCCAAACTTGCCACTTTTAATGGCAGCCAACCCGACTGGCTGGTGCCCAACAAATCACCGGGGCCTCGTTGGCTTAAATCTTGTTCGGCTAAATCAAATCCATTTTGGTATTTAACCAAAGCCTCTAAACGTTTATCCGCCTTCGCGAGATGCCACGGCGGTAAAGCCGTGGATGAATGCGAACGGTGGATCACCCGAAGCGGGAGCGCCGGGTGATGCTTCGGCGGATTCCGCCGAAGCAATGGCGGATACCACAAGCGTCCCTCGACAAGCTCGGGATGGTGAGCGAAGTCGAACCATAAGCCCGTGGCGGCTTCATTGTCTTGATCTTGCCCATCAGCCATTAAGAGGCAATAACTGGGTAATTCACTGCGCCCGACTCGCCCGCGTAATTGATGCAGTTGCGCCAGTCCAAAATTTTGGGCGCCTTCAATAGCCATCACCGTAGCGTTCGGCACATCAATACCCACCTCCACCACGGTGGTAGAAACTAAAATCGGAGTTTGCCCCTGCGCAAAATTTTGCAGAGCCTGATTTTTTTCCTTGCCGGTCATGCGGCCATGCAAAACGCCAATAGCTATGTCGGGAAATATATTTTTTTCCAAACGTAATTTTTCTTCTTGAACAGACTTTTCACCTAAAGTGTCACCTTCGGCAATCAAGGGACAAATGATAAATACCCGGTGGTCAGCTAATACTTCCGTTCTAATCAATTGATAAGCTTTAGCCCGTCCAGCTTCGCTAACAATCTCGGTTTTAATTGGCCGGCGACCTTTGGGCAATTCTTTAATTAAAGAAATATCCAAGTCGCCGTAAATAGTTAAGGCCAGTGAGCGGGGAATGGGTGTAGCCGAAAGGGACAAAAGGTGCGGGGTAGTAACAGATTTTTTTATCAGCCAGTTTCGTTGCTCTACGCCAAAACGGTGCTGCTCGTCTATTATCAAAAGTCCTAAGTTGGGTACAGCAACATTATCGGTTAGCAGCGCGTGCGTGCCCACGATAAAGTTAATTTTTCCTTTAGCCAAATCATCTACAATATTTTTCTTACTAACCTTGTCACTTTGGCTAATATTTTTTTGCGATCTGGTAAATAAGGCAATAGTTATGGGAAAATTGTTAAATAATTTTTTTAAAGTGGCAAAATGCTGGGCGGCCAAAATTTCCGTGGGTGCTAATAACGCCACTTTAAACCCCGCATCTATAACATTTAGGGCGGCAATACCAGCCACTACCGTTTTACCCGCCCCGACATCTCCCTGTAATAGTCGGTTCATAGGTTTGGCCCCGGCCAGGTCATTAATTATTTTCCAGGCTGACTTTTTTTGGTCATCAGTTAATGTCCAAGGCAGGTTACTGACAAATTGTTTGGTGCGGGCACTAAATGGTATGACGGGGGCGGGTTTAAGCGCGTAATCTTTTTTGGCGGCTAAGGCAGTTAATCGTAATAATAACAATTCATCAAACGCCAAGCGGTAGCGGGCTGATTTTATATCCTCGGTCTTGGTCGGAAAGTGCACTAACTTAAGCGCGGTTGATAAATTTAGCAGGGAATATTTTTTTAATACCGAACGCGGCAGCCAATCAGGCATGGTATTTACAGTTGGCATAGCCGCGTAAACTAACCGCCTTACTAGACGCGAAGTTAAGCCGCCGGTTAAGTGATAATTGGGAACTAGACGAGCGGTATGTAGCCTGGCCCCGGATACGGGTTCATAGGTAGGATTATCAAGTTGCCAGCCGTAATTTGATGGTTTTAAAACGCCGGCCAGTAATATTTCTTGGCCGATTTTTAGTTGTTTACTTAAATATGGTTGATTAAACCAAATGCATTTTACCGTGCCGGTCGCATCCCCGACTAAAGCCTCGGTTATATTTAAACGCCGTTTGTAAGATCGTCGACTCTGGATTAAGCGTATTTTGCCGCGTACTGTCACCTTGGCATTCACGGGAATTTGGTCAATTGGCGTTATATGAGAAAAATCATCGTATTTATAAGGCAAGTGCCATAATAAATCCTCGCAAGTATTGATATTTAATTTTTTTAGCTTAGCCAAAGTGACCTGTCCGACAGCAGGTATATTAGTGACCGGTGACGCTAACTCAAGCATATATACATTATGCCATAACTATAATTTTGGTGCAGTATTATTGAATTAGTCCGAACCCTTCGGCTTGGCTTCGGATGGTGGGCCCGTCGAACCACAAGTTTTTCTTTGGCGGAGTTCGGATTACTGAAATTCTAGCGAATTTCAGTCTTGGCGGCAAATTCTTTGTTCTTTATAATTTGTAAAAAGAGAACCCGCTAGGTCCGAAGACGTAGCGGGTAAGCAGTTGGTCTGCTTAGTCCGTTGATTAGGAACTTCTCAAGCCGCAGCTTTCTTGAGCTTGTCGACCTGAATTGCTACCTCAACTTCCAACTCGGTCGGCTTGGCTACGAATTCCTCGTGCTGGCCGATTGAGACACCTTTGACGGTTTTAGCCGTCTCGGGCTCTTTCAACATCGCCTCCTTGTCTATCTCCTCCTTCGTCCTGATAAACCGCTTCAGTTTGAGCGATTTCAGGCTTTTCAGAATTGATTCGACACCGCGAAGCGTCACAGATGGCGGTGTCATGCGCCAGCCGAAGGTGCCTGTTGGCACTTCAACTGTCTTGCGCTTACCACTATTGGTCAGCTCATCGCGATGGGCTTCAGCGAAAGCGAAGAGGCCTTCGACCAGTTGTGAAATCTTTTCCTGGTGAGGCTCGTCATCGGCCATCGCCTTGGCTTTCAGTTCGTCTACCTTGGCATTGAGACCCGATTGAATCTTGTCGGTCGCGCGCTGCTCCTGCCCTATCTCCGCCAAGAACCGCGCCGCCTCATCCAAGCTCTTTGGTACAGCCACTACTGCTCTTTTGGGCATGATACCCTCCTTTGTAAATGTGCGTTTGCCACGACATCCTCGTGGCAGGGATTACCGGCACATCCGATAACGTTTTATTGTACTCTGATTATATGGAAAAAGCAATGACAAACAAAAAATCAGCATTTCTGCTGTTTCGTAGTCTAAATCCTATGGATTTTATGATTAAAAAATTTTCTTCCCCCAAAATGCGAAACCGCCAATTCGTTTTTGCCCCCAAAATTGAATACAAATTAGTCGCCGAGTCCACCGAAAGGGCGGATAAACTCCGTGAGGCGAACCAAAACTCTTTGACTTTTCCTATCTGGTGCCCTTTGTTTGAAAATGCGCGAACCTTTTTTGAAAGAAAAAGCTGAACCCGCCCCGCGGCTCCGCAGCCTCGGCAGGAATCGAACCTCGATTACAAGCTCTCCGCCGGAGGCGGATAAACTCCAGCTCGCATTCCCCGCCTGCCCTAGCCATTGTCCCCAGGAGGAATCGAACCTCCATCGCAAGCTCCGCAAGCTCGCGTTCTATCCATTAAACTATGGGGACACAGGTCAGGGCGGGCAGGTATCCATTGTCCGCCTCCATTGACTGGTGGTGAGGGGGTCAGCCTGCGGCTGATGACCCGCAGGGTCAAAACTACGGGCGTAGATACTAAAAAATAGCTTTAAAGCTACCCCAGTGTAGGTTATTTTTTTTACTTTGACAAGTTTACCCCCATACTTACTTATAAGTGTGGGGGCTCATTGAATTTTCAGCATTCTCGATAGAGCTTCTGACGTCGGTTCGTCTTCGCGCTCTAAATTTTCGGTTAGATATTTAGACAGCACCTCACGCACTTTTAACGGATTCATGTCAACCAAAGGAATAGATAAGCGGGGATTAAAAGAATTTTTGGGTTGTATATAGAGTGATGTTACTTCGGGTGGATGGTAGGCAATCCAAAAGTGATCCAATTCTTTCCACGGCCATAACCGTTTGCCAACAGTAATTCCCGATTGATGAATATTAAAATCTAACCATTCTGCTTCTTTATGGCTATCTAACCAAATAATTACCGCGCCAATAATAACTATTACGGCAAATAAAAAATTTACAACCATTATGGCATATATGACCAGTACCAGAGTAATAACTCCAGCGGTAATCCACCAACCTTTGCCTCTAATCAAATTTCGGCTGGCCGGAAACTGCCAACTTAATAGTTTATTACCCAAATTCGTCCGATTCTCTAAGTTTAAATTTATGCTCATGACTAAGCTAATTATACCCCCTCCGTATAGAGTAGGCAATTAAAATTGTAAGTGATATAGTAAGGGTATGTTAGACAAAAAGTTTTTTACGCAAATAAAAAAGCAATATGCCGCCACCGCCACCGACCGCCGCCGCGTAGCGGCGTTATCCAGCGAGGCCCAGCAATTAGCCAAGCAGGCAATTTTTGCCATGCAGCGGGCCGATTTAGTCCAGGCAAAAAAATTAATTGCCCAATCGCAAAATTTAATTGTGAATTGCAAAAAAATTCGTTTAGCCAACAGTGAATTGGATTCACAAGGCAGTTTTCGAGCCGCCTTAGAAGAGTATGTTGAAGCGGTTTTATTTTTTCAGGCGTTGACCGGCGGGCGGGTGGGGCCGCTGCCTAAAATAAACGTGCCTTTAGAAACTTACTTGGGCGGCTTAGCCGATATGGTTGGCGAGATTACACGGCGCTCAGTAATTTTAGTTACCGAAGGGAAGTATCAAGAGGTGCGGGCATTGGCTAAAATTGCCGCTGCCGCCGTCGGCGAACTGGCGCAAATGAACTTAGTCGGATATTTGCGCAATAAATTTGATCAAGCTAATCAAGCCCTGCGGAAACTAGAGAGTATATTGTACGATTTATCTCTCCAAAATAAATGACAAGCCTATTAGTTGGCCGGGTAGTCTCGGGCTTGGGTGAGGGTAGGCACCTGGGATTTCCAACGGCTAATTTAGAATTGTTGTCGGGTTCGCGTCCGCCGGCGGGAATTTATTTAGCCAGGGTAAAAGAGTTAAACCAAGATTGGCGGCCTGGGTTATTAGTATCGGGTGTGCACTGGGAGGTCAAAGATGTACCGAGGATAGAAGTTTATCTGTTAGATTTTAACGGCAATCTGTATGGTCGGGAGTTGCAAGTTGAAGTGTTAAAAAAAATTCGCGAAGTATTAAAAATTAACGACAGCCAGGCGCTGCGTCAACGCATAGAACAGGATATAGCTGAGGCTAAAGTTTATTTTAAATCCGGATAAAGCGGGTGGCTGTCGGTTAGTTCTTTTACTCCTTTTCTAACCGCATCTAATTTTACTGAATCATCGGGGTTCTTTAGGGTAATTGTAATTAATTCACCCACTTTTACCATATCTTTTTCGGTAAAACCGCGACTGGTTAAAGCGGGCGTGCCCAGGCGGATACCCGAAGGGTCCAGCGGTTTGCGGGTGTCATAGGGAATCATGTTTTTGTTCATCGTAATACCCACACTGTCTAATAATTCTTGAGCTTGTTGGCCGGTTAAGCCGAGTGGAGTAACATTGGCCAGTATTAAATGATTATCTGTTCCTCCGGTAATTAAACTTAACCCGCCGGTTGTTAGTGCTTCTGCCAAAGTTTTAGCATTTTTCACAATTTGTTCGCCGTATTTTTTAAATTCGGGAGTGGCCGCTTCTTTAAGCGCTACGGCAATGGCGGCGGTTTGATGGTTGTGCGGTCCGCCTTGTAATCCGGGAATAATAGCCGCGTCAATCAGTTCGGCCAGATTACGTTTGCTATCAGGGTGGTGAACATCATGTAAGCGATCAGCCGCTTTAGGAACCAAAATCATAGCACCGCGGGGCCCCCGCAAAGTTTTGTGCGTAGTAGTCATGATTACGTCGGCATAAGGCACGGGCGACTGGTGAACGCCAGAGATTACGAGGCCGGAAATATGGGAAATGTCAGCTAATAAATAGGCATTAACTTCATGAGCAATGGCAGAAAATTTGGCAAAGTCTATTTGTCGGGGATAAGCTGTAGCGCCACAGATGATTAATTTGGGCTTCTCTTTAATGGCGATGGCTCGTATGGCTTCATAGTCTAGTAAATGAGTTTTAGGATCAACGCCATAATTTACGGCCCGGTAGTATTTGCCCGAGAAGTTAACTTTGTAGCCATGAGTTAGGTGTCCGCCTTGAGCCAGTTCCATTCCTAAAATCGTATCGCCAGGATTTAGCAAGGCAAAGCAAACTGCTTGGTTAGCTGGCGAACCGGAATAAGGTTGTACATTAGCGTGCTCTACGCCAAATAATTTTTTAGCTCTGTCCCGGGCTAAATTTTCCACTTCATCAATAAATTGGTTGCCGCCATAGTACCGTTTACCCGGGTACCCTTCAGAGTATTTATTAGTCAAAATTGACCCCATTGCCTCCATGACGGCCAGGGACGTAAAATTTTCCGAGGGGATCATTTCCAAGCCATCGCGCTGGCGGGCTAGTTCTTTTTCGATCCAGCCTTTTATTTCTGGGTCCATAGTATTTAAGTGTTGCATAAGCATCATAATGTTAGCGTGAAGGAGAGATTTTTGTCCACTTTGATTTATTTGGCGCCAGCGATAACTTATCCACAACCCGCTTCTTGACTTATTATTTACTATGTATTAATGTGTTAATACACTAATACAAGGCAATAATTTGATTATATATTTATGAAAAGGGGTAAAAAATGGAATCGGCAAGAAACTAACGAGTTATTTGCGGCTGTGCTCAAGCTTAAAAATATAGATGAGTGCCGGCGGTTTTTTAGGGATTTATGCACCCCCGACGAGCTGGTAGATATGTCTGACCGGTTTCAGGTCGTAAAAATGCTGGCGCGGGACTTGGATTATCGTGACATTGCTGGTCGGCTTAATATGAGTACCGCTACCGTGGCTCGGGTAGCGCATTGGTTGAAACAGGGTATGGGGGGATATAAATTAATTCTTAGTCGGCTTGATTTATTAAAATAATATTATTTGTTTAATGGCTGTATTAATGTGTTAACACATTAATACAGAGATAAGCGAGACTTATAAATATGTATAATTTATTTATTTCAAATTTAAATCATCATAACACTTCTTCGGCTCGTGCCGAGCGGTAAGTGGTGCTTTTAAAATAAATTATAGTACCCCTAACCCCTCTCGCACGAGAGGGTGTTTTGTTCTTTAACAACTTAACTCACATAACCAAACAACAAATGCAGAGGCGGAATATGCTTGTCATTGATATTGATATACTTTTAGAAAAGCTTGGCATTTTAGAGAAATGGGTGATGAATGAAGTGCGTACCCGATTGACATATAATATACCCGTTCGGGTGTATACATCCCCTTTGGAAGCGCAGCAAGATGATACTATTGATGCCTTAGCTAAAGACGGTTGTTTATGGTACCTTGCTAAAGGTACTCAATGGCTGATTCTGTTGGGGGATTTTACCGACAATGATGATTCCGAACGAGTGGCACAATCTGCTAGTGGGGGTAAAGGTGCTGTATTTTGCGATGGGCTTTCCGGTGGATTGGAGCACTAGCGGCATTAATTCACTATGCTAGGGTAAATTATCCGTGTTATCGATAATACCCCCGTTATCTGGCGGTACCTGATAGGAGAAATAAAAATGGGTAAATCCATTTTTTCATCTTCGGACAGCCGTGACAATAAAGTTACCGTCGAGAAAAACGAAGGTAGTGATATTGTCAAAATAGGTACCCTTGGTATCTGTGGTGGCGATAGCTATTCTGTTAAGGTAAATGACCGCACGGTCTCTACCACAGACACACGTAGCGACGCCATTGATAAGGCTGCCGAGCGCAGTAAGCGATAAGTAATTTTTATATCGCAAACGCAATCTTTGACTAGCAAGTCAACGATATACCCAATATTATGGGTGGCGGGTTTTAATATAAACCCGCCTTTTATTTTTCTTTTCAAAAACACCAAAAAAAGGTAAAATAATAGTATTAATAGTTAAGATAATTACTATGAAACGAATAGCTTTGGCGATTTTATTTAGCTTAGTAATAGCTCCGGTTTTAGCTTTACCAGCCTTGGCTAAGGGTAGTCAGCCCGATGTTTATTTACCTTCTACCGAAACCGTATCGGGAAATTATTATAAAGTCGGCGGCACAGTGGAGGTGGCGGGTAAAGTAGCCAGTGACGTGGTAGTGGCTGGAGGCAATGTAATAATTAGTGGTGAGGTTGGTGGCGATGTTTTAGTGGTGGGCGGGAATATCAGAATTACTGGATCGGTTGAAGGTGATGTTAGGGTTATAGGTGGAAATGTGGAACTAGCCGGACCGGTGGGTAAAAATGTTTCGGTGGCGGCTGGAACTTTAACCATTGCATCTAGTTCTAATATAAATGGTCACTTAACAGTAGCGGTGGGCGCTTTAGATTTACGAGGGGCAGTGGTGGGTGGTGTAGCGGGGGCCGCCGGTAGTGTTATTATCGCTGGGACTATTAAAGGTCCCACCGATATAATTTTGGATAAGGAAGGTACATTGCAAATAAGGGATACCGCTGTAATTCAAAGTCCTTTTAAATATTCAGCTTATCACGAAGCTCAGGTGGCGGAGGGGGCAAATTTGAGCGAGGCATTACAGTTTAATCAACTAAACTTAAAGGAACGCTCTTGGTCGGAAAAGTTTGATTGGTTAAGACATTTAATATCGCTGTTTGCTATGCTTATTATTGGTATGATTTTTGTGGTAATGGTACCTAAATTAGTTGAACAAATAAATTCTGAAGCATTGGTAAAACCATGGGCCAAAATAGGCTGGGGGTTTGTTTGGCTAGTGGTGCCGCCGATAGCAATTATTATTTTGGCCGTTACTATTATTGGTTTGCCTTTGGCCATCATTGGCGCGGCTATTTATGCAATAGGTTTGTATATGACGCAAATATTTGCCGGTTTGCTGGTTGGCTATTGGTTAAAAAATAATAGTAAAATGGCTTGGTGGTCTAAAATGTCGCCGTTGGTTATGATGAGTGTCGGTATTTTAGTTTTTAAAATATTAACCATGTTACCATTTGTCGGTGGCTTGGTAGTTTTTGTTGGATTGTTGTGGTTATGGGGAACGCTGGCATCTGTTAAGAAGCAATTAATACTGAATTACCGATAAATTTGTGAATTGGTCTCCTGATATTTTTAAATCCTACGACGTTAGGGGGGTATACCCGTCGCAACTTAATGATGGGGCTGCCGAGGCTATAGGTTTGGCTGTTGCAAGTTTGTCGGGGGACAAAAAAATAGTAATCGGTCGTGATATGCGATTATCAAGCCCGGCTTTACACCAAGCGCTATTAAAAGGATTAATAGCTGGCGGTGCTGTGGTTTCTGATATTGGTTTGGTGCCAATTGATGCGGTTTATTTTACGACCAATAAGTTTAGTTATGACTGGGGAATAATGATAACCGCCTCGCATAATCCGGTTGAATATAATGGTTTTAAGATCATTGGCCGCGGGGGTAAGTGGTTACGGGGTGCTGAACTTAAGGATTTGGTTTTACAAAATTTTAAACCAGCGCCGACGCCCGGCCATGTAGCAAATCTGGATATTTGGCCAGAATACATTGAGCATCTATTGTCTTTTGTCGATATAAAAAAATTAAAACCGCTAAAAGTGGTAGTTGATGCCGGCAATGGCATGGCCGGTGCGGTAATACCAAAACTATTTGCTAAGTTACCGTTTAAATTAACACCGCTTTATTTTGAGCTGGATGGTCGGGCGCCGCACCGGCCATTTAATCCGCTTATGCCGGGTGCGGCTGCGGCCGCCAGTCGACAACTACGACAAACGGGCGCCGATGTCGGGGTAATGTTTGATGGTGACGCCGACCGAGTATTTTTTTTAGATGAAAAAGGTAAGTTTGTTTCGGCGGATGTAACTTTACTGTTACTTGCCCGCGAATTTTTAAATCGCGAGCCTGGCGCGGCCATTGCCTACAATTTAATTTGCTCTAAGGCCGTACCAGAATTTATAACCAAGTGGGGTGGCCGGCCACTGCGATCGGCGGTGGGATATGTTAATGTGGCGAAGCAGCTGGCCGAAAATAACGGAGTTATGGGCGGGGAATTATCAGCTCACTATTCGTTTAGAGATAATTTTAATACCGACTCTGGGTTTATCGCTTTGCTGGTAGTACTAGAACTTTTATCGCGATTAAATAACCCTCTTTCGCAGTTGGTTAAAGAATATTCTCCTTACTTTAAATTACCTGAAATAAATTTATCTGTTGCTAATAAACAAGAGATGATTAATCGAGTTAAAAAGAATTATGGCGACGCCGCCATAGACGAGTTAGATGGGATTACTATTACTTACCCCGACTGGTGGGTTAATGTGCGGCCGTCAAATACCGAGCCTTTATTAAGGGTTACCATAGAGGCTAATACGGAGAAACTGTTGCAACAAAAACAAACCGAGGTACTCAATGTTATTAAGGATTATGGAATACCTAAGCACGAAATCCGAAATCCTAAATAAATCCAAATGTTTAAAATTTCAATATTAAAACTTTTTTAGTAATCATGGCTTGTTTAGGAATTAGAAATTAGGATTTAGAAATTTTATTTATGATTGGTTTATTTGATTCTGGAATTGGCGGGCTAACTGTAGTAAAGGCTATTTGGGAAAAGTTGCCCAATATGCCGCTGGTTTATTTTGGTGACACCGCCCGCACCCCTTATGGAAACAAAAGTGCCGAAGTGGTTAGTCAGTATGGCGTCGAGGCAGCAGAATTTTTAGTATCCCAAGGTGCTACGGTAATCGTGGTGGCCTGCAATACTGTTTCGGCCGTGGGTATGGCCGCTATTAAAAATAAATTTCCT
>Ga0209212_1008611_pt1 | contig 10903 bp, 8 predicted proteins | sample RifGroC2_FD_183996 | JGI IMG/M metagenome (GOLD analysis project Ga0209212, IMG submission 183996) | Groundwater microbial communities from Rifle, Colorado, USA - Groundwater C2 (SPAdes) (version 2) | ecosystem: Environmental > Aquatic > Deep subsurface > Groundwater | place: Rifle, Colorado... | reverse complement strand
CCCTCCTTTAAAACGGTCCCGTAAAAGCAGATGGGCGAAGGCTTTACCTTCGCCCTGCCTCTTTAAGAAGCCTTACTTCCAGTAATGACCGGGACCCGTCACTGACCGGTATCTCCCTCCAGAAGGTTGTCCGGAAGGCTGCGTATGTACGACTTGGTAAACTTCATCAGCTTGGTTTTCAGATCTGCGTTCATTTCCGTCAAAAGAGCAGCCTCCGATGAGTAGGTTTGACTGGCTTGCTCGAACTCCGCGCTCTGAGTTTTCAGTTTGAAGAAGAGTACCTGGGTCTTGCCAAACGTTGCATCGAGGCGTGCCGCCGCCAACTTCAGGTGCACGGTATCGCCGACGACTTGTACAACAGAGAACTGGTACTCGGTCACGTCAAAGCGACGGCTCTGCCGATCGAATAAGGTGATCCATGGAGCGTCTTTGTCAATCTCCTGCAGCTGCTTCAGCGCGGTAAGGATAAGGGCACCCGCCGCGACCCCTCCGGTAAATGCAGCTGTCAGGAAGGGAATGATGGCCTGATGCACTGCCACGTCAACGCTATCGAAATGCGACTTCACTACTCCTCCCGCCTCCATCCTCCAGTTAAGGTTCTGCAGCACGGTATTGTGCCGGTCGAGCCACTGTGCAGGAGAGAGCACCACCGGGTCGTTGGTTGCCACGCGCTGCGCGGCCAAAAGCGAAAGAGCGACACTCGACTTGAGTTCCGGGCTCGCGTCCGCTGGGAACTGGATCAGGTTTGATCCAGTAACGATCCCGTTAGGCAGGGTATCGATATCTATCGTGTTGATCGTAGAGGTGTCCTCTGCCATGGAGGTAAGGGGGGCACCAACTGGCAGATTAGCGATGTAGCTGCTTAAAGATTCGCTTAGCATGGTCCAAGGTCTCCTTTGATTTGGTTGTAGATAAAGAAAAAGTAACTGTCAATGCGACAACAGTGGTTAATGCTGAGGAACCAGGTTAACCCTTCCCCTTTCTGCACTGGTTACCTTGCTTTCGCTTACGGAAATATGTATGTAGCATAAGAAGGCACCGCTATGGGATGGCATAGATACTGCTGTTAGGCGTCCAGCGGATCTGTGTACCCATGGAGTGAATAGCATATTATGCGAAAACTTGAAACCGTTTATTAGTATTGATTGTCCAAAAAAGAGCAGAAGCGGAACCTCGCGCTGAACGTGTAGGGGGGGTAATCATATCGACAAATCAATATCTGGAGGCGACCAAGGAAAGGGGCCCTGGAGTAATGGAGGAGGCCTATGAGCGAATGGGAAAGGCTTTTGTTCAGTTGGAAAAAGACTACCTGAAGGACCGGTAAAAACAAAAGGCCAAAGGAGAGGTGGTTCGGGAAGAAACCGGACTCCCTAAGAGCAAACGTGCGCTCCATTTGTCGCTTGATAAGTACCAGTTCGAGAAATTTAACCGCCTGTGCCTGGAAAAAGGCGTTTCCCGATGGGTCCAAAGAACATGCGAGAGTTGGTACCCTATCGGTGGCTCATGATGACCTCATAAAAGGTTTAACCGGGTCTTGGAGAAAACCGGGGCGGCAGCAGGGAAGAAAAAGCAACTGCCCCTGAGCGTATCCTAGAGGAAGCACGAAAACAGGCTTTTAGGGAATCCTGTCCTTTTTTTGATATCTTCTGCCATTTGGGTTCAAGCAGTATGGTTTCATCTTTTTGATTGCAGAAGACCATCGGATGGAGTATTAAGGAAGTATTATTACCTACAAATAATTGCACCTCTGCGATTCTTTCGATTTGCCACTTCTCCCGTAATAGAGAAGACGACCGTGAAAAAATTTCATGGCTCAACTCCGCTTTATTTTGCCTCGGTGAAATGATGGGTTACAAAGCCTTCGTGTCTTCGACCTACGTAGATCTAAAAGACCATCGCGCCGTTGTGATCAAGGCACTGCGGCGTGCCGGGATATTTGTTGATCCGATGGAGGACTGGACCTCGGACAGCGATGAACCGAAGCACTTTAGTGCAGAGCGGGTGCGGGATTGCGACTTCTGTATTCTGCTTGTAGGAGCTCGGCGAGGCCACCGTCCCGAGGCCGGGGCACTTAGCGTAACCCAGATGGAGTTTATTGAGGCGACCAAACGTGGGATCGATGTCCTTCCGTTTCTCTATGACGGCAAGAGTGCATGGCCTCCAGATTACTTTGAGTTGAATGATGACGGGGAATTGAGGAGGTGGCGGGCCGAGCTGTCGGAGCACAAGGGTGTCGAGACGTTTACATATGATCCGGCATCCCTTGAGATTCGCGACGCGATTTCACGTTGGTTACAGAAACAAAGCTGGCCAGAAGTGCTGAAGACCTATCTCGAAACTCTACGCGACGCACACGCCTCAATCCGCTTCTTGGGCGTTGGGAATTTCAAGGACAGGCAAGACCGACCAATCGAGGAACTTTTCGTCAATCTATACACTGCCCCCTACTATATCTCGCTGGACACCTCCCGCGACCGATGGCCAATAACCACTCCCTTGTTGGAGACCCTGTCCACTGAGAAGCGACTCGTACTGCTAGGTGATCCTGGCAGCGGCAAATCCACCCTCGTCAGCTGGATTGTATCCCGACTCACGAGAGAGGGTGAAAATGATTGGAAACGGGCACTGAAGAGCCGAATTCCTTTTGTAATGGTCTTGCGCGAGTTGGCGCTTGAGCGTGTGACTGGTTGGGATAGCTTGCTGGAAACCTATTTCAACCACTGGACAGCCCATCTCCTCGGCCGTTACAGATACAAAGAACACGTCACGGATTTATTGCAACGCGGACTTGCCATAATCATCCTTGATGGACTCGATGAGGTCGGGAATCGGCAGGCGCAGGAGCACCTGCGCGAAGCCGTTTGGGAGGGGATGCACAAGTACCAGGATTGCCACTGGGTCCTCACTTCCCGTGTGGTTGGCTATATCGGCTATCACAAAGGTCCGACCCCTGACTGTTGCGCGAGTCTCCAATACGTTGCCCCTTTTGCGGATTTTCAAATAAAAGAATTCGCACATAATTGGTTTGTTACTCGCGACAGATCAGCCATTCGGGCACACGAGAACGCCGTCCACCTTATCGATGCTCTCCACGCCAATTCTTCTACACTCCGCCTTGCTAGGAGCCCGAATCTTCTCACCATGATGGCTTTAATCCATCGCCAACGCGCCCGGCTTCCTCATGGTCGTGCTCTATTATACACTGACATCGCTAATGCATATCTGCACTCCATCGACGAGCAACGGCGTATCGAAAGACTCGGCTACACCCTGCGGGACATGAAACAATGGCTTGGCCGCATTGGTTTCGAAATGCAGTTACGTCGCCACAGGAAGAACGCTTTAGTGGACGATATTCTCGTTGAAGGTCGATATGTGCGCGAATGGGTAGTAAGTGCGATGCGTGACTCAGGGCGAAGCGATTGCAACGAAGCGGCTGCGGACGCCTTTATCGATGAGATTTGCCGCCGAGCCGGACTTTTGGTCCCGCGAGGAGAAGACAGGTTCACGTTTACGCACCTCTCCTTTCAGGAGTTCTTCGCCGCTGTTTTCTTCGTCCCACAGTTCGTGCGTCCACCCCGCCTCAGGGGATCAAGGAGTGTACAGGGGGCCAGCCGCGAAGATCTGCATGACTATGTTGGCAACAGCATCTGGCATGAGACACTCGTCTTACTCGTTGAACTGATGTTCACCGAGCACCCAGATTGGCTTGAGGAATTGCTGTTCAGCCTGTTTGGGGAGGATTTTTGCGAGGTTACCCACAACGCCACTGTACCCCCGTTAGGAAGTCCGGAGCTAGTTGTTGATGAAACAAACCTGAGGCCAATCCTTCTCGCGAAGTTGGCAATTGACCCGCACGCTGGCTTCGAGGAACGCGATTTGAAGTGGCGAGCAACTGCGCGCTGTTGTGCCTTCGAGGCCGCCGAGCAAAAGCTGAGAAAGTCGGACATTGAATCTATGGGCACCCGGTATTGCCCTAATGTGTTGCCAGTACTGCTCCAAGCAACTTCAAAAAAAGAACGATTTGAAGTGATGAGGGTTTTTGTGGCGACATTACGTGAGGCTGATGTCCGGGTGGTTTCTCTCGTAAATGTGCATGCGTGTGAGTTTTCTGCTCTTGCAGAAAGTTGGAGGCTTGAAGTACTTGACCTCACTGGCTCAGATATTAATGATGTGACTCCCCTTGCTGCTCTTACCTCTTTGCGGTCTCTCAACCTGACCCGAACATCAGTTATCGACTTAAACCCGCTGGCTTCCCTCCCTGAACTCCACTCGCTTTCCCTTTCTCGTACCCTGGTGAGCGATGTGAGGCCACTGGCTTCGCTTAGTAAGCTAGAGAAGCTCGACCTGTCACGTACTCAGGTTAGCGATGTGCGACCGCTGGCCTCGCTTATCCGACTCCAAAAGTTAGACCTATCAAATACCTTGGTGAACGACGTGGGGCCACTGGCTTCACTCAGGAGGCTAAAAAAGCTCGATCTATCATGTACCAAAGTTAGGGACGTGGGGCCTCTTGCTTGGATGGTCCGATTACAAGGCCTCTTCTTGGCAGATACCTCAGTTATCGACTTGCATCCGCTGACTTCGCTTACAAGGCTCGAAAAGCTCGACCTAAGAGATACCCTTGTGAGCAACGTGCGTCCGCTGATTTCACTCACTGGACTCAAGAAGCTCGACCTAAGGTATACCAGCGTGGACGACGTTACCTTGCTTGCTTCGCTAACTAAACTCGAATGGCTTTTTGTATCAATAGGCCAAGTGAGGGAGGAGGATTTGTGGTCCATTTTGAAGGTGGTGCCCAGTTGCCGGATATTGTATTAAAGATAAAGCAACACAACAAGACTCGCCTAAGCCACGTGTTCGACTCATCTTTGGGCAGGATGACCGGCATCCGGTCATTCAGAGCTCTGTAAGAGGATTTGAAGCGGTGGTAAGGATGCTGCAGGGTTCAACAACCTCCCCTCTTGCGATTTCCAGCTGCCGCAAAGAGCATTGGCACACAATCTTTGAGCCGGATGTGCCAGGGCTGTTTTTCTTTCCCCTCCTTTTTCCACTCGAAGTACCCTGACCCTAGCACGATACATTGAGTGGTACCTTATCCGTCCGTCTCGACACTGCAAGTAGGACTACCCACAGGTTGTACACCTTAGCGATTTTATATATAAAAATCATTTCAAACCTCGGCCGAGCCTCAGTAACCAGATTTACTTCACTCCGCCCCCTTAGAGCCACTTTTAGTTCAAAAAATGTGAACTAAAAGTGGCTCCAAGTAAGCATAACTATTTGTTTTTACCACAATCAACTGCCACCTAATTTACTACTCCCGACAGCCGCCACCGTCGCTGCTGCTGTTTGCTCCTGCTCTCACTCGTTCTTGTAGCGGCGCGCTTGCTTTGGCACTACTTTGCGCTCGCTTTGGCACCAGCTATCTTCAATAAAAGGCGGGTCCAACGGGGTCTGACCACCCTATTGAATCCGCCTTAAATGTTCTTGCATAAAGCGCCGATGTAAGCCTTCCAACGCCCCCCCTCGCGGGTGCTCATCCCTTCGGTGACAGTTGGCCATGTTTCCCACTTCTCCTTACCCGCACCAGACAGTTTTCCGCCTTCATTGCCAGAGATTGGGCGGCGACTTTCCTCTCTGCCGGCTTCATCGTTGGATACTCCCTGAGCGCCTTTGCGAGATCGACCAGGTCATGCGGAGAATAGCGCTTGTATTCTCCGCATAAAATGCGGAGAATCATCTTGCTTTTGCTGTTCGTATGGGTCATATTACCGCAAAATCTGCGGAGAATATGACATGGCAACCTATATCCATGAACGGGATGACTGGCCGAGGTTCCGCTGGAGCGACGCGCAGTTGGTTGAAAAACTGGCAATGGTGCGTCACCGGCAGGGGCGCCTGATCGGACGTATGGAGGCGCTCGGTTTTCCTCTCAGGGCGGAAGCCGTTCTCCAAACCCTGACAGAGGATGTCCTGAAATCGAGCGAAATCGAAGGCGAAGTGCTGGACCGGGATCAGGTTCGCTCTTCGATTGCGCGGCGGCTCGGAATGGATGTCGGCGCTCTGCCCCCCGCTGATCGCCATGTCGAGGGTGTCGTCGAAATGATGCTCGATGCGACACAGCGGTACGCGGCCCCTCTGACCGACGAGAGGCTTTTTGCCTGGCACGCCGCTCTGTTCCCGACCGGCCGGAGCGGCATGTCGCGCATCACCGTCGGTGCGTGGCGCACCGATCATTCCGGACCAATGCAGGTCGTCTCAGGCCCCTTCGGTCGCGAGAAAGTACACTACCAAGCGCCTGCTGCACCCCGCGTCGACGCAGAGATGCGGGCATTCATCGAGTGGTACAATGGCGACAGCGGCATCGACCTCGTACTGAAAGCCGGCGTGGCCCACCTATGGTTCGTCACCATCCACCCGTTCGAGGACGGGAACGGCCGCATTGCCCGCGCCCTTGCCGATCAGATGCTCGCGCGGTCGGAGCAGAGCCCGCAACGCTTCTACAGCATGTCGTCTCAAATCCGCCAGCAACGGAACGTTTACTACGACATCCTGGAAAGGACGCAAAAGGGTGACCTCGACGTCACCCACTGGCTGGATTGGTTCCTGTCCTGCCTCAATCGCGCCTTCGACGGCGCCGAGGCGACTTTGGCATTGGTACTGAAGAAGGCTCGCTTCTGGGAGAGAAACGGGCAACTCTCATTCAATGACCGCCAGCGGCTCATTCTCAACCGCCTCCTCAACGGCTTCGAAGGCAAGCTGAACACGTCTAAATGGGCGAAGCTGTGTAAGTGTTCACCAGACACTGCTCTCCGAGACATCGGCGATCTTCTTCAGCGAGGCGTCCTCGAAAAGGAGACCGGCGGCGGGCGCAGCACGAGCTATATTCTCGTTCATGATGCCTGATATGAAATTGACCTATTTCGCACTGTAATTGCGCAATAGCTGATTCGCAGGCTACCAGTGGCAACGTTGAGCGCGTGCCCCACCGCTTTCGCTCCCGATCTTCAACCTGCTATCTTCCTGGACTTTCCTTCCGCAATCCCTTGGCGTGCGGAGCCAAGTTAGCCACCTCGGGGTCGCAGTGCTGCGCGTAGTAGCCGTATCCGGGGTAGAGCCGGTGATTGCCGCAAGATTGCTCAAGCGCCAGGTCGGCAGTGCCGCCGTTATTCAGCGTCACGTTCAGCCGATAGGTATGATAGTACAGAGTGACCTTGTTGCCCTGCATGCGCCCTATCCCGTCAAAGTCTATGTTCTCCCCCCCGGGGCCGTCATAGGTGAAGAAGACCTGGACCTGATTTCGGCGGTCCTTGGCAATCACGGGATGGAGACTGACCTGGATAGTATCACCGCCGATCTTTTTGACGTACTTGCCCAGAAGATGTGCCTCGTCGCCGGCGGCTGCCTGCACCGCAACGCTCAGTGCCAAAGTCGCAGCAGCCGCAGTAATTCCACACCGCATACGGACCTCCTTTTATGCCTGCAGTTGTTATAGCCGGCACTGTATCGCATCCCTCTAGAAGTAGTTGCCGGAGCGCCGCAACAGGTTTCTGATCGATCCATCGTCGAATATGTCGGATTCCTTTACCGCACCGCCGGCTGCATATTCCCGCAAACGCTTCGCTTTGCCCTTATCGAAGACGACCTCAGTCTTTTTGCCCCCTTCCTGGTAGAAGGTGTGGGTTCCAGTCGGAACACCGTCTGTGTAGTTCCCGTCCCTGCAAAGGGTTCCGTCCTCGTCATAGCTGCGCAGCCGCCCATGAGGCACCTTCCAGTCCAGGGCACCGTACCGGGTTTTGAAGCTCCCGTCGACCTGCAGTTCGCCGTGCGAGGAAAAGAGCCGAACCGCGCATACCGATGGGTCGGACGAGAGCGATGCCTCGACCTTCTTGCCGCCGTTCATGTAAAACCGCTTGAGTTCTGTGATTTTCCCCTTTTCAGCGCGTCCCTCCTCCGCCGTCGTACCATTGTCGTAAAACTCCACGAACTGGCCGTCGAGGCTTTCCTTTTTCTTGGTGTAGCGACTGCGGAGCTTGCCATTCTTGAAAAAGCTCTCCACCTGCACCGTGTTGCGATCACCAGCAGGGTAACGTTTCACCTCCCGCTCGCCGTTACGCGAAAATGATTCCTCGGCAGTCAATTTCCCCTTGAGGTGGGTGAGTATCCGTCGCCTTTGGTCGCTCTTCAGTTCGACCGCTGAAGGCCGGCCGTTAAAGCCGCAACGGTCCCGGTCGCCCTCGAACACCGGCTTGTCCTCGCATGAGAAAGAAACGAGGTTGCCGCCACCGTCATACCTGACCGAGGCCCCATTGACCTTGCCTTCCAGCAGGCGAGCCTGCCAGGCAAGGCGCCGATCCGAATGATACTCCTTTACGATCCCGGTTACCTCCCCCTTCTCATTTATGGGGATCTCGCAAAAGAGCTTATCGTCCTGGAAGACGCGGATCGGGTTTGCTATTTTTAGGGGGTCGCGGAACTCCAACTTCGTCACCACACTGGAGCTGTGATAGACATGCGAGCCGTAGAAAGTGCCCGAGATGCGCTTGCCTTGACTCCAGGCGAACTCTCGGTCCACCCTGCCATCACCCCTGCACGAGCAGACTTCGCGCCCATCCCTCAACCGGTAGGGGATCGACTCCCTCGGGTATTCGCCGTAATAAGGAGCGTTCTCCATCCTGCAACAGCCATAATCGTCCTCCAGCTCAAACGTCAGTGGGACCTCGCGGATGAAGTCCGCACACTCCACTGCGAACGCCTTCGAACCGTGGGCCTGCAACGTCAGTAACGTGGCGAGAGTCAGTCCCATGACCTTCATGAAGAGTCCCATGCCGCACCTCCATTTTCAGGACAACCTGCTATGCTTCCCCCCCCTGCCTCCATCTCTCCGGGAATGGGCATTTTGCCGACAAGCCTTGCCTTGCTTGAGGACCAGCAGCGTCGACCTCCCCAGCAGGGATAACCGGATGAGGTTTAAATGCCAAGGACATTGTATGGTCTTATTAAGGAATTACAACCGAGGGTGGTCACTCACCGACTCCATCGACACTGCCACGCCTGCAGGCCGTTTCTTCTTCCACGTCATGGCCAGCCTGGCCCAAATGGAGCGGGAACTGACGATGGAACGTACCCGTGCGGGGCTAGAAGTCGCCCGGCAACTCGGCCGTAAGGGTGGGCGCAAGCGGCAGATGACTGACAGCAAGATCGAGTCGGCCAAGAAACTGCTGGCCGACGGCGTGCCGCCTCGTGACGTAGCCAAGAACATCGGGGTGTCCGTGCCAACGTTGTACCGCTGGATTCCGGCCTCCTCGTATCCTTAACGTTCTTTACGATCCGTTTTGTGACGTCCCATAAGATGGCGGTATTTATCGACTATGAAAAAAGAAACTAGGGATCTAGGGAACAATGGAGGGAAAACCCCGGTTAGAGATCTTGCCAAGGTGCAGGAGACTTTACCCAGGGCCCTTGGCAGAGCATAATGTAAAGTACGTTAAGTCCCCGGCAATTTTGCACGAAGGGGGTAGGTGGTATCCTTTCTGATTGTAGCCGCACTCTACGGGGGGCACTATGGAACAGGTCGAGAAGGCATTAAGGGAGAGCGAGGAACGCTTCCGCTCCCTGGTAATGGCCACTTCGGACGTTGTATATCGCATGAGTCCCGATTGGAGCGAAATGCGCCAGCTCCACGGCAAAAATTTTATCGCAGACACGGGAGAGCCAAACCGCAATTGGCTGCAGCAATATATTCACCCGGATGATCAGTCGCACGTAATGGCGGCCATCAGCGAAGCGATCCGGACCAAGAGTATCTTTGAATTGGAACACCGGGTCATACGCGTGGACGGCACGTTGGGCTGGACATTCTCGCGTGCTGTACCGATGTTGGATGTGGAAGGCGAAATATATGAATGGTTTGGTGCAGCAAGTGACATCACCGGCCGAGCGGATCATTCGCCGCCACGGCGGCAGTATTTGGGCTGAGGGGGAACCGGACAAGGGAGCGACTTTTTATTTCACCCTTTCAGCGGGCTGATTTACTACTTGAGCTTGAATTGTCGGGGTAATATACCCGTCGTTGTTGTTGGCTATTATTGCCTATGCCCCGTAATTGTAAAAGCAGCCCAAAGTCGTAGGCCTGTTTGCCTAATGAAGTAACCACCAGGGGATACTCCTTCAGAAAGGAGCACCGCAATGAATGGACAAGGTCAATCTACCATCTGCGATCATGTTATAAGGGCTCATAAACTCTGCCTGGACCTCAACGACATCATGATGCTTATCAATGCAAGTCATGACATTGATGAAATACTTCAAAAGGTTGCGGAGGAATCATGCAAGGCATTAGGCTGTGAGTCGGCGCGAGTTGCCATGCGGGAGGGTGAAAACTGGGTAATTAGGCATGTCGGCAACCTGCCGGATAACCTCATCGGGCGGTCCTTCACCGACAAAGAACTCCCACATGCGGCTCTTGCCATGACAACCAGAAAGCCTGTTACCATTGATGATGCTTTTAATGATAACAGAACTAATAACGAAATGATGAAATCCCTTGGAATCAAGTCGGTTATGGTACTTCCCCTGATGGAAAAAAAGGTGGTGATCGGTACCCTGTTGTTCGGTTACCATACGAGGGCGGTATCCTTTTCCGACGCTGAAATTGATTATGGTGGAAGAATGGCCACAGGGGTGGCGATCGCACTTCAGGACGCCCGAATGCACCAGGATTTGGGAGAATCTAAAAGGCTCGGTGATGCCCTTAACGAGATAGATGACGTACTTTACTCTACACTGGATTACGACGGCACAATGAATAAAATGCTGCAACTGGCAACCGATGTCATTGGTGCCGAATCTGGGGTGATTTTCTCTAAAGAAGACGACCGGTGGATTGTTCGTTATGAAT
>Ga0209212_1008608_pt1 | contig 10904 bp, 7 predicted proteins | sample RifGroC2_FD_183996 | JGI IMG/M metagenome (GOLD analysis project Ga0209212, IMG submission 183996) | Groundwater microbial communities from Rifle, Colorado, USA - Groundwater C2 (SPAdes) (version 2) | ecosystem: Environmental > Aquatic > Deep subsurface > Groundwater | place: Rifle, Colorado... | reverse complement strand
GTATCGACCTCGACCACCGGGCTCCCCAAACAGGCGCTGACGCCATATCGCTGGTAGAAATCACTCCCCTTCCAGTAGACGGTTTCAAGCGGCTCACCGGCCAGGAAAAAGGGGATTACGCAGGGCGAATAAGGGGGAAACTCCTCGTCGCCGACCATGGTAATCCGGCCGTCAAACCCTTCCAGCCGCAGTTGCTGGACGAATTCCGCAGCTGCCATGCCTGTGCCAACGGTAACGACCTTCATCATTCACCCCCACGGCGGCGCTGGCACTCCTTGCGCCGCAGTTCCCGGAAAAGTTCCATCAGTGGCGGCATCTTGTCGTCTTTCCCCAAAAGATAATGTTTCAGGCCGCTGACGGCCCGGCTGCTGCGGATACGATCAAAATTGCCGTAGACCAGCGCTCCGGAATGGCAGACTTCGACGCAGGCCGGTTGACCGCCGTTCTTGACCCGGTCATTGCACAGGTCGCATTTGTAGGCCACATCCCTGCCGTAACGGGCGCGGTGGGTCTCCTTGAAGGCAATGGCATCAAAGGGGCAGACCATGGCGCACATTGCACAGGCCTTGCACATATCAGGATTCAGCAGGACTGCGCCGCTACTTGGGTCACGAGTGATGGCGCCGGAGGGGCAGGCATCCAGGCAGTCGGCAGGGTCGCAGTGACGGCAGGAGAGCGGAAAGGCCTCGTGTTCAACCCCAAGTACCCGCACATTGATCTGGGTCTTGGCATCGCCGAGCGCTCCGAACAGGTTGTGGCTCGGGTGGTGCTCTATTGCGCAGGCGGTCTCGCACGCCTTGCAAGCCAGGCACTTCTTGTAATCCACAAACAGCTTTTTCATGGTGTTCCTCCATGCGTGTGATTCGTGGCACAGTCGCAGCCATGGGCCCCCAGCCGGGAGGCCAGGGCCGTGACAGCCGTACCGTAGTCGCTATCCTGCAGATCCATGATCCGGGTGACCGCCGGTTCAAGAGCTTCAAAGCGTGGCTCGAACGGCAGCAGGAACACGGAATCAAAGTTTCGCGCCAGGCCGGCGCCGATGTAGTCATCAAAGCGGGCCATCTTTTCCGCAGTCCCTTCCTTGCCCCGGTTGATCACCAGGGAGACATGGGCAATACCGGATTCTCGAGCGAGCTTGGCGGAATGTTCGGCCACGGTCAGGGCGTTGAAGGTGTCGTCTGAGACCACCAGACAGTGGTTAAAACCCTTGGCCAGCGCCCGGCCAAAGTGCTCGACCCCGGCCTGGGTATCCAGCAGGATCGCCTCATTGTTGCGCAGCGCCAGGTGGCGGATGGTAGAGTCCAACAGAACGTTCTCCGCACAGAGACAGCCGCCGCCAGCCTGCTTGACGGTTCCCATCACCAGCAGGTTGAGGTTTGTGGCGACATTGATACCGAAACGCTCCACCACGTCGTTCACATCCGGGTTCAGTTTGAACATGGCCCCCCAGCTGCTGGCGCCGGGGCGGATGCCGGTCTTTTCCTCGATATAGCCATTATTCAGATTAAGCGGCACGATCCGTCCCGCCTCTTCCACACCCAGGCCGAGCGCGTGGGGCAGGTTCATCTGGGGGTCCTCGTCCACCGCCAGAACCGTGATCCCGCTGCGCGCCAGCTGTGTGGCAAGGCAGGAGGTTAGGGTTGTTTTGCCCACCCCCCCCTTGCCGGTAATTACCACCCTATAGCCGTTGTTTTGACACATATGATTTTCTCCTTATTTCCCACATGAAACCTTACCACCCCTAACCCCTCCTAAAATAGGAGGGGGATTTTTAAGCCCCCCTCCTTGATAAGGAGGGGTTGGGGGTGGTTGCTTTTGATTTATATCCCCAGTGCCTTACGCCGCTCCATGATGACCGCTTCCATCTTGTCGGCGGTGATGATCGGATCTTCCTCAACAAAGAAATAGCCACCAAGAACCTCCTTGGCGTCCTGGGTGAGGATCCTGGTCACAGCAGGCCCGCCCAGGATCGGCGGCAGCGGCCAGAGGTGGACCGGGATGCCGCTGCCGACGAAATACGCTCCGATCGCGACCGCCTTTTCCGTGGTCCATTCCGGTGCCGAGCCGACCAGCGGCAGTTGGGAGATATCAATGTCAAGATGGTCGGCAAGCGCCCCGGCCAGGACCAGCATCCGCGAACAGTCCACGCACGACCCCATGTGCAGCACCGGTGGAATGCCGAGCTGCTTGCAGACCGCCTTGAGACCGTCTCCTGCCAGTTCCTGCGCATCAAGGTTCATCAGGCCGGCCTTGGCCGCAGCCACCGCCCAGCAGCCGGTGCCGATCACCAGGATGTCGCGCTTGATCAGCTCGGTGGTCAGCTGGCGGTGAAACGAGTCCTGCTGCACCTTGACATTGTTGCACCCCACGATACCGGCCACCCCTTTGATGGTGCCGTTCACGATCAGGTCGATCAGCGGCTGGGGGGTGCCGCCCAGGGCCTTGAGGATCTCCTCCACCGTAAAGCCGACCATGGCGGTTGCGGTATGCTCCGGGATATGGACGCGGGCCGGGTTGCGGCGGGGGAAGGCGGCGATGGCATCCTTGAGGATGGTGCGGGAGATGGCGTCGGCCTGCTCCTCATGGAACTGGATATGGCGTGCGCCGGGGATCTTGGCCTGATCGCTGGTGGTGATGAAACGGGTATGGAAACAGGAGGCCAGGTCGGCCAGGGCCGGGTAAATGCATTGCACATCAACCACCATGGCATCCACCGCGCCGGTCATGATCGCCAGTTCGCTGTGGGCCTCATTGCCCGCCATGCCGACCCCCTGGCGCAGCAGCACCTCGTTGCCGGTACAGCAAAGCCCGACCACATTGACCCGCCGGGCACCCACTGCAACCGCTGCCTGCTGGATCTCCGGCTCCTGGGCCATCTCAACGATCTTGGCCGACAGGATCGGCTCGTGACCATGGACGACAACGTTGACGCTATCGACCTCAAGCACCCCCAGATTGGCCTTGATCGATTTGATGGAGGGGGTTCCCAGCAGGATATCCTGCACGCAGGTGGCAATCAGTGATCCCCCCCAGCCATCGGAGAGGGAACAGCGAATGGTCTGGGCAATCAGGGAGAGCGGGTCTGCGTCACAGCCGAAGTGGGTGCGATGAAGGATGTCGATGGCCTCGCGGTCGATGCCGCGCGGCAGAAAACCGGTCACGGCTCCGGTGCTTTCCAGAAGGCTCTGTTCCAGGTTCTTCAGGTGCTGGAAGCGTTTTTTCGGCATGAACTTTTCCAGGAACAGGATCGGCTCATCATCCTGTTTGCCGAAACAGTTGATGGCAGCGTCGGCCACGTCGCCCGCTATCTCGGGGAAGCCGCGTCCCTCCGTTGCAATGCCGATCCGCGTGGCAACCGCCAGCAGTTTATCGGTATCCGTGATGCGATAGTTGGTGTTGGTACCGTTTGCCACGGCTTTCAGCAGCAGGGCTGCCTTGCGGCCATGGTCCGAATGGGAGGACGAGCCGACCGCTGCCATACGCGCCAGGTTGCGGGCCACGATGGTATCAGCGGTTGCGCCGCAGACACCTTGTGACGGCCCTTCTCCGAAGGGATCGATCCGGCATGGCCCCATGGAACAAATTCGGCAGCAGGTTCCCAGTTGGCCGTAGCTGCACTGCGGCTGCTGTTGTTCATAGCGGCTCCACTGGGTTGCATACTGTTCCCGGTCGGCAATCGCCAGCATCTCCACCGCAGCCGGATCTACGCTCCGATGATCATGTTTCCCGCATCCCGCATCACACATAGTGATTCCTCCTTCACATTATCCTACGTGAAGGCACTGTAGCTGACGTGAGCGATATTATGGTACGGGTCTCTTGTAAATGGCAGCAGGGGCTTGTGAATGGTGGAAAAACGTGAGTGAAGGGCGTAGGGGCGCGGTCGGTGACCCGCCCGTCATTATTATTTGAGGCCGATTTCGGTCAAGAATTCCTGGAGCTTGTCGCGACTGATCGGCAGACGGACATCGCTCCCCTTGACGTTGACGGTGCATTCGGAACGTTCGCGCTGAACCTTCCTGACCTTGGAGATGTTGACCAGATAGCTGCGGTGGGTACGGAAGAACATTTCGTCAGGAAGCCTTTTTGCGATAACGCCGATGGAGAGGTCGCAGTGATAATCCCCGGACTCGGCGCAGACCTGGGAGTAGATATTGTCAGCCTTCAGGTAAACGATCTCCTCGGGTTTGAGCAGGTGGATCTCCCCCCCGCAGGTGACCGGAATCCGGATGAGTTTGCGTTCCTCTGAGACGAATGGCGTGATGTCGTAAAAGGTCGCGCAGAGTTTGTCCTCAACCATTGCGCGGTCCACGAGGGGCGTCAGCTTTATCAGCAGATAGCGGTCCTGGCCGTCATGGCTGATCATCTTCAGCGACAGCGGGATCTGGCGTTTTGATTCTCCGGCCAGGCGCAGCATATCGCCGACCTTTCCGCGATCTTCTTCACGGTGAAAACCAAGTATATCCGTTTGAAAGAGCCGTTCGACGGGGACATCTCCGAACAACAAAATGAACATGCGGTTGATATGGGAGACCGAGTAGTCGCTGTTGAGGATCACAATCCCTGGTTCGATACTTTCGATCATGTTGATAAGGCTGCGGCTGCTCATGAGTTTATCCTGGTTTCTTATGATCCTTCGTACCAACAACAACACCTTCAATCAGCAAAAAAAAGCGCTTTGCTGGACTCTAAAACTTCCTCGGGTTAAATAAAAAAGGGTATGATGCTCGCTCCTGCGACATCATACCCAATTTTTTATTCAAGCGACGGAAACGCCGCCGCCATTCAAACCAAGCTCACCCAGGTCGCCAAGCTTCACACCTGAGCCCCTGCTAGCGAGCCCTTGCGTTTTTTGGATGCTTGAGCAGCAGGCTCTTTTACAGGCTCTTTGGGAGCAGGCAGTGGATATTTCTCCAGCGCCAGCTTGAGCACCTCGTCGATCATCTGCACCGGAACGATCTTGACCTTCTTCAGAATTTCGGCCGGGATATCCTCCAGGTCTTTCTTGTTCTGGAAGGGAATAATTACGGTTTTCATCTCGGAGCGGACCGCAGCCAGGATCTTCTCCTTCAGCCCGCCGATGGGCAGCACCTTGCCCCGCAGGGTGATCTCGCCGGTCATGGCCACATCCTTCCTGACCGGGATGCGGGCGATGACCGAGACCAGCGCCGTGGCCATGGCCACGCCTGCCGAAGGGCCGTCCTTGGGAATCGCACCCGCCGGGACGTGCACGTGGATCTCATGCTCCTGGAAAAAATCCGGCTTTACATACAGCTCGTCAGCATGGGCACGGATATAGGAATGGGCCGCCTGGACCGACTCCTTCATCACATCACCCAGTTGTCCGGTCAGGGTCAGCCCGGCCTTGCCCTGCATCAGGGTGGCTTCGATGTGCAGGATCTCTCCCCCCACCGGCGTCCAGGCCAGACCGTTCACCACGCCGATCTCGTTTCGCTCCAGGTCTTCTTCCCGCAGGTATTTTGCCCCACCCAGGAAGGTGTGCAGGCTCTTAGCGGTCACCTTGACGATCCGCTTCGAGCCTTCAGCCACCTTGCGGGCCACCTTGCGGCAGACCGTACCGATTTCCCGTTCCAGATTCCGCAATCCAGCCTCGCGGGTGTATTTGGCGATGATTTCACGGATGGCGTCATCATCGAAACCGATATGTTTGGCCTTGAGGCCGTTTTCCTTCATCTGGCGCGGCACCAGAAATCTGCGGGCGATCTCCAGTTTTTCCTCTTCGGTATAACCGGAGAGGTTGATTACCTCCATGCGGTCGCGCAGGGCCGACGGCACCGGGTCGATCTGGTTGGCCGTGGCGATGAACATCACGTTGGATAGATTGTAAGGCTGGTTGATGTAGTGGTCGGAGAAGGAGTGGTTCTGTTCCGGGTCCAGCACCTCCAGCAGGGCCGAGGATGGATCGCCCTTGTAGTCGTAGCCCAGCTTGTCCAGCTCGTCCAGCATGAAGACCGGATTGCTGGTGCCGGCCTGTTTCATCCCCTGGATGATCCGGCCCGGCAGCGCCCCGATGTAGGTACGGCGGTGTCCGCGGATCTCGGCTTCGTCCCGCACACCCCCCAGGGAGATGCGCACGAACTTGCGCCCCATGGCGCGGGCAATGGATTTGCCCAGTGAGGTTTTGCCAACGCCGGGCGGGCCGACAAAACAGAGGATCGGCCCCTTCATCTTTTTCTTCAGTTTGCGCACGGACAAGAATTCCAGGATACGCTCCTTGATCTTGTCCAGGTAAAAGTGGTCGTCGTTCAGGATCTTCTCGGCCCGGGCGATGTCCAGGCTGTCACGGCTGGTCTTGCTCCAGGGAATCTCCACCAGCCAGTCAAGGTAGGTGCGGATGATGCCGGCCTCGCCGGCGTCAGGATGCATGTTTTCCAGACGTCCCAGCTGTTTGAAGGCCTCTTTCTTGACCCCCTCCGGCATCTTGGCGTCTTCGATGGCCTTGCGGATCTCGACCATCTCCTCTTTGCCCTCGCCATCGCCAAGCTCCTGCTGAATAGCCCGCAACTGCTCGCGCAGGTAGTATTCCCGCTGGTTTTTACCCATCTCCTCGCGGGCCACGCTCTGGATCTTGGCCTGGACGCTGAGCAGCTCGACCTCGCGGTTGAGAAAATCATTAACCTTGGTCAGGCGGGCGACCGGCTCAACCATCTCCAGCAACTGCTGGGCATCGGCCACCTTAAGCCCCAGATTGCTGGCAATCAGGTCCGCCATGCTGCCCGGATCCTGGATATTTTCCAGGATGACCATAACCTCGGGCGAGATCTGTTTGCCCAGCTCGATCACCTTGGCCAGCTGTTCCCGCACAGTACGAATCAGCGCCTCGGTCTCCAGCGAAATATCCACCAACGGCAGATCCGTCATCCGCTCAACGCGCACTGTGTAGAAAGGCTTTTCTGAAGTGTATTCCGTGATGCGCGCCTTGGTCAGGCCCTGTACCAGGATCTTGACCCTGCCGTCAGGCAGCTTGAGCATGCGCATGATCATGGCCACCGTACCGATGCTGTAGATCTTGTCCGGTGGCGGATCCTCCTCGCTGATCTCGTGTTGAGTCGCCAGCAGAATCATGCGGTCACCGGCCAAGGCGCTATCGACCGCCTTGACCGACATCTCCCGGCCGACAAAAAGCGGGATAATCATGAAGGGGTAGACAACCACGTCACGTACCGGCAGAAGCGGCATCACCTCAGGGATCTTCAGTTCTTCCGATTCCACCTTTTCTGTATCTTTCTCAGTGTCACTCAATCGTAATCTCCTTTATGGGTATCTGCCGCTCGTCCGTTTTGGGACATACTACCCGTAGCACACCCAAGTGGTATTCAGCGGTGATAGAACCGGGGTCAATATTACCGGGGATATGCACGGCATGATGAAATCGGCCGAAACTTCGCTCCATGCAGATCAAGCTGCCAACATCCTTTTCCCGCGGTTTGTATGCATCCAGGACAAGCATGAGGCCGCATACCTTAAGACTGACATCCTCCACATTGAAGCCCGGGAGGTCGAACTCCAGGACAACCCCTTCAGCGGCCTCGTAGATATCCATCAGCGGACGGTTTTCAGTTTCTTCCAGTTCATCCCGCATCTCAAGGGTATGCAGAATGTTTCTGATCTCGCCAACGTGTCGGCTGAATATCTCGCGATGATACGGTTTCCTGACTGAAAAACGTGACATGGCAGACTTCCATACTTTTCATGCATTGAGATGATGATGCACTAAAAGATGTAACCATTCCTGCCGCTCTTGTCAAGGTTGACGCTGGTAATGAAATCGGGCAACGTTAGAAAACGGTTGACATGGGGGCGGTATTGCAGGATATTTTCAAGTCTTTTTCTCTATTATGAATAAGTTGCAAACACATCGAAAGTCGGAGAAATGATTATGGAACGTTGGTCAATAAATGACTCTGCCAAGATATACAACATTGACAACTGGGGCGCCGATCTTTTCTCGATCAATAAAAAGGGGAATGTCTGCGTCCACCCCTCGTCCAACTCCAAGCAGTCCATCGACCTGCGCGACCTGGTGAACGACCTGATCAAGCGCAAGATCAAACCCCCCATCCTGCTGCGCTTCATGGACATACTCCAGGGTAGGATCGCCTCCATCAATCGCGTTTTCAAAAGCGCCATCGCCGAAAACGACTATCCGGCCAAGTACCAGACCTTCTACCCGATCAAGGTAAACCAGCAGCGCCAGGTGGTCGAGGCCATCGCCAGTTACGGCAAACGCCACAATATCGGCCTGGAGGTCGGCTCCAAACCGGAACTGGTGGCGGCCATCTCCATCTCCACCGGCAACGGGTTGCCCATCATCTGCAACGGTTACAAAGACGCCGAATACATCGAAACCGTGCTGTATGCGACCAAGATCGGCTTTGACATCACCCTGGTGGTGGAGAAACTGTTCGAGCTGGAAAAGATCGTCGAACTGTCCAAAAAGACCGGCATCAGGCCCAGACTGGGCATCCGGGTCAAACTTTCCTCCAAAGGGACCGGCAAATGGGCCACATCCGGCGGCGAAGACGCCAAGTTCGGCCTGCGCATGTCCGAGATCATCGCCGCCATCCGCATGCTGGACGAGCAAGGGATGCTCGATTGCATAAAACTGCTGCACTCCCACATCGGCAGCCAGATTACCAAGATCGATAAGATCAAGACCGCCCTGATCGAAGTTGCCCGCGTCTACACCGAGATGAGGAAGCTCGGAGTCGGAATTGAATATCTCGATATCGGCGGGGGATTGGGCGTCGATTACGACGGCTCCAAGTCGAGCTATTTTTCCAGCGTCAACTATACCATAGAAGAGTATGCCAACGATGTCATCTACCAGATCAAGAACATCTGTGACGAGGCAGGAGTGGAATGCCCCAACATCATCTCCGAATCAGGCCGGGCAACCGTTGCCCACTATTCGGTGCTGGTCACCAATGTCCTCAATACCAATACCCAGCACCTGATGCCGGATTTCGAGGAGATCCTGGCCCAGTCCGAAAAAGTAGCCCCGACCGTCAAAAAGCTGATGGATATCTACAAAAGCATCGACCGCTACTCCCTGCGCGAAGATTATCATGACACGCTGCAACTGATCAACGAAGCGGTCAGCCTCTTCAACCTTGGTTATCTCACCCTCAACGACCGGGCCATCGCCGAGTGGCTTTACTCGAAGATCATCAAAAGAATCAACAGCATAGTCGAGAAGATCAAGCCGATCCCGGAAGAGCTGCAAAACTTTCAGCTCTCCATGCGGCAGACCTACTTTGCCAATTTCTCGTTATTCCAGTCGATCCCCGACTCCTGGGCCATTGACCAGCTTTTCCCGATCGTGCCGTTGCAGCGACTCAACCATAAACCGGATGTCATGGCCTCCATTGCCGACATCACCTGTGATTCGGACGGTGAAATAACCAGTTTTGTCGGCGAGAACGGCCGCACCAAGTCTCTGCCGCTGCACAAGATCCGCAAGGACGAGGACTACTACATCGGCTTCTTCCTGATCGGCGCCTACCAGGAGATCCTTGGAGACCTGCACAACCTGTTCGGCGACACAAATGCCGTGCACATCACCTTCAACAAGAAGACCGGCTATATGATCGACACGGTCATTAACGGCGACGCAACCTGGGAAACCCTGAAGTATGTCCAGTACAAGGGGCCTGAAATCCTGAAACGCGTGCGGGACAATCTTGAGAAGAGCGTAGCGTCGAAAAAAATCTCCATCGAGGAAAGCAGCCACTTCATCGAACTGCTGGACAAGACCCTGCTGGGGTATACTTACCTGGGGGAATAAAACCGATACAACTTTACCACGGAGGCACGGAGACACGGAGACACAGAGAAAACCTACTGAAATTCATAGACAAAAAAGGAGCCTGCTCCCAGGCAGTTCTGTTTACGATCTTCATGTTTTTCTGCTTTTCTCCGTGTCTCTGTGTCTCTGTGGTGGATTCTAGTTTTAGAGGAGTTACATACTATGAGCAAAGTCCTGATCATCGGAGCCGGTGGCGTCGGCCAGGTTGTCACCCATAAATGCGCCCAGCGCCGCGACATCTTCAGCGAGATCACCCTGGCCTCCCGGACCAAATCGAAATGCGACACCATCGCCGCCCAATTGGCGGGCAGCATCAAGACCGCCCAGGTAGATGCCGACAACGTGCCGGAACTGGTGGCGCTGATCAGACAGGTGCAGCCCAAACTGGTGATCAACGTGGCCCTTCCCTACCAGGACCTGACCATCATGGACGCCTGCCTGGAGACCGGTGTGGATTATCTGGATACGGCCAACTACGAGCCATTGGATACCGCCAAGTTCGAGTATTCCTGGCAGTGGGCCTATCAGGAACGCTTCAAGGAAAAGGGTTTGATGGCCCTGCTCGGCTCCGGTTTCGATCCCGGGGTGACCAACGTCTATACTGCCCTGGCTGCCAAGAAATACCTGGATGAAGTCCAGGAGATCGACATCATCGATGCCAACGCCGGCTCCCACGGCCAACCCTTTGCCACCAACTTCAACCCGGAGATCAACATCCGCGAAGTCACCGCCACCTGCCGTCACTGGGAAAACGGGCAATGGGTGGAGAGTCCGCCACTAACCACCAAACACTCCTTCGACTTCCCGGAGGGGATCGGCCCGATGAACATCTACCGTCTGTACCACGAGGAGATGGAGTCGCTGGTCAAGCATATCCCGAGTATCAGAAAGGCCCAGTTCTGGATGACCTTCTCCGACAACTACCTCAAGCACCTGGAGGTGCTGCAGAACGTCGGCATGACCCGCATCGACGAGGTGGAGTTTAACGGCCGGAAGATCGTGCCGATCCAGTTCCTGAAAGCGTTGCTGCCCGACCCCGGCTCCCTGGGACCGCTCACCAAGGGCAAAACCTGCA
>Ga0209212_1008605_pt1 | contig 10905 bp, 8 predicted proteins | sample RifGroC2_FD_183996 | JGI IMG/M metagenome (GOLD analysis project Ga0209212, IMG submission 183996) | Groundwater microbial communities from Rifle, Colorado, USA - Groundwater C2 (SPAdes) (version 2) | ecosystem: Environmental > Aquatic > Deep subsurface > Groundwater | place: Rifle, Colorado... | reverse complement strand
CCACCGCCTGCTTGATCGGGTGCTGCTTCTTCCCCTCCAGCTCGTAGATCTGGCCGATCCGCTCCTGCACCCCCTTCGCGGAATTGTAGACCACGGTATCGGAGTTGAGCACCCCGGAGTAGACCCGGAAGATGGTGATCTTGCCGGTGTAGGGGTCGGAGGTGGTCTTGAAGACCAGCGCCGAGAACGGCTCGCTCTCCAGCGGCGCGCGCTCGATCACCTGCTCGTTCCTCGGATCGATCCCGACCGCCTTGGTCCGGTCCAGGGGCGACGGCAGGTAGTCGCAGATGGCGTCCAGAAGCTGCGCCACCCCGATGTTCATGGTCGCCGAGCCGCACAGGACCGGGGTGAAGGTGCTCCTCAGGGTGCCGACCCGCAGGCCGTCCAGGATCTCCTCCTCGGTCAGCTCCCCTACCTCCAGGAACTTCTCGGTCAACGCGTCGTACGCCTCGGCCACCGTCTCGACCATCAGCTCACGCAGGCGCTTCGCCTCGGCCAGGTACTCCTGCGGGATTTCGGTCTCGCTGTATTTTCCGGACTGGTCCGGGGTGTAGCGGTACGCCTTCATCCGGACCAGATCGATGACGCCGGCGTACTCCGCCTCGGCCCCGAGCGGGATCTGCACCGCGACGCCACGGGCGCCGAGCGATTTTTCCATGTCGTCGATGGCGCGGAAGAAGCTCGCCCTCTCCCGGTCCATCTTGTTCACGAAGGCGATGCGCGGGATCTCGAACTCGTTGGCCCACTGCCAGACCTCCTCGGTCTGCACCTTGACGCCGGAGATGGCGGAGAGGATCACCACGGCGCAGTCGAGCGTCCTCATGCAGGCGCGGGTATCGGCGATGAAGTTGCCGTAGCCGGGGGTGTCCACGATATGGAGGGAGTGCTCCTTCCATTCGCAGTGGTCCAGGGAAGAGGTGATGGAGATGCGACGCTTGATCTCCTCCGGCTCGAAGTCCATCGTGGACGTGCCGTCGTCGACCCGGCCCAGGCGGTCGACCATGCCGGTGTCGAACAGGATCGCCTCGGCAAGCGAGGTCTTGCCGGCGCCGCCGTGAGCTACAATACCGAGGTTCCGCAGTCTTGCCGTTTCATACCTTCCCATAGTGCCCTCCTTTAGAATAGAAATCAAAAATGACCTACTCTGAAACGAGACCTGTAGCAAAGCAACGAATAACAGGAAAACGCTGATGTCAGCGATCATTGAGCAGCGGGAAGCCCCCCTTTGCAAAAGGGGGGGGTGAGTGGCCGTGCTATTTCACTTGTTCCTCTGGTAGATGATGCGCAACCCCTCCAGGGTCAGGAACTCGTCGACCGACTCGATGGTGCTCGACTCCGGAGCGATCAGGGAGGCGAGCCCGCCGGTCGCCACGACCTTGGGATTCTCCTTCCCCTCGGCCCTCATGCGCTGTACGATGCCGTCCACGAGCCCAACGTAGCCGAAGAAGATCCCGGCCTGCATCGAGTTGACCGTGTTCTTGGCGATGATGCTGGGCGGGCGCGCTATGTCGACCCGGGGCAGCTTGCTCGCCTTCTGGAACAGCGCCTCCATGGAGATCATCAGTCCCGGGGCGATGGCGCCGCCGCAGTACTCCCCCTTCTTGTTGACGTAGTCGAAGGTGGTCGCGGTGCCGAAGTCGACGATGATGAGCGCCGAGCGGTACTTCTCGAAACCGGCGATGGCGTTCACGATCCTGTCGGCACCGACCTCCTTGGGGTTGTCGTAATGGATCGGCATGCCGGTCTTGATCCCGGGTCCCACCACGTACGGGGTGATCTGGAAATACTGGCGCGCGAGCTTCTCCAGGACGCCGGTCAGGGTCGGCACCACGGAGGAGACGATGATGTCCTGCACGTCGGAGAAGACGATGCCGGCCAGGCGGAACAGGTCGTGAAACAGGATGCCGTACTCGTCGATCGTCTTGGACTTGTCGGTGGAAACCCGCCAGTCCCTGACCAGGCGATCTTCGTCGTAGATTCCAAGAACGATGTTGCTGTTCCCCACATCGATAACCAGCAGCAAATCAAACCTCCCAAGGAAAAAAGCGCCTCGCGCAAAGCCGCAAAGAACGCAAAGAGAATCTCCAGTGGTACTTCAGGATCTGAAACAAAAAACGTCGTCTGGACTTGAGGCGGTTAAAGCTTCGTTTGCTTTTGAAGCTCTTTGCGCCCTTGCGTCTTTGCGTGAGCGCCTGTGACTTTGGTTCAGATCAGCGCCACGTCGCCCGAGAGCACCGTCTCCAGCGTCCCGTCGGCGAGCAGCACCAGGAGCGCGCCGAAGGAGTCGACCCCCTGGACCACCCCGGTGAACTCGCGCGCGCCCTGGCTGACCCGCACGCTGCGGCCGCGGATCGCGGAGCGCTCCAGCCACTCGGCCCGCACCGGACCTTCCCCCTCCCGAAGAAAGGTGTCGTAGAGCTGGTCCAGTTCCGTCAGCAGGCGGCGCGTGAAGGCGGCCCGGTCCACCTCGACACCCCCCTCCTCCAGAAGCGAGGAGGCAGGATGGCGCAGCGTCTCACCCAGGTCGGCAAGCCGGACGTTCAGGTTGACGCCGATGCCGAGCACGACGAAGTTCACCTTCTCGGTCTCGGCATTCATCTCGTTCAAAAGCCCCGCCACCTTCTTGCCGTCGATCAGGATGTCGTTTGGCCACTTGATCTGCGGCTTGAGCGCCGTGCAGCTCTCTATGGCGCGCGCCACGGCGACCACGGAGAGAAAGGTGAGCTGGCAGGCGGCCATCGGCGATATGGAAGGGCGCAGCAGCACGGAACAGTACAGGTTCACCCCGGCCGGCGAGAGCCAGACGCGGCCGAGCCTCCCCTTCCCGGCGGTCTGGGCGTCGGCGATGACGACCGTTCCCTCCGGCGCCCCCTCCTCGGCCATCCTGAAGGCAACGGCGTTGGTGGATTCGGTCTCTTTGAGACAGATAACTGAGGAACCGATCCTGCTGGTGGCAAGACCGGCGCTGATGTCGAGTTCGGTGAGGATTTTCGGGGCGGAGAGCAACCGGTACCCCTTGGCGGGGACCGCCTCGATCTGATATCCGTTGGCCCTGAGCCCCTTGACGTGCTTCCATACTGCGGTGCGTGATAAGCCTAAAAGCCGGCTCAGCGCGGCGCCGGAGACCACGCCGTCGCCGGTGCGAAACAGCTCCAGGATTCTGCCGTCAACCCCGGAATCTTTCAAATCTCCTCCATGAGCATGGAGATGTCGGTGGCGCGCACCGAATGGGTCAGGGCGCCTACCGAGATGATGTCGACGCCGGTCTGGGCGATCCGCCTGATGGTTTGCAGGTTGACGCCGCCGGAGGCCTCGACCAGCGCCCTCTTGCCGATCAGCTGCACGGCCCGGGTCATCTCGTCCAGCCCCATGTTGTCGAGCATGATGATGTCCGCCCCTGCCTGCAGCGCGAGCGCCACCTGGTCCAGCGTCTCCGTCTCCACCTCCACCTTCAGGGTGTGCGGAATGTAGGCCCGGGCGAGCCGCACCGCCTCGAGAATGCCGCCGGCGGCGGCGATGTGGTTCTCCTTGATCAGGACGCCGTCATAGAGACCGGTGCGGTGGTTGGTGCCCCCCCCCACCCTGACCGCGTACTTCTCCAGCACGCGCAGTCCCGGGGTGGTCTTGCGGGTGTCGACCACGCGGGCGCCGGTACCCTCGAGTTCCTGCACGTAGGCGGCGGTCTGCGTCGCGATGCCGCACATGCGCTGCAACAGGTTCAGGGAAACCCGCTCCCCCTGCAAAAGCGAGGCGGCGTTCCCCTCCATCCGGGCGATGATGTCGCCGGACTGCAGGCGCTGCCCGTCGGCAAAATCGGCACTGAAGGCGATACCGGCATCGAGCCTGGCAAAGACCCGTTCCGCCACGGCGATCCCAGCCAGCACCATCGGCTCCTTGGCGACCAGGCGGGCGCGCATGATGCGCGGTTGGGGCAGAACCGAGAGGGTGGTGATATCGCCGGTATGAATGTCCTCGGCGAGCGCATTGTCTATTATCTTGTCAATTCCGTTCATGTTATCTGGCATCTCCATGGCAAAAGCGGCATTTTTTTATAGCACAGCTTAACTAGCCCCGCAACCGCTAATAAATCCGCCATGAAAGCTAGCGCAGCCACTCGGCCGGGACCCCTGCCCTGGCCGCTTCCGACTCGAGGAGATCGATCTGGTTCAGCAACGCCGAGATGCGCGCCTCGTCGGCTGACACCTTGGCCTGCATGGCGTTTACCGCCTCCCGGTCCCTGGAGCGCTGGAAGATTCTCCTCTCGCGCTGCAGCTTGATCAGTTGATCCTCCTTTTGGGATCGGGCGGACTGCAGCGCCTTCAGGTCACTGCGAAGGGCGTTCATGCGGCCGCGCCACCAGCTCTCGTCATGGCCGCCGGGTGTGGGAGGCTTGGGCGCGCTCGCCCGCGGGGCGGCCTGCGGCACGGGTGCGCCGCCTTTAGGGGGCTTCGCCTGATCGGGGACGTCGAGCCGCTTTGCTTTGTTTTGGTAAGGCTTGGGGATTTTGTCGAGGTCGTCGGTGAGGTGGACCACTCCGCCGGCGTCGGTCCACTGGTAAAAATCGGCGTAAGCGCAGGGTGGTGCCAAGTGAAAGAGCATCAAAAGAACGATGAAAGCAGTTTTCATCTTTCCCCCCGTAATGAATGCAGTTATCGGCATAGAAACATAAAAAACTGTCAATAGTTTTGAATTGACGATAGCCCATTGGATGTGTATATTATCCCGGCTAATGTCTTGGTCGGCAAAGCAAATATACCCAGTTAGAAGGAGTGTACCATGCAGTTTCGCCTCGCCATCCTTACGGTTCTCATCGTCTGCGTTTCGCCTGTTGCACTTTGGGCGCTGGAGACAAAGGACGTCAAGTTCCCTCTTAAGAACGCCGACGCCGTCGTGTTCAGCCACGATGTACACCTGAAGAAATATAGCAACAATTGCAGGATCTGTCACAACGCGATCTTCAACCTGAAGAACCGTCATCACTATACCATGGCCGAGATGGAAAAGACCAAGTCTTGCGGCGCCTGTCACACAGGTGTCAAGGCATTTAGCGTAGCTGATGACAAGAGCTGCGTCAACTGCCACAAAGGAAAGCCGCGCAACATAGAGTATAAGGTAAAAGGCGCCGGCGTAACCGTCTTCAGCCACGCCAACCACCTGACCGCCCTCAAGGGCCAGTGCAGGACCTGCCACAACGGCACGGTGATCACCGGCAAGGACGGGCGCGTCACCATGGCGCAGATGGAGAAAGGCAAGACCTGCGGCGCCTGCCACAACGGCAAGAAGGCCTTCACCGTGGTCGGCAACTGCGGCAACTGCCACAAGGGTATGAAGCCCCGCGAGATCAGCTTCAAGATCAAGGGGATCAGCGACGTTACCTTCAGCCACAGCTTCCACACCGAGGCCTTCAGCTGCAAGGAGTGCCACACCAAGGTGTTCCCGTTCCAGGCCGGCGCCAAGCACTTCACCATGGCCGAAATGGAGAAAGGTAAGTCCTGCGGCGCCTGCCACAACGGCAAGGAAGCCTTCACCGTCGCCGGCGATTGCAACAAGTGCCACAAAGGGTTCAAGCCGGGCACCATCGTCTTCAAGACGGAGAGCGGCGATGCCAAGTTCAGCCACGAATTCCACCTGGAAGCTTACAAATGCGCTGACTGCCACACCAAGATCTTCCCGTACAAGGCAGGCGTGAAGCACTTCACCATGGGTCAGATGGAAAAGGGACAATCCTGCGGTGCCTGCCACAACGGCAAGGACGCCTTCACCTCCACCGGCGATTGCGAGAAGTGCCACGCGATGTAGCAACCCGGTTGCAGCAGATCAATGAAGAAGGCGGGGCCCTGAAAGGCCCCGCCTTTTTTTATTGGCGCAGTACGACGAGACCAAGGCACGGCATTCCCTAAGCCACCCCCCCCCAACAGCTGTCGATCAAGCCATCTTCCTGCATCCCCAGTCTCCCCTCCCATCTTCCCGACCCTTGCAACAAAACTCTGCAGACATCTGGCCCAGCATAAAGGTTACGGTATACTTAGAAAGTTAAAAATTTGGACCGGCGTTGCTAACCTCGTGCAACGCGCTGCTGCTGAAACAGAGCCTGTTGGGAAAGCGGTCGCTGCAAAACGAAGCCAGCAGCTAAGGGTGGCTGATAGAAGCATCGCCCCCCACCAAGGAGGCTACACATGCCAAAGTCCGCTTACTGCATCGCTGTCGTAGCCCTATTCATCTCCCTTCTCAAACCTTCTCCGGTTCACGGCTCGTCAGCCATAGTGGGACATGCCGTTATGTCGGCCATCCCGGTGACAGGCTTTGCCATTGCCTATTTCAAGGACGACGTCGAGGGTGAGAAACAATTGCTGCGCAACGTAATTTTCAACCAGCTGCTCACCTCGATCGCCAGGGTCGGCTTCAACGAAACCAGTTGGGGTGAGCGCCCGACCGGTAACCCTTACGGCTTTCCTTCCGGGCATGTCTCCTTCGCAGGTGCGGGAGCGTCCTTCCTGAGCGAGCGCTACGGTTGGCGGTACGGGATACCCGCCTGGCTTGCCACCGCATATGTCGCCTACAACAGGGTCGACAACAACGACCATCACTGGCGCGACGTGATCGCCTCAGGGGTGCTCTCCTACGGGGTCGGCAAACTGTTCGTCACCCCCGAAAACGCGACCCATCTGGCGCCTGTCATCGGACCGGAATTCATCGGCATGCGCTGGCAGCGCTCCTGGTAGCATCGAAGAGGTGACACCATGGCAAAGCTGTTTCTCGGCTGCAGCGGCTTCAGCTATAAACACTGGCGCGGCAACTTCTATCCGGAAGAGATTCCCCAGAAGGAATGGTTCAACCACTACCGGTCCGTTTTTGCCACCGTAGAGCTGAACGTCACCTTCTACCGCATACCGAACGCCGAGACCTTCAAGCACTGGTACCAGGAAAGCGCTGCCGGTTTCTCCTTCGCGGTGAAAGGAAGCCGGTACATCACCCACATAAAAAGGCTGCTTGAGGTAGAGAGCGCTCTCGCCAGGTTCTTTTCCCCAGCCCAGGAGTTGCAGGACAAGCTGCAGGTCGTGCTATGGCAATTCCCGCCACAGTTCAAGTACGACCTCCCGAGGCTGGAGAGCTTCCTGAACCAGATCGCCGTGTACCACAAGCGACACACGCTGGAGTTCAGAAACGAAAGCTGGCTCTGCCCGGAGGTGATGGATCTTTGCCAGAGCCGAAACGTCTCCCTCTGCATGGCTGATCACCCCCCCTTCCTCGATGAACCGCCGATAACCGCGAACTTCGTCTACATAAGAAGGCACGGCATGGAAGGAAGCTACAACGGAAGCTACAGCACGGAACAGTTGGAGAAGGACGCCCGGAGAATCAAGGGTTATCTGGAAAGGGAACTCGACGTTTTCATATATTTCAACAACGATGCAGGCGGTGCCGCACCCCGAAACGCGCTGGAGCTTGCTGCCATGCTGCAGCAATCTCCCTGACAGCTCTGCACTCCCCCTCCCCCCCTCCCCCCTTTCAACGGGCACCAATGAGCGACAGGCTGCAAGATCTTGCACCGGTTCTCGAAGCAGGATTCCGGCGCATCTCCAACCCGAAGCACAAAAGAGACTCTCCATGCCACATAGCGAGCGCAAAAACATGGCTCTCAGGATAGTACTGGTCACCCTTAGCCTGCTGCTGCTGGTGACCATGGCGTCCCTGCCTGCACACAGCTTCGGCAATGACCGGAAAAAGGTGCTGATACTGAACTCGTACAGCCCCGGATACAAGTGGACCGACGACATCATCGAGGGGATCGCCGCAGCCACGCGCGAAGCGCGTCTCAACGTAAGCCTGCAGCACGAGTTCATGGGGACCAAAAGGTACTTCGATCAGCAATACCTTAGGCTTCTCTTCGAGATGTACAAGCACAAGTTCAGGCAGAGTCGCTTCGACGTCATCATCGCGACGGACAACGATGCCTTCGACTTTCTGGTCAAGTACCGCGACACCCTCTTTCCGGGAACCCCCGTCATATTTTGCGGCGTGAACCAGTTCGACCCGGCGCAGTTGCACGGCGCGAAAGGTTTCACCGGCGTCAATGAACTGGTCAACATAAAGGCCACCCTCGACCTCGCCTTGAAGCTGCACCCCAAAACCCGCCAGATCGTCGTCATCAACGACACAACCACCACAGGGCGCACAGTGCATAACAGGATCATGGAGTTGCTCCCGGAGTACCGGGAAAGACTGGATTTTGTACTTCTGGAAGACATGGAGATGCCGCAGATTCTGGCGACAGTCAAGAAACTGCCGAGCGATGCCCTGGTGTTGTTCACATTCTTCACCAGGGACAGCAAAGGCAGGCTCTACGATTTCGACGAGAGCATCCTTATGGTGGTACAGGCCTCCCCGGTACCTATTTACGGGACGCACGATTTCAACCTGGGCTACGGCATCGTCGGGGGGATGCTGGCCAGCGGCTATGTCCAGGGGAAGACGGCCGGCACCATGGCGATGCGCGTGCTGCGTGGAGATGAGGTCGATAAGATGCCGGTCGTGATGACCAGCCCGAACCGCCATATGTTCGACTACCGGCAGCTGCGGCGCTTCCACATCAAGATCTCGGACCTGCCACCGGACAGCATCGTCATCAACCGCCCGATCGACATCTACTCCGTGCACAAGAGCGCCATCTGGGGGATGGCCTTCGCCGTCGGCTGTCTGGTGTTGAGCATACTCCTGCTGCTGCGCAACGCGGCGATCAAGAAACAGGCAGAGCGTGGACTGCGCCAGTTGACCCTGGAATTGGAAGAGCGGGTCCAACAACGCACAAGGGAGCTGGAAAAGAGCCAGACCGTGCTGGAGCGGCAGAACCGGGAACTGCAGAAGACCTACCTGGGCCTCAAAGCTGAGACGGCGGACCGTATCCGGGTGATGGAGGAACTGAGACTGAAGGACCAGCTGCTGTTGCAGCAAAGCAGAATGGCGGCGATGGGGGAGATGCTGGGGAACATCGCCCACCAGTGGCGTCAGCCGTTGAACCTCGTCGGTCTGAAGATCCAGGAGATCGGGCTGTCGTGCAAGCTCGGCGCTTTCAGCGAGGAGCTGCTGAACGCGAACGTCACCAAGGCGATGGAGATCCTGCTCCACTTGTCCAAGACCATCGACGATCTGAGGACTTTATCCACGCCGGACAAGAACAAGGTCCGCTTCAAGGTGAACGAGGTCATCGCGAAGACGGTATCGCTGATCGGAGAGAACTTGCAGGACCAGGGGATAACCATTGAAACAAGCAGCGACGATGACCCGGAGATCGACGGCTATCCGAACGAGTACGCACAGGTGCTGCTGAACATCCTGATGAATTCGAGAGACGCCTTCCTGGAGCGCGGTGTGCAAGACCGTCGCATAACGGTGCGGGCCCGGAAGGAGGGCGGCAGGGCCGTAGTCGTCGTTTCCGACAATGCAGGGGGGATAGCTGAAGAAATCATCGGCAAGATCTTCGATCCCTACTTCACCACCAAAGATCTCGGCAAAGGGACCGGAGTCGGTCTCTTCATGTCCAAGACCATCATCGAAAAGAACATGGGGGGGCGCCTTACCGCCAGCAACACAGGCGACGGCGTGGAATTCACAATCTCCGTGTGAACCTCGAGCGATCCCCCTCTACCGCAGTTGGGGACCCGCTTGCCTTCACAGAAACAGCTCCCAAAAAACCAACTTAATGATGAACCACCAAAGAGGAGGTGAACTCAATTGGTCGGATTGAATAATGAAGGAGGCAACACCCTGATTTAGCGCGGAGAATTAGGGCAAAATAATGGATAAAAACGTTGTTAGATTAGAATTAAATGTTAAGATGCATGTTCAATAACGTCTTTAATGTGAAAAAGGGGTCGTTCTGGTCATTCAGACTTGGCATCGGCCCAACCGAAACGGAGGTTTCCATGCTGCGACGACTTATATTTTATCTTCTCCTGTTTAGCCTCGCGGTCCCGTCACTGGCGTCTGCCTGGACCATAACTGCTAAAATCGGCACTCCGGCGGGGAGTATCTCTGGGGGGTCTCCCTTGGTCACCGTGAGTACCGGAACCGGGTACATCACCGTGCCCGCAGGCGACACCACAGTCACCGTCACACCATCTGCTGGTTACAGGGTGTCGCTGGTCACCTTGGACGGAGTTTCGATTACAGCCCCCAGCGCAGGGGGGGATATCGTCATCCCCCAAGCGGGAAAGAGCAGCCGGGCCTTGACTGCCTATTTCACTGCGACCACCTACTCGGTAACAGTGACCCAGGCGCCGAACGGGATCGTCACAGTCCAACAGACCGCCCCGACTATCGGATCGATAAGCCAGACCGGCCTTACCTCCTTGAGGACCGGCGCCGTCGTGAAAGTCACCGCCTCGCCTTCAGCAGGATATCACGTCACCAGCATCAAGGTCGCAGGGGTCAGCGTCTGGACCGGAGACAGCGCCGCCCCGCAGATCTACAACTACACCGTCGGGACCACCAGCCCTACCGTTACCGCCACCTTTGCCTTGGTGCCGGTAGCCCGCGCCTCCTTGCTGGTACAGACAACAAGCACGACGGTAAACACGCCGATCACGCTGGACGCCTCGGGAAGCACCACGAACGACCCGGCTCTCACCTACCGGTTCGCCATCACCTCGGGTAATTCCGCCACAGCGATCCTCACTCCCGACACCCCCACCCTGTCACCGACTGCCGTGTTCCAGGCAACCGCTGTCGGCGTCTACGCGGTCAATGTAACGGTAACCAGCGCCAACGGGGGAACCAATACCAGCGCCGAAACCGCCATCACCGTTGTTTCTCAGGCGGACTACGAGTCCGGGGTCTGCACCTCGTGCCACGCCAACAGGGACCCCGCAATCACCAACGCCTATAAGCTTTCGATACACTCGACCA
>Ga0209212_1008604_pt1 | contig 10910 bp, 9 predicted proteins | sample RifGroC2_FD_183996 | JGI IMG/M metagenome (GOLD analysis project Ga0209212, IMG submission 183996) | Groundwater microbial communities from Rifle, Colorado, USA - Groundwater C2 (SPAdes) (version 2) | ecosystem: Environmental > Aquatic > Deep subsurface > Groundwater | place: Rifle, Colorado... | reverse complement strand
AGTATTTGAACACTTGCAGGTATCTTTATCGAACAAGATTGATATTAATCAGTTTACTTCCGGTATTTATTTTATCAGATCGATTTATAACCAGAAATATAACGTTAAAAAGCTAATTGTTCAATAAGCAGAATATAGAGTTTCAAATCAGAGAAACAAATGATTGACTAATATAGATTCTTATTCAACTGAGGTTAACTTTTGAAGATCTTGATTGTGTTTTCCCTTTCAAAATCCCAAGACGGGGTGATTGATATTATGGATAGTACGCTTAAATTTAAGTGTAAATACTACTGATAAAGCGGAATCTTTCCCCAATATTAATAGCTAACTTACTGATTAAGTAATTCCGATTTTTTTCTTTTTTCTTGATATCAGATATAATAATTGATCATATCTAAATATAACAATTCAAATGTATCAACGCAATATACATTAAACCAATAAGATCTGTTTACAAATTATTAAACTCAATCAATATTATTTATGTTAACTTATATTGAAATTAAATTGCGCAAATGGATAGTAAAATTCCTTCAAATTATTGATCATTTCTGCAATCAATTACCCTCAAGCAGTTTAAAAACGAATATAATTAAATGGGTAAATAACATAAAAAAAAAGGTAATCTTGCCACTGTATGATGACTATACATTTCTCTCTTATGTAAAAAGAAAAAAAATAGGTCTCGAGAAACAATATATGTCAATAAATACTCTTGCAATTCGAGGTTCTAATTCAGATTATGGGTTTTATTCTTCTCTATGGAAAGGATCCTTTAATCTAGGATTAACTAGTACCGATTTATACACCACCTATAAATTATACGAAAATTATAGGGACAATTTAAAAAACTTAAAATATGTAATCTTTTTCATCAATATTCCATCACCTGGATATTCACTAATTCATACTATCGAACGTTATCGTGCGGTAACTTACAAATATTTTTTTAACATTCCATATTTAAATGATGATTATATTAATACTAAATATGAAAAGTGGATTCTTAATAAATGCGGAAGAATACGAATAAACGAAGTTGAACCTGATTATTACGGATATGATAAAAAATTGTATTACGGAACAAATATAAAAACACAAGAAAGAGTAAGAACTCATATAAGAGAAAACCGAAGAGAACCCAATCAATTGATTTGGCTCAAAAGATTAAATGCACTAATTCAATCTGACGGGAGAAGATTAATTATTCTAATTCCCCCCTTCAGATCAGATTACAAAAATGCATTACCGAATGAGGCCGAACTATTTAAGAAATTTTATGAATTAGAACTAAAAGGAGTTGAATATTTAAACTTTTACAACTCCACATTATTCTCTGAAGATGATTTTGGTGATGTAGATCATTTAAATGAAAAAGGAGCAATAAAACTTACGACTGAGCTTAAAAAAATATTCGAAAATCGAAATTGGATATGAAACTTCAAATTTTAATGAAAAACGGTGATAGTTGGAAATTTTACTGTAAGCAATGTTTTTACAGAGAATAAATATTTGTAAAAAATAAAAATTGATGTGAACAATGAAATTGAAATTATTTTGCATCTTTCAAAAAAATAGTATACTCTTAAACTGTATTTAATTTAATGCCTAATAATTCTTCACTAAAATCAAAAGCAGCCAAAGGAATGGCCTGGAGCGCCTTTGGTACATTTTCTTCTCAAGGTATCAGCTTTGCAATTGGAATTATTTTGGCTCGCCTATTAATGCCGTCCGATTATGGCATGATTGGTATGCTGGCTATTTTCTTTGCAGTTTCACAACTTCTTGTAGAGAGTGGGTTTTCAAATGCTTTAATTCAGAAAATAGATCGGACGGAAGATGATTATTCAACTATTTTCTATGTGAATCTTTTGGTCAGTATTATTATTTACCTGATCCTTTTTATTACAGCGCCTTTCATAGCTCACTTTTATAATACTCCCGAATTAACATTAATAACGAGAGTCCTTTCTTTAAACATTCTCATCGGGTCGTTTGCAATAGTTCAGCAAGCTCGTTTAAAAATATTGCTGGATTTTAAAACTCCTGCATTAATAACAATACTTTCAGTTGCTGTTAGCGGTGCAATAGGTATAGTAATGGCAATTTATGGCTATGGAGTCTGGGCTCTGGTTATTCAAAGCATTTGTGCCACAATTGTAAGAACTATCTTTCTTTTCATTTTCAATAGATGGCTACCTAAGTTAGTTTTCAGCATCTCTTCTTTGAAACAACTGTTCAGGTTTTCTTCAAATTTGTTAGTCGCAGGGCTTGTAGCTACAATAATGAATAATTTATATTCAATACTCATTGGTAAGTTGTTTTCGCCAAAAGATGTTGGGTTTTATACCCGAGCCAGACAATTTCCCGAGCTGTTATCCGGTACAATTACAAGCATTTTACAAGGAGTAACATACCCCATATTAACTTCCCTGCAAAACGACAGGGATCGGATGGTATCAGTCTATGGACGGTTAATGCGGATTACCGTTTTCTTTGTGATGCCTTTATTAACACTTTTTGCACTTTTGGCCGAACCATTCATTCGTCTTTTGCTAACCGAAAAATGGATGCCCGTTGTTCCTTTGATTCAATGGCTTTGTTTTGCCCGGATGATTACGCCAATAAGCGGATTAAATATGAATATACTTAATGCGATTGGACGCAGTGATTTATTTTTAAAGGTTGACCTTTCCAAATTCCCTCTCGCTTTGGTTACCATGGCGATCACAGTACCGTTTGGAATTAATGCGGTAGTGATTGGTAATTTTTTCATAACAATTATTGGATTTTTTATAAACGCGTATTACCCGGGCAAATTATTCGGCTTCGGAGCTGTAAGACAAGTAAAGGAAATGCTGACAGTCATAGTTGCGACTCTCATTATGGCTATTTTTGTTTTCGGAATTACAAATCTTATTCCTGGCGATTTTCTCAAATTAATTGCAGGAACTATTATCGGTATTACGACCTATTTGTTATCTGCTCATTTTATGAAGATTGAAGAATTAAAGGAGGTAAGGACTATGACTATCCAAATGAGAGGGAAGTTTATAAGCTCAAATAGAAATTAAGAATGTCTGAACAGCAAGCCTCTTACCGCCAGATCATGAAAGCGACCTCTATTTTTGGAGGTGTTCAGGTTTTCAATATTCTAATATCAATTGTACGTTCGAAATTCGTTGCTGTTCTACTGGGTCCTTCAGGAATGGGAATTATGGGGCTGCTCACCGCTACAACCGGAATGATTGGCAGTTTAGTCAACTTTGGCCTGGGAACCAGCGCAGTAAAAGATATCGCTGCTGCATTTGGGACAAATGATGTTAAGCGAATATCTTTAGTGGTGGGCGTGGTTCGTCGCTTGGTATGGATTACCGGATTAATGGGGCTTGTAAGTACTGCAATACTTTCACCCTGGCTAAGTCAAATTACCTTCGGAAACAAAGATTATTCTCTGGCATTCATCTGGCTATCTGTTACTTTACTGTTAAATCAGTTAAGCAGCGGGCAATTGGTCCTCCTGCAGGGAATGCGAAAACTCAAACATTTAGCCAAAGCCAATCTGTCAGGTAGTTTTATCGGTCTGTTTGTTACGCTTCCGCTTTACTATTTATGGGGAATTGATGGGATTGTCCCGGGTATAATCGGTACATCACTACTTTCACTATTCATGTCATGGTATTTTTCCGGAAAAATTAAGATAGAACGGACAGCATTATCCACCTCCCAAACTTTAGCTGAAGGGAGAAGTATGCTTCAGCTCGGATTTCTGATTAGCCTGAGCATGTTATTTTCGCTTGCATCATCCTATCTGCTTCGTATCTTTATCAGCCATACCGGTGGTATTGAGCAGGTTGGACTCTACAATGCAGGCTTTGTCATCATTAATACTTATGTGGGGTTGGTTTTTAATGCGATGGGTACAGACTATTATCCCCGCCTGTCAGCCGTAGCCCACGACAACAAACTCTGCAACAAAACCATCAACCAGCAGGCTGAAATTGCCATTCTTATCTTGGCACCCATACTGATTGCATTTTTGATCTTTATCAATTGGTTGATTATTCTACTCTACTCCAATCAATTCATCGCAGTAACCGGAATGATTTACTGGGCTGCATTGGGTATCTTTTTTAAAGCAACAAGTTGGTCGGTTGCTTATATTTTCCTGGCAAAAGGGGCAAACAAAATTTTTTTTTGGACTGAGCTGATGGGCAATTTCTTATTACTCGTCTTCAATGTTTTGGGATACCATTGGGGAGGACTGACTGGTCTGGGACACTCATTTGCCTTATATTTCCTGTTTTATATGATTCAGATCTATTGGATAAGCAAAATAAAATTTCAATTCGCCTTCAATATTTCATTTGCGAAAATTTTTGCTGTTCAGTTTGGATTGGCCATAGTTGCTTTTCTAACAGTCAAATTTTTTGGTCAGAGTAATAAATATATCTTTGGAGTGATTGTCATTGGGGCTTCAGGCTTATACTCCATAATCGAATTGGACAAAAGACTTGGAATACTGAGCTTCTTGAAGCACCAAAAATTCAGATAGTTAGAAAATATATTTAATCTTATTATGGAATCAGAAAACCCATTATTCTCAATCATAGTTGTCACATACAATTCTTCCAATTATGTACTCGAAACACTCGAAAGCGCCAAAGTCCAAACCTATAGAAATATTGAGTTAATTGTTACCGACGATTGCTCCACTGACAACACCGTTGAGATTTGCAGGAACTGGATTAACGAAAATAAAAAGAGATTTGTAAGAACAGAATTAATCACTGTTGAGAAGAATACCGGAATATCCCCTAATGTAAACAGAGGGTTCAAAGCGGCCAAAGGTGAATGGGTGAAACCAATTGCCGGGGATGATATCTTAAACCCGGAATGTATTAGTACATTTATTCAGTATAGTTCTAAGCATCCTGACACTTGCTTCTTTTTTTCAGGTATGGAAATCTTTGGGACAGGTGAATTCTCAGAAAAAAGAGCAGGGGTTAAACGCTGGATCAGCCAGGCATTGGAAAGCTTTTCTGAAGGCTCCGATTTAAAAGTACAAGCTAAAAAGTTAAAATACAGAAATCTGGTCAGCTCTCCCAGCGCCATATATCAAGTAAAGGCTTTCAGAACACTAGGTGGCTTCGACGAAGATATCAAATTACTGGAAGATCATCCTTTTTGGCTGAAGGCAATCAGAAATGGGTACAAAATACTAAGTATCAACGAACAACTTGTCAGATATCGAGTCAATGGAATTAGCGTTCAGACAAGTCCTGCTTTCAAAATGGCCAAGGAACTTTTTTTGCAAAAACACATCTTTAAGAACATCTTCTTTCCATTGATCATTCAGTCAATTAATCAACTAAAGATCGAGCCAAAAGATAAATTTTTATGCAATCTTCTAAAATTAACTTCCCTTCCGCAAATGTTTGTATATAAAATAAAGAAAAAATTACAAATATGATTTCTAAGTTACCTAAACTAATAATCAGAGTGTTTTATGATTTATTTTCGAATCCAAAGATGGTTCTATTTAATTTACAAAATTACCGTTCGAACATTCACGTGAAATCTATTATTCGCTTTAAAGACCTAAAGACCATTGTGTTGGGCGATCATATTGCTATTGGCGCCTTCACACTACTGATCGTTGCGAATGATGCTTCTCTTGACTTCCATAAGGATTCTCAATTAACTATTGGTGACAGAACATACATCTGAAAAGGAAATAATATACGTGCTGCTGGAGGGAAAATAATAATCGGAATAGATTGTTTCATTTCTCAACATGTAAGCATTGTTGCATCCAATCACAATATCAAAAAACATCACCTGATTAGAGAACAGTGCTGGTTAATGTCAAATAATTTTATTACCATTGGCGACGATGTATGGATTGGGACAGGCTGCACCATTTTTCTCGGAACAATAATTGGGACTGGTGACGTGATAGGCGCAGGAAGTATTGTAACGAAAGATATTTCTGAATATGCCATTGCTCATGGAAATCCAGCAAGAGTTATAAAATACAGATCGTAGCTCAATGATTACTTTCCTTATAAATTCTTCAATAAAATTTCATACAAAAAATATCTAATTAAAATAAACATTTGTGGGATCAATTCTTCAACTATTTAAAGATCTATTTCTTGTCATCACTACCGGATTCATTGTATTTTGGTTCATTAAAGATTACAGGAAAGCAATACTATGGTACTTAGTATTTTATGCTTTTATATCACTTGTTGGACTTGGAAGGGTCATTTACAACGAAAATGTAGTGATCCCTTTAATGTTACTTTTTGTCTTAATGAATAAACCTGATCAATCATCCAAACCCAATGTTTATTATCTGCTTCTTTTCATTTACCTGATCACATTGACCTATATCAATGGGTTATCAGTAGTTGATACCTATTCAAGGGGAACCTATTTATTCCTCGTCTTATTGATTTATTCCAGGAACTTATTTTCAAATCCGGATGATGCGCTTAAGGTTATTTTTTTGATTTGGATGATTACGATTGGAATTGCTTTTAGTTTTTTAGTTTATGGCGAAGGTATATTTTCGGTATCAGATATTTCCACCCAAGAAAGAAATATGCAGTTGAATACCGGCATCAAAGATTCCGCAGCAAAGGATTTGAATTATTTTAGCAGCGGACAGGCTATTGGGGCAATCATAACCCTCATGTTCATTATTTACCGTCGCCAATTAATCAACCTGAATTTTTTACCAGTAGTATTTAAGCAATTTCTCAGAAGCAAATTCTTTCACACGACCTTAATTGTGATTCTTGCAATTCAGGTCTGGTTTGTATTCCGTAGCTTATCTAGGGGAGGGATACTGGTATTTATTGTTGGCATCTTGAGCCTAGTTTACCTCCTAAAGAAAAAAAAATACATATTATATGGAGCTTTATCACTGGTGATTCTCTACCTCATCCTAAATCAGGTTGGCATTATCGACCTATTAATGGATCGTTTCGAAGGGGATGAAACTGGAATCTCCGGCAGAAACTTTATTTATCTTGGAATATTGCAGTCAGTTTATGATCAGGGGGGGATATTCCAAATCCTTTTTGGAGCAGGCATTGATTGGCCCTGGTATGACTATTGGATCGGAAATACCTGGGGAAAAAAAGCTGTTTCAACGCATAATCAATGGTTATCCTTATACGTCAGCATTGGCCTTTTAGGATTATTCCTTTTCCTTTTACCTTTGATCAAAGGCATACGAAACAGCCTGAAGAACCACAACCTGGTGAATCATTTTCGAATCGTGCTTTTTGCATGTTTTTTTGTGATGGCCCTTAGTCTCGAACCCTTGGTATTCATTCCTTATGTCTGGTTTATCGTGGCGCTTGCGGCAACATATACTCCAAATTATCAAAAATCAATTAATGAGCCTCAAAAAGCACATCGCATTACTTAGCGTTTATCCTCCTCCATTTGGTGGTGTTTCAGTACATGCTAAAATCTTAGCCAGGGAACTATCTGAAAGAAATATGATTAATGTATTTGTAACCGGAGGTCATCGGGCTATTGACGATCCAGGTTATTTAAAAAGAATTTCAGATATCCGACTATTCAACAAGAATATATTCTGGCATTTTAAAATCCCTTTCATTTTAGCTTTATATTCAAAAAAAATAAAAGTAATCCATTGTCATGAAGGCCTATCAGTGGTTCCATTTTTGTTTTTCCACCGATTTGTTTTTAAAAAAGCAATTATACACACCTTACATAACCAATGGGTTACGGAACGATACAATCAACTGAATTTTTTTTCAAGGTTTTTTACAACTATTTTTTTAAAAGATAAAAAGTCACACTGGATATGCGTAAATGGTAATGCCTACCATCAAATGTTAAAATTAGGAACAAAAAAAGAGTGCATTTCCATAATTCCTGCTTATATACCAAACACCAACAATACAGAAATCAACCGCAACGATTATAAAATCATACAAACGATAAAAGAATTTAAAAGCGATGCTAAATTAATTGGAGTTTATGGCGTTCGGTTTGCTTATGATACAAATGGGCAGGAAATATATGGATTTCACTTTTCAATTGATGTTTTCAAAAAATTGCTGGAAATACAACCCAACATTAAATTAGTTATTTTGGTACCCAATGCATTACCCTTGGCCGACAAAGAAAGAGTACTGTTAAAAATCAATAATGAAGGTTTATCTGCTCATGTTTTAACCATTTTCGACAATCCCATCATGAACATGAACCTCTTTTGGAACCAACTCGATATTTACTTCAGGCCTACTACTGATGATGGAGATTCTCTGGCCATCAGGGAAGCTTCAGCCAGTGGAATTACGGTTGTTGCAAGCGATGTATGCCAAAGACCCAATAATATAAAAGTATATAAATCACTGGATATTGAAAGTGCATTAAAAAGTTTAACTGAAGCCATAGATGGCTATGAGACAGTTAAAATAAATGATGAAAACTTTCTACTTAAACTATTAAAACTATATGCAGACAAAAGCTAATGTGTTTAAAGACAAAACTCTATTAATCACTGGAGGTACAGGCTCTTTTGGCAATGCCGTACTCAATCGTTTTTTACATACCGACATTAAGGAGATTCGCATTTTTTCAAGAGATGAAAAAAAACAGGATGATATGCGGCATCGCTTAAATAATGCGAAAGTCAAATTTTACATTGGCGATGTAAGGAATAGGCGAAGTGTTGATTATGCTGTTCGTGGCGCCGATTTTATTTTCCATGCAGCTGCATTAAAACAGGTTCCTTCCTGCGAATTTTTCCCTATTGAAGCAGTAAACACCAATGTATTGGGTACACAAAATGTATTGGATTCTGCATTCGAGCATGGTGTAAAACGAATGATCGTACTTAGTACTGATAAGGCAGTTTACCCGATTAATGCCATGGGTATTTCGAAAGCCATGATGGAAAAGGTCATGCAGGCAAAAGCAAGAGCTATGGTCCACAATTCGGATACAGTCTTTTGCGGAACCCGTTATGGAAATGTGATGGCTTCGCGCGGTTCTGTAATTCCACTATTTGTAGATCAGATCAAAGCAGGGAAAGACCTTACCCTAACCGATCCCAATATGACCCGGTTTATGATGACTCTTGAGGACGCGGTTGATCTGGTGATTTATGCTTTTCAAAATGGAAAAAATGGAGATATGTTTGTACAAAAGTCACCAGCTTCAACAATCGCCGATTTGGCCCAAGCCCTGATTGAATTATACCAATCCATTAGTAAAATCAGGGTGATCGGAACCCGACATGGCGAAAAGCTTTACGAGACTCTTGTTAATCGGGAAGAAATGGCAAAAGCTTTTGATATGGGGAATTATTACAGGGTTCCTGCCGATAATCGGGATCTTAATTATGCCAGTTATTTTACAGAGGGAAAAGAAAATGTATCTGTTATTGAAGATTATCACTCCCACAATACACGCCGTTTGGATGTTGAAGGAACAAAAGAACTATTGCTTAAACTTCCAATGATCAGACGAGACATATTGGGTGAAGATATCAAACAATATCCAGATTAACGCCACTATCATGATTAAAATAGGAATTACCGGTCAATCCGGATTTGTCGGAACTCATTTATACAATACCTTAGGCCTGGCCTCTGGACTATTTGAGCGTATTCCATTTGATGATACTTTTTTTTCATCGGAAAGCAAGCTGAACGAATTTGTGCAATCCTGCGATGTTATTGTCCATTTGGCGGCGATGAACAGGCATAACGATCCACAGGTCATTTATGAAACGAATATTGGATTGGTCAAAAAATTAATAAGTGCCCTTGAAAATACCAAAAGCAAACCACATCTTCTTTTTTCATCAAGTACTCAGGAAGAGAGGGATAATCCATATGGAAAATCTAAAAGAGAGGGAAGAGAATTATTACTAAACTGGGCAAAAAAATACAATGCTCCATTTACAGGATTTATTATTCCCAATGTTTTTGGGCCATTCGGTCAACCCTACTACAATTCTTTTATTGCCACTTTTTCGCATCAGCTCACACACAACGAAAATCCAATTGTTGAGATAGACGGAATGGTAAAGTTGATTTATGTGGCGGAATTGGTAGAAGAGATAATCAATTGTATCCAACAAAAAAAACGAGTTGCTGAATACAAAATTTCTCATACTTCTGAGCATAAAGTTTCTGAAATATTGAACTTATTGAAAACATACAAAAATGACTATTTCGATAACGGATTATTACCTAAATTAGAAAACAGTTTTGAACGTAACCTCTTCAATACTTTTCGCTGCTATATCAATCATGCTTCATTCTTCCCATTTCAATTAAAAAAGAATGAAGACGATCGGGGTATATTTGTAGAAGTACTTAAGTCCGGAATGGGAGGTCAAGTATCTTTCTCAACCACTAAACCTGGAATTACAAGAGGTAATCACTACCATACTCGAAAGATTGAGCGCTTCGCTGTAATACAAGGCGAAGCCATCATCGAATTTCGTAAAATCGGCACAAAAGAGGTAATAAAATTTTCTTTATCGGGACAAAATCCTTCCTTTGTAGATATGCCAATATGGTTTACACATAACATCACCAATGTTGGAGATAAAGAGCTGGTGACCATATTCTGGATTAATGAATTTTATGACCCGGAAGACCCGGACACCTGGTTTGAAGCTGTAGAAAATAACTAAGCAATTAAAACCATATAATGTCGTATTTTAAATTCGCTTACCCCGAAGACCGAAGGATCGGTCTTCACCCCTTTCTCCTAGAAGAGAGGCTGTATGTTTGTAAGGGCGTAATGCATAAGCCTTCTGTGTTTTTGTAAATTTAGTTTTTGAAAAAGAAGCAAAACAAAAAACGAAGACTTATGCAAGCGAAAGGTACAACAATTGATTT
>Ga0209212_1008601_pt1 | contig 10913 bp, 7 predicted proteins | sample RifGroC2_FD_183996 | JGI IMG/M metagenome (GOLD analysis project Ga0209212, IMG submission 183996) | Groundwater microbial communities from Rifle, Colorado, USA - Groundwater C2 (SPAdes) (version 2) | ecosystem: Environmental > Aquatic > Deep subsurface > Groundwater | place: Rifle, Colorado... | reverse complement strand
GCGAGGAGTCCTGCCCGGTGGATGCGATCGTCGAAACGCGCATGTTCGAGTATCACGGCGAAAAGCCCGGTGACCTGTATTACACCAAGCCGATGCTGCTGGCGATGGGCGACAAACATGAAGAGCAGATTTCCAAGGATCGCGCGGCGGATGCGAAGTACCGATGACAGAGGACAGACGCTTTGCTGACAGAGGACAGCAAGTGTAGGGCGGATGAGCGTAGCGTTATCCGCCATTTTGTAAATCCATTCGGCGGAAGGCGCTACGCTTTTCCGCCCTACGCGGGCTGATTGACGTTAAAGGTTTGGGGGCATTGCTAATGAATTTTGAGACCATCATGTTTTATGTGTTTGCGGCGCTGATCGTGTTTTCGGCATTGCGCGTGATCACCGCACATAACCCGGTGCATGCGGTGCTGTTCCTGGTGCTGGCGTTCATCAGCTCCGCAGGCATCTGGATATTGCTGGAAGCGGAATTCCTCGCCATCACGCTGGTGCTGGTGTATGTCGGCGCGGTGATGGTGCTGTTCCTGTTTGTGGTGATGATGCTGGACATCAATCTGGTACGGTTGCGCGAAGGAATCTGGCGCTGGCTGCCGTTCGGCGCGGCATTGGCCGGCTTGATGGCGTTCGAGATGATTTGGGTGCTGGGTTCCTCCGGAACATCCGGGGGTAAGGTAGCCATCAAGCATGCGGCCGATTACAGCAATACCAAGGAGCTGGGGCGTTTGATTTACACCGAGTATGTGTATCCGTTCGAGATTGCCGCAGTGCTGCTGCTGGTGGCGATGGTGGCGGCGATCGCGCTGACCCTGCGCCGCCGCAAGGATGCCAAGTCGCAGGTGGTGGCCGAGCAGGTCGCGGTGAAGAAGGCGGATCGTTTGCGCATCGTGAAGATGCAGAGCGAAGGCAAAGGTTCTGGTGAGTAGTAAGTGGTGAGTGGTGAGTGGGTTTTCCACTGAGGCGCGCAGCGCCGTTCTACTTACCACTATCCAAGTTAATCAAGGGAGCGAGTAACGTGTTAACACTGTCGCATTATCTGGTACTGAGCGCCGTGCTGTTCGCGATCGGCGTGGTCGGCATTTTCCTGAACCGCAAGAACCTGATCGTGCTGCTGATGGCGATCGAGATGATGCTGCTGGCGGTGAACACCAATTTCGTCGCGTTCTCGCATTATTTGAACGATACCGCCGGGCAGGTCTTCGTGTTCTTCATCCTGACCGTGGCCGCAGCCGAAGCCGCCATCGGACTGGCGATACTGGTGGTGCTGTTCCGCAACCTGAACACCATCAACGTTGATGATCTCGACAGCCTGAAAGGGTGAGGCAGTTAAAGGCAGCCGTTAGTAGTTGGTTAAAACCGCGTAGCGACAACGCCAACTAACGTCTAACGACTAATAACTAAAGGTTTAGATATGAGCATGCAAAATCTGTATCTGTTGGTCCCATTGGCTCCGCTGGCCGGCGCGATTGCCGCCGGGCTGTTCGGCAAGTGCCTGGGACGCGCTTGGTCGCATCGCATCACCATCGCGCTGGTGGCGGTTTCGTTTTTCGCGTCGCTGGCGATTTTCAACGATGTGCTGGCTGGCCATGTGTATAACGGCCCGGTTTATACCTGGCTGACATCTGGCGATACCAGCTTTCAGGTGGGCTTCCTGATCGACCGCCTGACCGTGATGATGATGCTGGTGGTGACCTTCGTGTCGCTGATGGTGCATATCTATACCATCGGTTACATGGAAGACGACGACGGCTATCAGCGCTTCTTCAGCTACATCTCGCTGTTTACCTTTTCGATGCTGATGCTGGTGATGGCGAACAACTTCATGCAGTTGTTCTTCGGCTGGGAAGCGGTGGGGCTGGTTTCCTACCTGCTGATTGGCTTCTGGTACAAGAAGGACACGGCGATCTACGCCAATTTAAAAGCTTTTTTAGTTAATCGCGTCGGCGACTTCGGCTTCCTGCTCGGCATCGGGCTGGTGCTGATGGTGTTCGGCACGCTGGACTATGCCGCGGTGTTCGCCAATGCCGCCAGCCATGCTAACGACATGGCACCGATTCCCGGCGTATCGTGGAACCTGATGACCGCGATCTGCATCCTGCTGTTTATCGGCGCGATGGGCAAGTCGGCGCAGTTCCCGCTGCATGTCTGGCTGCCCGATTCGATGGAAGGCCCGACCCCGATCTCCGCGCTGATTCACGCCGCGACGATGGTGACCGCCGGCATCTTCATGGTGGCGCGTATGTCGCCGATGTTCGAACTGTCCGACACCGCGCTGTCCTTCGTGATGGTGATCGGCGCGATCACCGCGCTGTTCATGGGCTTCCTCGGTATCATCCAGAACGACATCAAGCGCGTGGTGGCCTATTCCACCTTGTCGCAGCTCGGCTACATGACCGTGGCGCTCGGCGCGTCGGCCTACTCGGTGGCGATCTTCCACCTGATGACCCATGCGTTCTTCAAGGCGCTGCTGTTCCTCGCCGCCGGCAGCGTGATCATCGCGATGCACCACAACCAGGATATCCGCTACATGGGCGGCCTGAGAAAATACATGCCGATCACCTGGATCACGTCGCTGATCGGCTCGCTGGCGCTGATCGGCACGCCGTTCTTCTCCGGCTTCTATTCCAAGGACAGCATCATCGAGGCAGTCGCGCTGTCGCATCTGTCAGGTTCCGGCTTCGCCTACTTCGCGGTGGTGGCCGGGGTGTTCGTCACCGCCTTCTATTCGTTCCGCATGTACTTCCTGGTATTCCACGGCAAGGAGCGCTATGACGAAGCGCCGCATCCTTCGACAAGCTCAGGACAGGCTGATACACATGATAGCCACGGGCACGATGACCATGCTGCGGTAAGCGATGCACATGACGATCATGGGCATCACGACGGCAAGCCGCACGAGACGCCTTGGGTGGTGACGCTGCCGCTGATCCTGCTGGCCATTCCTTCCGTGCTGATCGGCTATATCGCCATCGAGCCGATGCTGTATGGCGGCTATTTCGGCGATGCGATCTTCATCGCCGAAAACCACCCTGTGATGAGTGAACTGCGCGAGGAGTTCCACGGTGCATTCGCGATGGCGCTGCATTCGTTGACTACCTTGCCGCTATGGCTGGCGATCGCCGGTGTGGCGAGTGCGGCATTCTTCTACCTGAAGCGTCCCGACATCCCCGCTGCGATACAGAAGCGCTTCCAGTTCATCTACACCCTGCTCGACAACAAGTATTACTTCGACCGCTTCAACGACTGGTTTTTTGCCGGCGGCGCGCGCGGCGCGAGCGGCTTGCTGTGGAAGTTCGGCGACGTGAAGCTGATCGACGGATTGATGGTGAACGGCACGGCGAAACTGGTCGGGATGTTCTCCGGAGTGATGCGGCGTCTCCAGTCCGGTTATATCTACCACTATGCGTTTTCCATGATCATCGGCGTATTCGTGCTGCTGACCATGCGGAACTGGTTTTAACATGAAGCTCGTAGGGGCGATTCACGAATCGCCCGTTTGCCATATTGCCCGGCGAGGGCGATTCGTGAATCGCCCCTACAGGAAATATAAGGAATGACGGCATGATTTTTGGATTACCCGTAATTAGCGTAGCGATCTGGCTGCCGATCATCTTCGGCATATTGGTGTTGGCCACCGGCGACGACAAGAACGCTCCGCTGGCGCGCATCCTGGCCTTGGTCGGCTCAACACTCGGTTTCCTGGTGACGATCCCGCTGTATACCGGCTTTGTGAACGACACCTCGGAGATGCAGTTCGTCGAGCTGCATGACTGGATTGCGCGCTTCAACATCCATTATCACCTCGGCGTGGACGGCATCTCGGTGCTGTTCGTCCTGCTGACCGCTTTCTTTACGCCCCTCGTGGTACTGGCCGGCTGGCAGGTGATCGAGAAGCGCGTCGCGCAATACATGGCGTCCTTCCTGATCATGTCCGGTGTCATGATCGGCGTGTTTGCCGCGCTCGACTCCATCCTGTTCTATGTGTTCTGGGAAGCCATGCTGATTCCGATGTTCCTGATCATCGGCATATGGGGCGGGAAGAACCGCGTGTACGCGGCAGTCAAGTTCTTCCTCTACACCCTGCTCGGTTCGTTGCTGATGCTGGTGGCGCTGATCTACCTGTACAACCAGTCCGGCGGCAGCTTTGCTATTCTCGACTTCCATAAGGTCGAGCTGCCGATGATGGCGCAGATCCTGATCTTCATCGCATTCTTCTTCGCCTTCGCGGTGAAAGTGCCGATGTTCCCGGTGCACACCTGGTTGCCGGATGCGCACGTCGAAGCGCCGACCGGCGGTTCGGTGGTGCTGGCGGCGATCATGCTGAAGGTCGGCGCCTACGGCTTTCTGCGCTTCTCGATGCCGATTACACCGGACGCCAGCCATCAGCTGGCCGGCGTGATGATCGCGCTGTCGCTGATCGCGGTGGTGTACATCGGACTGGTGGCGCTGATGCAGACGGACATGAAGAAGCTGGTGGCGTATTCATCGATTTCGCACATGGGCTTCGTCACGCTGGGTTTTTTCATCTTCAACGCCTACGGCATGGAGGGCGCGCTGCTGCAAATGATCTCGCACGGCTTCGTATCCGGCGCGCTGTTCCTGTGCATCGGCGTGCTGTATGACCGCATGCACTCGCGCAACATCGCCGACTACGGCGGCGTGGCCAACACCATGCCGGTATTCGCCGCATTCTTCATGTTGTTCGCGATGGCCAACGTCGGGCTGCCAGGCACCAGCGGTTTCGTCGGCGAATTCATGGTTATCCTCGGCGCGGTGAAGGTGAATTTCTGGTACGCCTTCACTGCCGCGACCACGCTGATCTTCGGCGCGGCCTATACATTGTGGATGTACAAGCGCGTGATCTTCGGCGCGGTGGCCAATCCGCATGTCGCCGAACTCACCGACCTGACGCTGCGCGAGAAAGTGATCTTCGCAATCCTCGCGGTTACCGTGCTGGGCATGGGGCTGTATCCGTTGCCGTTCAGCGAAATCATGCATGTGTCGGTGAATGACCTGCTGGTGCATGTGGCGCGCTCCAAGCTGCCGTTGTAATCCGTAGGGGCAATTCACGAATTGCCCGAGACAGAACTGTATTTTTGCAGCAGATTTTGAGGTGTATATGGACTTGATGACTGATTTGATGCCGGCCGGCGCGGAAATTTTTATGCTGGTCATGGCGTGTGTGATTCTGATTGCGGATTTGCTGATCAAGCAAAGCGGCAGGCTGGTCACCTATATGCTGGTGCAACTCACCCTGCTGGGCTGTTCGCTGATTACCGTCGGCACGCACGAGAACGGTGTGGTGTATGCCTTCAACAACATGTTCGTGGACGACCTGATGTCCGACGTGCTGAAGCTGCTGACCTATCTGGCGGTGTCGATGATGCTGGTGTATTCAAGGCTATATCTCACCGTGCGCGGCCTGTTCAGCGGCGAATTCATGGTGCTTGCGCTGTTTGCCACGCTCGGCATGATGGTGATGATCTCCGCCAACCATTTCCTCACCCTGTATCTCGGTCTGGAAGTGCTGTCGCTGAGCCTGTATGCGATGGTCGCGTTGCAGCGCGATTCCGCCGTTGCCACCGAAGCCGCGATGAAATATTTCATCCTCGGCGCACTGGCTTCCGGCCTGCTGCTGTACGGCATGTCCATGCTGTACGGCGCGACCGGCTCGCTGGAGCTGGGCGCGGTGTCAAGCGCGATCAAGTCGGGCGCAGCGGACAAGGACCTGCTGGTGTTCGGCCTGGTGTTCGTGGTCTCCGGCCTGGCCTTCAAGCTCGGCGTGGTGCCGTTCCACATGTGGGTGCCGGACGTGTATCACGGCGCGCCCACCGCGATGACCATGCTGATCGGCTCGGCGCCCAAGCTCGCCGCCTTTGCGTTTGTTGCGCGCATTCTGGTCGAAGGGCTGCAACCGCTGGTGCAACACTGGTCCGGCATGCTGATCATCCTCGCCATCGCCTCGATGGCGCTCGGCAACATTACCGCGATTGCGCAGACCAACCTCAAGCGCATGCTCGCCTACTCCACCATCGCGCATATGGGCTTCATGCTGCTCGGCCTGCTGAGCGGAGGCATCGAAGGCTACGGAACTTCCATGTTCTACATCGTGGTGTATGTGCTGATGACGCTCGGCGCGTTCGGCATGATCATGCTGCTGTCGCGCGAAGGTTTCGAGGCCGACACCCTCAACGACTTCAAGGGACTCAACCAGCGCAGCCCGTGGCTCGCCTTCATGATGCTGCTGCTGATGTTTTCGATGGCCGGCGTGCCGCCCACCGTCGGTTTTTATGCAAAATTCTCGGTGTTGAACTCCGTGGTGCAGGCGGGACATGTCTGGCTGGCTGTCGTTGCGGTGCTGCTCTCGCTGATCGGTGCGTTCTACTACCTGCGCATCGTCAAGCTGATGTATTTCGACGCGCCGGAAAGCCACGCGCCGATTGATGTCCGCTCGGATTCCGCGTTTCTGCTGAGCGTGAATGGCCTGGGCGTGCTGTTGCTCGGCCTGTTGCCCGGCACATTGATGTCGGTTTGTGCCGTGTCGGTGCAGCAATCGTTGTTGCTGCATTAAACCAGCCTGTATGGCCACTTCAAAACTCCCGCCGCGTGCGGGAGTTTTTGTCTGTGCTCCAGAATTGCATGGCAAAATGCCGTCGGGACTCATTTGATTGCGGATCGAGGTTTTTAGTTAATCTAAAAAACGCAGTTGAAACTTGTAGGAGCGCGCCCTGCGCGCGAGCCGTCTGGTCGCGCGCAGGGCGCGCTCCTACAGGGGTCACCCAGAAGGTGAGTGGCATCAAAGATGCAAGAACCAATCATCACGCGGGCTTGCATAAAAATGCAAACGGTCAACTGCGGTTTTCAGGGTTAAAGAACCCGGGGCGAGATTTTTGTGTATTGAGTAAGAGGGTACCGTGGATTTGAAAGAAACCTGTCTGGATACGGCCGTGATGTACGACGGCAGCTTCATCAAGGTGCGCAAGGATCATGCGCGCCTGCCGGACGGCCAGGTGCATACCCGCGAATACATCGTCCATCCCGGTGCGGTCGCGGTGCTGGCGCTGCTCGACAACGGCAGGCTGGTGATGGAGCGCCAGTACCGCTACGCGCCGCAACGTGAGTTCATCGAAATCCCGGCAGGCAAGATCGACCCCAGCGAAGATATCCTGCGCACCGCGCAGCGCGAACTGCTCGAAGAAACCGGCTATGCCGCCGGCGAGTGGACGCATCTTGCCACCACCTGGCCGTGCATCGGCTATGCCGACGAGCATATCGAATATTTCCTGGCGCGCGGCCTCACTCACCAAGGCCGTCAACTCGATGACGGTGAATTCCTCGAAGTGTTCGAGCTGTCCCTGCCGGAAGCGATAGAGTGGATCAGGCAAGGCAAAATCAACGACAGCAAGACCATCGTCGGCCTGTTCTGGCTGGAGAAGCATCTCAACGGCTGGCGTTAACCCTTTGGGCTTGTGCACCGTGCTGGTGCAAAACTGTGGTGCAGCGGCAATAAAGTGCACCAATTTCTCTTGCTTAAAGCGGCTTCAAGTTAACGCATTCTTAATTTGTTTATAGCCATCAGTCAGTTAGTATTATGGAACGGATCTTGCGTGCTTTTTATAGTTTGCACCAAAGGAGATATGCATGGAAAACCTGAAATTCGGCAATGATGTCCTGTTTGTGTTGCTCGGCGCGATCATGGTATTGGCGATGCACGCTGGCTTCGCTTTTCTGGAGCTGGGCACGGTACGCAAGAAAAACCAGGTGAACGCGCTGGTCAAAATCCTGGCCGATTTTGCGGTTTCTACATTGGCGTATTTCTTCATCGGCTACAGCCTTGCTTACGGCGTGCATTTTTTCACCGGCGCGGAACAGTTGGCGCAAAAAAGCGGCTACGACCTGGTGAAATTCTTCTTCCTGCTTACCTTCGCCGCAGCCATTCCCGCGATCGTTTCCGGCGGCATCGCCGAGCGCGCGCGCTTCAACCCGCAACTGGCCGCCACCTTCGTGCTGGTTGGTTTTGTCTATCCGATCTTCGAGGGCATCGCGTGGAATGGGCGTTTCGGCGTGCAGGAATGGCTGACAGCGACATTCGGCGCGCCGTTCCACGACTTCGCCGGATCGGTGGTGGTGCATGCGGTGGGCGGCTGGATCGCGCTGGCGGCGGTGCTGCTGCTCGGCGCGCGGCGCGGACGCTACAGCAAGGAAGGGCGCATCGCCGCGCACCCGCCTTCCAGCATCCCGTTCCTTGCGTTGGGCGCGTGGATACTCACGGTGGGCTGGTTCGGCTTCAACGTGATGTCGGCGCAGGAAATCGGCAAGATCAGCGGTCTGGTCGCGGTCAATTCGCTGATGGCGATGGTGGGCGGCACATTGGCTGCGCTATGGGCCGGCAAGAACGATCCCGGCTTCGTGCATAACGGCCCGCTGGCCGGGCTGGTGGCGATATGCGCCGGTTCCGACCTGATGCACCCGATCGGCGCGTTGCTGGTCGGCGGCGTGGCGGGCGCATTGTTCGTGGCGATGTTCACGCTGACGCAGAACCGCTGGAAGATCGACGACGTGCTCGGCGTGTGGGCGTTGCACGGCCTATGCGGCGCATGGGGCGGCATCGCCGCCGGCATCTTCGGCGCAAAGGCGTTCGGCGGCATCGGCGGGGTCAGCTTCATGGCGCAATTGTGCGGCACGCTGCTCGGCGTGGGAATTGCCTTTGCCGGCGGCTACGCGGTGTACGGCGCGCTGAAAAAACTGGTCGGCATCCGCCTCGATGCGGAAGAAGAATTCAACGGCGCCGATTTGAGCATCCACAGGATTTCCGCGACGCCGGAAAGGGAATCGGGCTGGTAAGCATCTTGAATTGATTCAACCTAAAAACGGCAGTCGGCCGCTGGTGATTTCACGCGAATTCCCGTGGCAATTGATTCTTGCGGCTTTGCCGCAACTCACCTTTCGGGTGAGCCATTTGTAGGAGCGCGCCCTGCGCGCGAGCTGTCTGGTCGCGCGCAGGGCGCGCTCCTACAGGTTTCAACTGCGTTTTCTAGATTCAATCAACCGATGCGGCGTTGCTCACGCCGCATCGGTTTCTTTTTTGTGGCGCATAACCAAAAAATTTCCAAAATATTTAGGCCGTTTGGCATATTGACCCATCGCTGGTGGACGGGTAGGGTGCATGTCTTCCGTTACATGCTTGCAAGGAACGCTCCATGCCTGCTCCAAAAGAAGTCATCAAGCTGATCGAAAACTTCGAGCGCAATCTCGACGCCTACCGCAGCGGCAAATACAACGAGACGCAGGTGCGGCGCGATTTCATCGACCCGTTGTTCAAGGCGCTGGGCTGGGACATGGACAACAGCGCGGGCTATGCCGAAGCCTACCGCGACGTGATCCACGAAGACGCGATCAAGATCGGCACTTCCACCAAGGCACCCGATTACAGCTTCCGCGTCGGCGGCCAGCGCAAATTTTTTCTCGAAGCGAAAAAACCATCGGTTAACGTCAAGGAGGATGTGGAACCGGCTTTCCAATTGCGCCGCTATGCGTGGTCTGCCAAGCTGCCGCTGTCCATCGTCACAGACTTCGAGGAATTCGCCATCTACGATTGCCGCCAAAAACCCGATAAGGGCGACAAGGCCAGCAAGGCGCGGCTGTTCTATTGCACCTTCCGCGACTATGTATCAAAGTGGGACGAAATCGCCGCGATATTTTCCAAGGAGGCGGTGCTCAAGGGCTCGTTCGACAAATACGCCGGCACCAGCAAAGGCAAGCGCGGCACTACCGAGGTAGATAGCGCGTTCCTGGAAGAAATCGAAGGCTGGCGCAACCTGCTGGCGCGCAACATCGCCCTCAGAAATACCAACCCCGTAGGAGCGGGCCCTGCCCGCGACATGACGATAGATCGCGGGCAGGGCCCGCTCCTACGGGATCAGGGTTCTGCTTTAAGCCAGCGCGAACTCAACTTCGCCGTGCAGCAAACCATCGACCGCATCATTTTCCTGCGCATCTGCGAAGACCGCGGCATCGAACCCTACGGCAAGCTGATGGCGTTGCAGAACGGCGTCAACGTCTATGGCCGCCTGCGCGAGCTGTTCCGCGATGCGGACGACCGCTACAACTCCGGCCTGTTTCACTTCAAGCGCGAAAAAGGCCGCGCCGAAGCGCCCGACGAACTCACGCTGAACCTGGAGATCGACGACAAGCCGCTCAAGGAAATCTTCAAGAACCTGTATTACCCCGATTGCCCCTACGAATTCTCAGTGCTCGGCGCGGACATCCTCGGCAGCGTGTACGAACAATTTCTCGGCAAGGTTATCCGCCTGACCGCGGGCAACCGCGCCGTGGTGGAAGACAAGCCGGAAGTGAAAAAAGCGGGCGGCGTGTTCTACACTCCGGCCTACATCGTGCAATACATCGTAGCTCACACCGTCGGCAAGCTGCTGGAAGGCAAGACCCCCAAACAGGCGGCGGGCATCGCCATCCTCGATCCGGCCTGCGGGTCGGGATCGTTCCTGATCGGCGCATACCAATACCTGCTCGACTGGTATCTGGCGCGCTATGTGGCAGAAGGCGCGGAGAAACACAGCAAGGGCAAGGACGCGCGCCTGCGCCACAGCACATCGGGCGAATGGCGGCTCACCACGGCGGAAAAGAAACGCATCCTGCTCGAACACATCTACGGCGTGGACATCGACGCGCAGGCGGTGGAAGTCACCAAGCTCTCGCTGCTGCTCAAGGTGCTGGAAGGCGAATCCGACCAGACGCTCACCAGCCAGATGAAACTGTTTCACGAGCGCGTGCTGCCCGACCTCGACCGCAACATCCAGTGCGGCAACTCGCTGATCGGACCGGATTTCTACGACAGCCAACTCGAACTGGACGACGAGACTACGCAACGCATCAACGTGTTCGACTGGCAGG
>Ga0209212_1008600_pt1 | contig 10914 bp, 10 predicted proteins | sample RifGroC2_FD_183996 | JGI IMG/M metagenome (GOLD analysis project Ga0209212, IMG submission 183996) | Groundwater microbial communities from Rifle, Colorado, USA - Groundwater C2 (SPAdes) (version 2) | ecosystem: Environmental > Aquatic > Deep subsurface > Groundwater | place: Rifle, Colorado... | reverse complement strand
AGGAGTTATCATCCCAGATCGAAAAACTGGTTGTGTATGCCGGTACCCGTCCACGCATCGTGCTGGATGATGTACGCACCATCGCCAGCAGCACCAAGGCCTTTACCGTCTTTGAACTGGCCCGTTATCTGGGTGTTCGGGATATGCAGAACGCATTGCGATGTCTTGATACGCTTTTGCGCAATGGCGAGGAAATACCGATGATGATCGGTGCGCTAACGCGGCATTTCAGACAATTATGGCGAATCAGAGAGATGTTGGATCGTAAGGCACCGCAGGCCGATATAAGCAAGGAAACCGGTATCAACCCGTATTTCCTGGGCGAGATGCTATTGCAGTCAAAGAACTTTGCAAGATGTGACCTGCAACGCCTGTTCGACGAATTCTATCGCTGCGACATTGAATCAAAGACAGGTGGGCACCCCTACACGCTGATGCACGGCTTGGTGGTCGGGATTTGCAGCGGTGAGATTTGCTGATAGGTCGTTGAGTTTAATGGTCGATTATAGTAAGCAGAACAGAGATTGTATGTATTAAGCCGCTTTTATCAGATATTTTTCTGACGAGCGGTTTTTTTGTTTGGTAATTAAGCAACAACTTATATGAGACGGCTATAATTTGATGTGATTCGTTGACAGGCAGGCATCGCCAGAGTAATTATAATTGGGCGTTGCGCCGTCTCTGGCACACGTAGACACTGGACCTTGCGTGCTAACCCATGACCTAACCTATCCGGAGGAACCTTATGTCAGAGATCAACGGTGTAATGATGCAGTACTTCCACTGGTACATCTCCCCGGATGGCAGCTTGTGGGATGATGTGGCGGTCAGGGCAGGGGAGTTGGCCGAAGCTGGCATCACTGCCCTCTGGTTGCCGCCGACCTATAAGGGGATCGGCGGGGGGGTAGATGTGGGCTACGGCGTCTACGACATGTACGATCTGGGAGAATTCGATCAGAAGGAGTCCATCCGCACAAAGTATGGAACCAAACAGCAATATCTGGCTGCCATAGCGGAGCTCAAGAAGGTCGGGGTGCAGGTTTATGCCGACACGGTACTCAATCACCGCTTGGGCGCCGATGAGTCGGAACTCTGCACGGCCACGCCCTATTCGCGTAACGACCGCCTAAATTCAAAGGGTACATCCCGACAGATCAAATGCTACACCAGTTTTTCCTTTCCAGGCCGCAACGGTAGATATTCCGATTTTCAATGGCACTGGCAACACTTCGATGCCGTGGACTACGATGAACTCAATCCGAACGAGCGAGACACGGTCTACCTGTTGGAGGGAAAGCGCTTCGACGATGAGGTCTCCCTGGAGTTCGGGAATTTCGCCTATCTAATGGGTTGTGATCTTGATTTCCAGAACCCGGAAGTACGCGCGGAAATCACCAAATGGGGTAAATGGTACCTAGATACCACTAACTCCGACGGCTTCCGGTTGGACGCGATTAAGCATATTTCAGCCTGGTTCTTTCCGGAATGGCACGATGCCATGGAAAAGCACGCCGGCCGGGAATTGTTCATGGTCGGTGAATACTGGGCCAACAACCTGGCCGCCCTGCTTTGGTACATAGATGATCTGGGCGGTCGGATGACGGTCTTCGATGTGCCGCTGCACTTCAATTTTTATCAGGCCGGTCGCGCCGGCAGCAGCTATGACCTGCGCCGTATACTGGACGGCACCCTTACCCAGGTTCGCCCGACTCATGCAGTGTCCTTCGTGGACAACCATGACTCACAACCGATGCAGGCGCTGGAATCGGTTGTGGAACCGTGGTTCAAGCCGCTGGCCTATGCCCTGATCCTACTGCGCCGGGATGGCTATCCCTGCGTCTTTCACGCCGATTACTATGGTGCCGAGTACGAAGACAAAGGCAAGGACGGCAATATTTACCACATCACGATGCCATCCCACCGCTGGTTGCTCGACAAATTTATCCATGCACGCCGACACTACGGCTTCGGACCTCAATATGACTATTTTGATTTCCCCAATACCATCGGCTGGACACGTCTGGGTGACGTTGAGCATCCCAAGGCCATGGCGGTTGTCATGAGTAACAGCTGGGACGGGTTCAAATGGATGAAGGTTGGCAGACCCTTCACGGCTTTTTTCGACCTCACCGAACATATCCATGAGCCGGTTCATACCAACGAGCATGGCTGGGGAGAGTTCCGCTGCCTGGGAGGCAAGGTGTCGGTGTGGGTGCAGGAATAGTATTATTCGGAAAGGAAAATAAATGGCAACCACCACGCTAATCTATTTCCTGGGTACCTCTGTAGCCCTTACTCTGGCACCTGGCCCTGACAACATATTTGTCCTTACTCAAGGAATTGCACGCGGGAGAAAACCTGCTATTATTACTGCTCTCGGCATGTGCAGCGGAATTAGCGTTCACACTGCTGCAGCCGCCTTCGGCATCTCGGCGGTGTTCTATTCGTCGGTTATTGCTTTCAATGTAGTTAAGTACGCCGGTGCGTTATATCTGCTCTATCTGGCCTATAGATCGCTGAAGGAGTGTTCAACGGTAAAGCTCACCGCTGCTGATGACAGAGACGCTGTTGCCTTGTTCAAGCGGGGATTTATCATGAACGTGCTCAATCCCAAGGTCGCCATGTTTTTCCTGGCATTTTTACCTCAGTTCGTTACCCCGAACACAAACCATTTTGCACTCCAGATGCTGCTGCTGGGATTCATATTCATGGTGCAGGCCATCGTCATTTTCTGCCTGATCGGCTATTTTTCAGGCAGTATCGGCAGCTTCATCCTGTCCCGGCCACGAATAGCCAAATATTTTGACTGGTTGACTGCCGGTGTCTTTGCATCGTTGGGGCTAAGGTTGGCCCTGGCAGAAAGATGAGCTGTTTTTTGATGGTAAAGACGGGAAATATATGGGGTGGGCCGTTAGCCGCTGTTATTTAATTCGTGGGATATGATTATTTATGCTATATTGTACAGCTGCAATGCGTAACAAATTATCGGAGGGATGAATGCTGGACAGACGCAGTTGCGGTGTACTGTTGCACCCCACATCACTTCCTGGTGCCGAGGGAATTGGCACATTAGGAGATGATGCCAGGCGGTTCATTGATCTGCTGGCCGGGATGGGCATGTCCTTGTGGCAGGTTCTGCCGCTTACTCCGCCTGCCTGCGGCAATTCACCTTATTCTGCCTTTTCAGCCTTTGCAGGCAACCCTTTGCTGATCGACCTGGAACAACTCGTGCGGGAAGGCGATTTGCCGGTCGAATATTGCCACGGAGTGGTCAATGAGCAACGGGTTGATTTTGGTGTGGTGACCGATGCCAAACTGAATGTGCTTCATCAGGCTGCCACAACATTCTTTGCCGCCGGCAGAACAACGCGCATGGAGGAATTCTGGCACTTTTGCGATACCGCTGACTGGTTGCACGACTACGCCCTGTTCATGGCTTTGAAACGCCGCTATAAGGGTAAAAGTTGGCATCGCTGGCCGGCAGATGTGGCCCTCTTGACGCGCGGGACTTATGAAAAGGCGTCCGTTGAACTGGGGTCTGAAATCGGTGCGCAGAAATATCTTCAATGGCAGTTTCACCGCCAGTGGCGAGCGCTGCGAGAATACGCCGCTACGCATGGCGTTGCCATCATCGGTGACCTGCCTATCTTCGTAGCCTATGATTCGGCCGATGTCTGGTGCAATCGCGATCTCTTCCTGCTGGATGGTAAAGGAAGCCCAACTGCCGTGGCAGGTGTTCCACCTGATTATTTCAGCAAAAATGGCCAGTTGTGGGGTAATCCTCTCTACAACTGGGATATATTGGAGCAACGGGGATATACCTGGTGGATCAAGCGTTTTCAGCAAATGTTTGATCTGTTCGACTGTGTGCGCATAGACCATTTTCTCGGCTTTGAATCTGCTTGGCATGTTCCGGCCGGAGAGCGGACAGCCGCCAGGGGAATGTGGGGTAAAGGTCCGGGAAAACATTTTTTTAACTCCTTACATGGTGTTCTCGAGCAGAGGCCCATCATTGCCGAGGATCTGGGGGTAATAACTCCCGAGGTGGAGGCGCTGCGTGATCATTGCGGCTATCCCGGTATGAAGATCCTCCAGTTTGCCTTCGATTCCGGCCCCACAAACCCCTACTTGCCTCACAACCATGTAAAAAACTGTGTCGTCTACACCGGAACCCATGATAACGATACCACTCTGGGTTGGTTCAATGCTTTATCCCCTGATAAACAACGGATGGTGCTGGAGTATCTGGGCACTGACGGGCAGAAGATTGTTACGGATATGGTCAGGGTAGCACTCATGTCCGTGTCAAATACGGTGATTATTCCTTTCCAGGACCTGCTGAGTCTGCCGACCGAGGCCCGCATGAATATCCCGGGGACAGCCACCGGTAACTGGAGCTGGCGTTTCTCATGGGATATGGTGCCGCGAAATTTGCGGACTTCGCTGGCAGATATGCTGGAATTTTATGGCAGGAAACGACCAGTGTCATCGTAACCCTGATAAGCTGGATAGAGTGCGTTTAAAGCTGTCATTCTCTGCAAAACACTACAGAAAACAATTTAGAACTTATTAACCCCGACAAGCCGGGATAAGTGCATTAACGAAATTATTTCCTGAAAATACCTAAGCAAGTAATTTCCAACCTACTAATGTCTTGACAAACGTAATGCATTCAATATACTTGCTTGCTTTGAATTTTATCGAGTTTAACACACTTTGCGGACAGACAGAATGAAGCTAGTTATAGACCATATTCAGGAAAAACCTTTTCCGCTACGCATCGAGGAGTCGGCCGGACTGTTTCCGGTACTCTCCCGGATGCAGTCCGAAGGTGAATGCACCTTCACCGGTCCTATCTTGTGCGACATTACCGCTGCGCGGGAATACGACCACCTGCGGGTGTCAGGCCGGGTAGACACCCAAGTCACACTTGCCTGCTCACGCTGTACCGCGATCTACGAAGCAGGTATCGGTTCAACTTTCACGATTATTTACCGTAAGGGAAATTTTCAAGAAGTTGACCAGGAGGAAGAGACCGAGTTGAGCGACCAGGATCTCATCTCAGCGACCTACATTGGCAACGAGATCGATCTCACCCATGAGATTGAAGAGCAGGTCGCCATGGAAATTCCAATCAAACCTCTCTGCAATGAAGCTTGTAAAGGGCTGTGCCCGGTATGCGGGATTGATCTGAACCACGCTACGTGCAGTTGTTCTAGCGAGCAGACCAGTTTTAAATTCAGTGCTCTCAAAGATTTCAAGGTATCCAGATAACAACATGGTGACGGCGCGCGCCGGCACACAGAAAAAGGAGAATCGACATGGCAGTACCAAAGAAAAAGACTTCCAAATCACGCAAAAACATGAGACGGGCACACGACTTCCTTACGACCCAGTCCATTTCCGTTTGCCCTCAGTGCAAATCCCCCAAGTTGCCTCACCGGGTCTGCCCGACCTGCGGCACCTACAAAGGCAAAGAAGTCATCGACCTTTCCAAAGCTCAGTAGCGACAGGCTCTTTCGTGACAATATCTGGAGCGATGAGAGTTGCTGTTGATGCCATGGGTGGCGACAACGCACCGGCCGTAGAGGTTGGCGGAGCCGTTGCCGCCAGTCGTGAGTTTGGCATCCCTGTAACGCTGGTGGGGGATCGTGCCCGGCTTGAAGTTGAACTGGCGCTTCACAACTGCAATGGCCTCGACATCGACATCTTTCATGCGAGCGAAGTTGTCGGAATGCACGATTCCGCTTCGGATGCGGTACGCAAAAAACGTAATTCATCCGTGCGCCTTGCATTCGATCTGGTCAAGGACGGTAAAGCCTGTGCAGCGGTCAGTGCAGGCAATTCCGGCGCCACCATGGCGGCCGGAATGTTTGTGCTAAAGCGCATCAAAGGAATCGAACGGCCTGCGATAGCCCAGATATTTCCTACCCTCAAGGGCAAAACCCTGGTTCTCGATGTAGGCGGCAATGTGGATTGCAAACCGGTACATCTTGTCCAGTTTGCAATCATGGGAGAGGTTTATGCCCGTTATGCCATGGGGATTACCAACCCCGCAGTGGGACTGCTTTCCAACGGTGAAGAGGATTCCAAGGGCAATGAGCTTACCCGCGAAACCAATGCCATCCTGAGGGAAACATCCCTCAACTATGCTGGTTATGTGGAAGGGCGCGACATCTTCAAAGGCACCGTGGAGGTGGTGGTTTGTGACGGCTTCGTTGGGAATGTGGTGCTCAAACTGTCGGAAGGCTTGGCTGATGCTGCCGGCCAAATGCTGAAGAAAGAGATATTGAAGAGCTGGGTATCTAAGCTCGGTGGCCTATTTGTTCGCGGGGCATTCAGCCGTTTCAAGAAGATTGTTGATTATGCCGAGTATGGCGGTGCTCCTTTGCTGGGGATAAATGGCGTTGGTATGATCTGTCATGGGGGTTCAAATATCAAGGCCATTAAAAATGCTATTCGCTTTGCTCATGAATACGCCAAAAGTGGTGTGACCGAGCATGTTTCCGAAAAATTGTCGGAAAATTATGCTGTCTCCATGCACCAATGTAACCAGAAATCTCAGGATGCTGCCTAATGGATACGCCATGCTGAGGGCCAGGATAATTGGGACCGGCTCTTCCCTGCCGAATAAAATTCTTACCAATGCCGAGCTGGAACGGATGGTTGATACCAATGACGAATGGATCACTACCAGAACCGGCATCAAACAGCGTCGCATTGCCGCTGAAGGTGAGTTTACCTCTACCTTTGCAGTTGAGGCATCGCTGCGTGCCCTGGAGATGGCTGGCATTAGTGCCGATGAACTTGATTTGATCATCCTTGGCACGGTCACCCCGGATTTCCCTTTACCTTCCACAGCTTGCATTATACAACACGAAATTGGCGCCCGCAAAGCTGCTGCCTTTGACATTTCAGCCGCCTGTTCAGGCTTTGTTTATGGTCTTTCCATCGCTGACAAGTACATCCGTAGCGGCATTGCCAAGAAGGCCCTGGTTGTTGGCGCCGAGGTATTGTCACGCATCGTGGACTGGACTGATCGTAATACCTGCATCCTGTTTGGCGACGGCGCCGGTGCAGCGGTGGTTGATGCCTCAGATAACGATAACGGCGTTCTTTCCACCCATATCTACAGTAACGGTTCATTCTGGGAAACGCTTTACCAGGTTGGTAGCGGGAGCAGAAACCCTGCCACCAGCAAACGGACAATTGACGAGCGCCTGTTCTATCTCAAGATGGAGGGCAACGATGTGTTCAAGCATGCCGTGCGTGCCATGGAAGAGGCTGCTTGCGCGGCGCTGAGCGCCAATGACATGTCGCCGTCCGATATCTCGCTCTTCATCCCCCACCAAGCCAACAAACGCATTATCGATGCAACCGCCAAGCGTCTTGGGCTGACAGAAGATAAGGTTTTTATAAATCTTCATAATTATGGTAATACCTCGGCAGCCTCAATTCCCATTGCACTTGACGAAGCCAACCGGGCAGGTCGCCTTTCATCAGGTGATATTGTGTTGCTGGATGCCTTTGGCGGCGGATTTACCTATGGTTCTGCCCTCATGCGCTGGTAAATCTAATCAAGGTATTCAACGTTCATCACGAGGACATCTTTCATGAGTAAAACAGCTTTTATTTTTCCCGGACAGGGTTCACAGTATTCAGGCATGGGCAAAGAGCTGGCTGACTCCTATCCGGTTGCTCGCCAGGTGTTTGAAGAGGCTGATGACGCACTTGGAATCAAACTCTCCGATATTTGCTTTACCGGCAGCGAGGATGAGTTGAAACTGACCGCCAATACCCAACCCGCCATTTTGACTGCCAGTATAGCGGTGCTACGAGTTTTGGAACAGGAATCCGGTTTGAAGGCCGATTTCTTGGCCGGCCATTCCTTGGGGGAGTACTCGGCCCTTGTCTGTTCCGGCGCGATGACCTTTGCTGATGCGGTTAAAACGGTTCGTGCCCGTGGCACATTCATGCAGGAGGCGGTACCGGTCGGGGTCGGAGCCATGGCAGCCATGCTGAGCATCGATAAAGAATCGCTTGAAGAGATTTGTTTCGAGGCTTCTCAGGGTGAAGTTGTTTCACCGGCTAACTTCAATTCGCCGGGACAGATTGTGATCGCCGGTCATGCCGGTGCAGTTAATCGTGCCATTGAGATTGCCAAGGGCAAGGGATTCAGGAAGGCCATGCTTCTAACGGTAAGTGCACCCTTCCACTGTGCGCTCATGAAGCCGGCTGCAGAGAAACTGGCGGAAGTGGTGGCCCTGCTTCCCTATGGTGCAATGGCAGCTCCGGTCGTCTCCAACGTCGAGGCAAAGCCAAATCAGGATAGCACCAGGGTACAACAGCTACTGGTGGCACAGGTCTGCTCACCGGTCCTCTGGGAACAGTCGGTACAGGAGATGACTTCTTTAGGTGTGAACAGCTACGTGGAGATCGGACCTGGCAAGGTTCTGTCGGGACTCGTTAAGAGGATCACAAAAGACGTGTCAGTGACCAATGTCGAGGATCTGAACGGAATCAAATTGTTGCAATAACATGTTGTTGATCAAGAGAAAGGAGTGCGAATCATGGTAAAAGATAGAATCGCCGTTGTAACCGGAGCATCGCGCGGTATAGGACGCAGCATAGCGCTAGCCCTGGCAGCCGGCGGAGCAAAGATTGTAGCTGCGGATATTAGCTTGGAAGGTTGCGAGGCGTTGGTGGCCGAACTTGCCAAGAGTGGAACTGAAGGCTTGGCAGTCCAGTGCAACGTTGCCGTGGCAGAAGATGCCGAGCGTTTGATTGCAGCGGCTACAGAGAAATTCGGAAGGGTGGATATCCTTGTTAATAATGCCGGTATCACGCGTGACGGCCTGCTCATGCGCATGAAAGACGAAGAATGGGATGCCGTCCTTAATGTAAATCTCAAGGGAGCATTTGTCTGCACCCGCGCTGCTTCAAAGGTGATGTCCAAGCAACGCTATGGTCGGATCATCAACATTGCTTCAATCGTGGGCCAGATGGGCAACGCAGGCCAGGCAAACTACTGCGCCAGCAAGGCAGGTCTGATCGGCCTGACCAAGTCAGTTGCTCGTGAGCTGGCACGCCGCAATGTAACTGCCAATGCAGTTGCCCCCGGTTTTATTGCCACCGACATGACCGAGGCGCTGCCAGAAAAAGCTCGTCAGGAATTAGCCGCCCAGATTCCAATGGAGCGGCTGGGAAGTGCCGATGATATCGCCAATGCCGTGCTATTTCTCGCTTCTGACGATTCCGCTTATATTACCGGGCAGGTGCTGGCCGTCAATGGCGGCATGTATATGTAAGCTGAAATTATGTTTTGACTTTTAACAAATTCATTGTTAAGTAATCTGTGCCCAAAAACTAGAAATCAAAACCTGAAACAGGTTTACAACACACGGAGGTGAAAGATGTCTGATATTGCAAAACGCGTTAAAGAAATCGTTGCTGAACAGTTGGGTGTGGAAGAGGCACTGGTAGTGCCCGAAGCTTCCTTCATGGATGACCTTGGTGCAGACTCTCTGGATACAGTTGAGCTGGTTATGGCTCTCGAAGAGGAATTTGATATCGAAATCCCCGACGAAGATGCTGAAAAAATCCAGTCGGTGAATGATGCTATCGAGTACATCACTGAGCACAGCTAAGAAAATTGATTCATTGAATGAAAGAGGGGAATTACTCCCCTCTTTCATTTTCTACTTTCTGCCTAAATTTTACTAAAAGTTATATAAACCCTTGGAGTCACATATCATGAGAAGAGTTGTAGTTACGGGAGTGGGCGCAGTATCTCCCCTCGGTACCGGCAACGCCACCAACTGGGACGCGCTTATTAATGGAAAATCAGGCATTGGCCTGATCACACGTTTTGATGCATCTGATATGCCTGTCAAGATTGCTGGTGAGGTCGCGGGATTTAATCCGGAAGATTTTATCGACAAAAAAGAGATCAAGAAGATGGATCTCTTTATCCAGTACGCCATGGGTGCCGCACATTTTGCCATGGAAGACTCGGGACTGGTCATTACCGAAGAAAACGCCGAGCGGGTAGGGGTACTAGTTGGTGCCGGTCTTGGCGGTCTGCCGGCCATTGAAAAATACCATGTGGCGTTGCAGGAAGGCGGCTACAAAAAGATTTCACCCTTCTTTATCCCCATGTTGATTATCAACCTCGCCCCTGGCCACATCTCGATCAAATATGGCGCCAAGGGCCCCAATATTTCCTCTGTTTCAGCCTGTGCCACGGCGACTCATTCCATCGGTGACGCCTACCACATTATCAAGCGTGGCGATGCTGATGCCATGATTGCCGGCGGAACTGAATCCACCGTAACTCCGCTTGGAATTGGTGGTTTTTCGGTGATGAAGGCGCTATCAAGCCGCAATGACAGCCCGGAAACTGCTTCTCGACCCTTTGAGAAGAACCGGGATGGATTCGTTCTGGGCGAGGGGGCGGGTATAGTGGTGCTCGAAGAATATGAGGCCGCCAAAAAACGCGGCGCCAAGATTTATGCCGAGGTTGTCGGTTATGGTATGACCGGAGACGCCTACCATCTGACCATGCCGGCTCCAGGTGGGGAGGGTGCGGCCCGCTGCATGAAGATGGCTCTCAGGGGTGGCGGGGTCAATCCTGATCAGATTACCTATATCAATGCTCATGGCACTTCAACACCATTCAACGATCTGTATGAAACCATGGCCATTAAATCAGTTTTTGGTGATCACGCCAAGAAACTGATGGTTTCATCCACCAAATCCATGACAGGCCATCTGTTGGGAGCCGCCGGTGGGGTGGAAGCAGTCTTCTGCTGTCTGGCAATGGAAAAAGGTGTTGTACCGCCGACGATCAACTACGTTGAGCCAGACCCGGAATGCGATTTGGATTATGTTCCCAACACGGCTCGTGATGCAAAG
>Ga0209212_1008595_pt1 | contig 10917 bp, 6 predicted proteins | sample RifGroC2_FD_183996 | JGI IMG/M metagenome (GOLD analysis project Ga0209212, IMG submission 183996) | Groundwater microbial communities from Rifle, Colorado, USA - Groundwater C2 (SPAdes) (version 2) | ecosystem: Environmental > Aquatic > Deep subsurface > Groundwater | place: Rifle, Colorado... | reverse complement strand
GACCCTTTCGCAACCCGCACCACACATCTTCGCACGTTGCCGTAATCGGCGGCGGCGCGTCGCCGCATCCGGGAGAGGCAACGCTGGCGCACCGCGGCGTTTTATTTCTGGATGAATTTCCGGAATTTGACCGTCGCGTTATTGAGGCGCTACGCCAACCCCTGGAAGAGCGCACCATTACCGTATCGCGCGCGCAGGGCGTGGTAACTTTTCCCGCGAATTTCCTGCTGGTAGCAGCCATGAATCCCTGTCCTTGCGGTAACTTGGGAAATCCGGCGCGCGAATGCACATGTAGCCCCGGCTCTGCGCTTCGCTATACTAAAAAAATATCGGGGCCATTACGCGACCGCATGGATCTGCATCTCGAGGTTCCGGCTTTGTCTTTTGAAAAATTGGAGGGTGCAGGAGGAGAATCATCAGAAAATGTGCGCGGCCGGGTTGCGCAGGCGCGCGCCATACAAAAAAAGCGCTTTCACGCGCTTTCCATCACAACCAACTCCGAGATGGGATTAAAAGAACTCAAGCAATTTATTCCCGTCGGGGATTCACTGCGTCCGGTCTTGCGCATGGCTCACGAACGACATCAGCTTTCAGCCCGCGCCTATCACCGGTTGTTAAAGGTATCTCGCACTATTGCCGACCTTGCCGGCTCGGCCGACATTCTGTCGGATCATATTTCCGAGGCCCTACAATACCGCCCCCGCCAAGAATCATGAAGCAGGAAGCATGAATCAGGGTATAAAAATGGCGGCTCATTTCACCGCCAGTAGACGTTTTCTTGATTCGTGGTTCATGCTTCTTGATCCACGTTAGAAGGGATTTTTAGCCCCTCTCACTTCAAAATGCACGTGGCAACCGGTGGAATTTCCGGTAGAGCCGATGGTAGCAAACTGGGATCCTTGAGCCAGGCGCTGGCCAACCCGGCCCAAAATTGATTGCAAATGAGAATAGAGCGTCTGGGTTCCATTCGAATGAGTAATTACCACATATTTGCCGTAACCACCGTTCCAACCCGAATTTCGCGCAACTATAATCGTACCCTCGGCCGCAGCCAAAACCGGCAATCCGCAAGAATTTGCCAGGTCCACGCCGTTAAATCCGTGGATTCCGCGCGTTTTCCTGCCGCCCAAAATAGGACGCATATAATATCCGCGATATTCGGTTGGTCCGGAGCTTACGGAAAACGGGCGCTGGGCTGGAGAAGATGGCGGAGCCGCCGATGCGATTTCTCCATCCGGAATTATAATTACCGATCCTACCTCAAGTATTTCTCCCGGCGCCAATCCGTTGAACCCCAAAATATCGCCCACATCGCCTTTAAATTTTCTGGCGATGGACTCAATCGTATCGCCGCTTGCCACTTCATATTTAACTCCGGATACGGGCAAAATAATAAGCTCATCCCCGACTTTAATCAAATTCGAATTTCGGATATTATTGGCCCAAAGAAGCGTATTCAAAGAAATTCCAAAATAATCGGCTATGGCGCCCGGCGTGTCTCCGGACTGAACAGTATATATAATAATGGCGCCCTGTAGAGGATTGGGGAGCGTGCCCAGGGGATTTTTTGTTGACACCAAAGCGCTTTCCTGACTCACCAAAAGAGGAGTTAATTCCTCGTTCTCATCTGGCCCGCCGCTACCCAAAACCGGAGAGGGAACGGCCAGTGACACCCGACTTCCCAAAAATGGCAGCGAAATAGCACTGAATCCGATTCCGGAAAAACTATCTACCGGCTCCTCCTGTGTATTGGCAATTGATCGCCAGATATCGGCCAAAAACCAGGCGTTTGCCTGTTTCGCTGATCCAAATACAGAAATAGTGCAAAGCATAATGAAAAAAATAGAAACTCGTCCCTTTTCAAAAAAGGGCTTATATATAGGAAATCTATTTGATTTAACTCCGGCTTGCGCCGGTTTGAAATTTAATTTAATGTTAATATTGGCGGTCTTCTCTTAAAAGTTGCATACCTATCACAAATTTCATCTATTTTACAACTGGATTGCGATTCTTCATCCCAAAATAAAAAACCGTTATCCGGCTCATCCATACAATACCCCCGCCAAAACCCCGCGTCAAGCATATAATATCCACATGCCAAATCCTCTAATTGACGATCTAAATCCGAAACAACGTGAAGCGGCGGAGGCCACTGAAGGTCCGGTTTTGATTTTGGCCGGCCCCGGATCCGGAAAGACCAAGGTTTTGACCCACCGCATCGCTCACCTGATCCAAAAGGGGGTATCCCCAGAAAATATTCTGGCCGTGACCTTCACCAACAAAGCCGCCAATGAAATGAGAACCCGAGTTAATACACTTTTACAAGAGCCGTTCACCCCGTTAGAAGTAAGACGCCATATGGCGTCTGCCGGTGCCTTTGGCGCCGGACCTCTAACGGGGTTTATCGGAACTTTCCATGCTTTTGCCCTTCGCATCTTACGCCATCACACGACCAAACTTGGGTTTTTCCCGAATTTCACGGTCTGCGATGAAGATGATTCGCTCTCAATTCTAAAAGAAGTTATGAAAGAAATAGGCATAAACCCCAAACAATTCTCCGCGCCCGTGCTTCTAAATTCCATATCCGGACTAAAAAGCGAGCTTGTCGGCCCGGAGGACTATGCGAAGCGCGAGAACTTAAACGATCTTTTCCCTAAAACACTCCATCGCGCTTATGCCTTTTACCAAAAGCGCCTGCAGGAATCAAATTCCATGGACTTTGATGATCTGCTTATGCAATGCTGCCGGCTTTTCGATTTGCAACCCAAAATTTTAGAGGCATATCAGGAACGCTTTCGCTACATTCATGTAGATGAATGGCAGGATACGAATCACGCCCAATACGTCCTGATAGCGGGGCTGGCCCGCAAATACCGCAATATTGCGGTTGTCGGAGATGATGCCCAAGCCATATACGGATGGAGGAATGCTGACTACCGCAACATTTTAAATTTTGAAAGGGATTGGCCGGATGCCAAAGTTATAATACTTGACCAGAACTATCGCTCAACCCAGGCAATTTTGGATGCGGCGCGAAGCGTTATTTCCCAAAACCGCCTGCAAAAAAAGAAAAATCTATGGACTGATCGCGCGGGTGGAGAAAAGTTAAAAGTAATCGCAGTAGAAAACGAGCGGGCTGAAGCGGAATTCATAGGCGAACAAATAAGTCAATTGTTGAAAGAGGGGGTGCGGCATCATGAAATCGCGGTGCTTTACCGCACCAATGCCCAATCCCGCGCCCTTGAAGAAGAAATGCTCATACGGAAAATTCCCTACAAAATCACGGGTGGCATCCGATTTTATCAGCGCAAAGAAGTAAAAGATCTTTTAGCGTATCTGCGCTATATTTTAAACGAGCGCGATCTTTTCAGCTTGAAGCGCATTGCCAATGTCCCGGCGCGCGGCATTGGCAAAAACGCCCTGCTTTTTTATCTGGCAAACGCTGGACAAAAAACCGGCAATTTAGCGGCACTAGAGAACTTCCATATTCTCATGAAAAAGTTGCGCCAGGAAATAAAAAACAGGCCGGCTATGCCGTTTCTTAAATTCCTGCTTGCCTCCGTCCGCTATAAAGAATACCTGGAGGAAAGCGCCCTTAATGCGGATGAACGCTGGGAAAACGTCAAGGAACTTTTGAATCTGGCTGCCAAATACTCCGAAAATTCTCCGCCTAATGGGATCGAAAAGCTTCTGGAAGACGTATCCCTCATGTCTGATATGGAAGAAACGGAAGAAAAAAACCCCAATAGTAGAACGCAAAGCGTTCACTACGGGGCAGGCAAAAACGGCGTCCAGCTAATGACTTTACATGCGGCTAAAGGCCTTGAATTTTCCGCTGTTTTTTTGGCTGGATGTGAAGACGGGATTTTGCCTCATTCGCGCACACTGTTTAATCCGGCCGATCTGGAAGAAGAGCGGCGGCTCTGCTATGTGGGAATTACCCGCGCCAAAGATCAAATTTTCCTTACTTATGCGCTCCAGCGCACCCAATTCGGCTCCATCCAAATAAATCCTCCTTCGCGGTTTTTATCCGAAATTCCGGAACATTTGATGGAGGTGGAGGGAGAAGAAATCATTAAACTTTAATATTCGCGTCTTTTATGTATCCAAAAAGGTCACTGGGTCAATATTTTCTCAAATGCCGCTGGGTTATTTCAACCCTGATTAAAACGGCAGAGGTGTCGCAAAAAGACACCGTTCTTGAGATCGGCCCGGGGACCGGGATACTTACCCGCGAACTTGCCAAAACCGCGGGAAAAGTTATTGCCATTGAAAAAGACGAGTATCTAGCCGCAAATTTAACGCAAAGATTTAAGAAGGATGGAGTTAAAAATATTGAAATAATCAAGGGTGATATTTTAAAAAAATTATCGGAAATTACTACAAACTACAAGCTACAAACTAATTCCTATAAAGTAGTCGCTAATATCCCTTATTACCTAACCGCGCGGCTTATACGACTCCTGCTTGAATGCGAGCCACGCCCTGAACGCATTGTCCTCACCGTGCAAAAAGAGGTTGCGCGACGCATCACAGCAAAACCTCCGCACGCCAATCTTCTCACGCTTTCAGTCCAGGTATACGGGACTCCGCAAATTATAAAGGATGTTCCGGCCGACTGCTTTTATCCAAAACCCAAAGTTGATTCTACAATTATATCAATATCGGACATATCGGACGGATTTTTTCAAAAAAACAAAATATCTATGGAAAACTTTTTTGAAATTTTGCGTCTTGGCTTTTCGCAAAAACGCAAAATGCTTCTTGGCGTTCTCGGGAAAAAACTGGATAAACAAAAAATTGCCGCGGCATTTGCCGCAACTGGAATAAACCCCAAAGCCCGTCCCCAAGAACTCTCGCTGGAACAATGGGCAAAATTAATATCAAGTATATAGTATTTTAATATTAAGGAAAAACTGATTTGAAAAATAAAAACGGTGTGTGCCGTTTTTTATCACCTTAATACTTAATACTGGGTACTTAATACTCGTCATCATCCGCATCCGCACATGGTCGTGGGCAATGGGTACCACGGCGCATCCCAAACGGCGTTTGGCCACACTTTGCACACCAAATTAAGGCACCCTAAAGGAATATGACATCCTACGCTATGCGGGAGACAGTCCCTATGAAAATGCAAAAAACAGCCGCTGTGGCCACAGTGTACATGCAGGCCGGCATTGCAAAAAAACGCTGGCGCGCTGAATCCAGGAACCGGATATACCGGAATATCGTCTTTATAGCAGTCCGCCCCGCGAATCCAGGCGGCGTTGGTCGGCTCCCCTGCTTTAAGTACATATGAAAGGCCTTTCAATATGTCATCCGAGAGAACCGCTGGATTCCCATCCACAATGATTTGCTGCTGCCCCGGCAATGTCCGTGATTGTGGCAGGCCGGACTGAAGATTCTTTCGCTCTTCCTGAATCATATGGGGAAGGGTTTCGTTCAGCGCTTTTTGAAAAATTGGATATTCTTGGTCGCTTATCCATCCATTTTGATGGAATATCATAAGTAAATTTTTAAGTGATTTAAATACGTCCGCGTCGGTCTTAAACGCGCTGCGTTCACTTGGCAAAATATACCAATTGATTTCGGGTAGTTCGCTCTCGGCCGGCTCCACGATTTGCTCTGCCGGAGGCGACGCAGCAGGAACAAACCCCACCATCTCTCCATTTCGTATCTCAATATTTTCCAGACCCCTAAGCCCGGTAACGTATTCCGGGGGCCAGATAATGTCAAAAATTTGTTTTTCCGTCAGGGGCCCGGTTGCGGGCGGAGAAATTCCAAGATTTCTTTGTATTTTTTCGTATATTTCCTTAGTTTTTTGCACTGCCTCGGGAATGGACAAAAGATTAGATGGCGGCTTTATTTCTCCAATTTCCTGTGAAGGTATACCCCTCTCTCCCGGATCTACAAGAAGCGGAGTGGTCAATGGAATAACGCCAGGAATCGGCTTTAATGCCTCAAGAGGCGAAGACGTGAACGTCGGAGGTCGTGATGCGGGAACAGCTCCGATAGGACGCTCCCCTGTTTTAGGGAGCGTCCCCAGATTCCGATCCCCCTCGGTTTTCCTAAAAAATGGCATAAATATAAAAAAAACTATCGCCAGTACAATGATTGCTCCTATTCCGATAATAATGGATTTATTTGAAAGCATAGTGATAAATAGTCCCCGAGTAGTTTATCCTAAGCCTGTCGAAGGAAAGGACTACCTCAATGTACGACTTCAACGTGTTCAGCCAATAACATTTGGGTGTTTCACTCTCATAATAGCTCAAACACGCGACTGAATGCATGCCGCATACTTATCCACACCCTCACTTCTCCTATTAAAAATCGGGGTGGAGTATAATAGATGCAGTGGAATATGTGGACATCCCGCCAAAAAGCAGGGGCAAAAAAGCAAGAAAGATTCTTGCGGTTTTAATCGTGCTGATACTTGGAACAGTTGGAATTTACGCGCTAATCGGACCGCAATTTACCTCCCGCCTTACCGACCTTTCCGATACGCGAATTGAGGCCGGGAAACAAACCGAAAAACCGACTAAACTCGCCAAGGACTCGGACGAAGACGGCCTGAAGGACTGGGAAGAAATTTTTTACAAAACCGATCCGCAAAAATCAGATACGGACGGGGACGGAACGCCCGACGGCGAGGAGATTGCTAAAAATCGCGACCCGTTGAAAGCCGGGCCAGGAGACAAATTAGCCGAACCGGAGAAAATTGATTCGGCCGGATCCGAAGCGGAAACCGCGCCGGCCGCCGAGCTCCTGCAAGAAGCCGCGCAAAAAAATGTAAACCTGACCGATTATTTTGTGCAAAAGTTTCTGGGCAGCGGGGGTCTGGACGGATTGCAAACCCTGCTTAAACCCGGAGCAGACCAGAAATTCAGCGATGAGTTCGTTTCCTATATCCAAAAACTTTCGCCTTATGAACCGTTTTCCGAAAAATCAATCCCGGATTCGGAAATCATCATAAATAATGATTCAAACGATGCGGCTATAAAAAATTATTTCAATTCAGTCGCCGGAATTTATGAAAAATATGTGCCGTCTTTGCAGGACGCGGACGAAATGGAATTTTTGGCAAATGCGCTGGAAGAAGAAAGCCGTGGCCCCTTGGATGCCATAACGCCGATTATTGAGGCGCGGGAAAATATCGCCGGGGACTTGAAAAAACTCCCCGCGCCCCGCACCATCGCCACATTTCATAAACAAGAACTTTGGTACGCGCGAAAAGGAACCGAACAAATAAAACTGATCCAAGCCACAGATCCCAAAGATGCGGTATATGCTCTGGTGGTGATGTCGGCCCGCATTAAAATGCGGCGCGAAGCAACCGAGTTTCACACCGTAACAATTCCCGAATGGCTGAAAGCGCGCGGAATAACATTCAGCGAGGACGACAAAGCGGTGTTACTTTATCCGTTACTTATACAACAACCACAATAAAATTTACAATTATCAATTTACAATTTTCAATGAATTTTCAATTTAAAAATTGCGGCAAAAACCAAAATCCCATCAGCAAAGACGGGATTTCAGGTGTGGATCCGGCGGGATTTGCACCCGCTTCTCCGCTTGTCAATGGCGGGATGTTACTACATACATCACGGACCCGGATCCACGAGATCACCCTAAAACAAAAAGGGGTCTTTTTCAAGAACCCTTTTTGCTGACAAGCGGAAAATCCATGATATATGAACTCTCACCATTTATCTGCAATATAGCAAATTTATAAACCCATGTCAAATCGCCTGTTCACAACAAATTCCTGGCAAAATTTACAAAAAAAACTTTCCGGTCTTCTTATTTTTGCACTGCTTCTTCCCTCGCTCCTAATTCCTGCCGCGATTTTAGTTGTTCCGCAAAAAGCGCAGGCCCTAGTGCCAATTGTCAAACCACCCATAGCTTGCGCCATTTTGGATATTGAATGCATCAAAGAATATACCCTTGACATTCTCGTGGCAACCGCAAGAAATGCGGCACTTCAGACAATTACCAGATCAATTGTTTCCTGGATTCAGGGCGGCGGCGGAAATTTTATACAGAATTTAGAACAAGAATTAGGAAGACAATTGGATTTACAGCTCGGCGAATTTTTAAACAAACTGGCGGGAATTAATCTTTGTGGAAATATTGGAGCGTATCTTCAAATCGCGCTTCGCTCGCCCGGCAGCAGGGCGTTTAGCCAAAAATACAGCTGCACGATTTCTAATATAGTTTCAAATTTACAAAATTTCTTTACAAACTTTCAGAATGGCGGCTGGCCGGCCTGGTTCCATTTGGCGTTTACCCCGACTGCCGATCCTGCCGGAGCGCTTATATTTGCCATAGACGACAAACTTAGGCTGGGAGGAGAGGTAAAAGATTCTCTGATAAATAATTTCCTTGCCGGCAAAGGATTTCTCGGTATTCAGGATTGCCAACAAGTTCCGGACGGAGATTATAATTTAGAAACTGGAGAACCCACATACTATACTCAATGCCGAACCACCACTCCGGGCGCTACCGTAGCGCGGGCGCTGGAAAAAGCCGCGGTGGACACCCCACTTGAACAGATTGTAAACTCACATGAAATAGAGGAAATGATAAACGCCATATTAAACGCGCTTATCCAGAAAGTAATGACCGGGATATTTTAGTAAAAAACTGATCATATGCAATAAAATCTTGAGGTGATGAAATTAAACGAGTCGAGCTTATGTTAAAATTTAAAAAAATAATCAAAAGATTGATGCCGAGTTCATACCATACTCGCTGGATGTGGATATTGGCGTTGTTTCTTGGCGTCCCATCACCAGCACATGCTGAATTTGGCGTACTTACTATAACATTATTAGCGACGGGGGCCGTTCTTAAAATAATCCGGGCGGTTGTGGCCTGGATCCTTGGATTTTCGGCAAATTTTTTGAATCAGGTGTTTTGGATAACAATTACGCGTCTGCCGGCAAGCATGCCCGGAGTTATTATATCGTGGGGAGTCATGCGCGATATCGCAAATTCTTTCTTCCTACTAATTTTGCTTTGGATCGCGCTTTCCATAATATTAAATTTTGAACAATTAGGGGGACGCAAGCTCCTTATTCGGGTCATTGCCGTTGCCATGCTGATCAACTTTAGCTTAGCGATGGTTACCGGCCTTTATGCGTTCACAAATGCGATTGCGGTAACTAAACCCGGGGATTACATAATGAATGTAGGACAACTCCAGTCGGTATTTGAAAAAATCAGTCAGGAAGGACTTGCAGACAATCAAGCTACTTATAATGCTACCGCCTTAGAATCGGAAATGACAACGGTTATGCCCATAGAAGAGGGAGCATATCAAAATATTAAAGATACAATGCTTGCGTCTATTGGAATAGAATCTGCGCAAGCATGGCATACTGGGACTGCGACCTGTGGCTTGGCTGTTGTGGGAGCATTTGTATCACTTGGATGGTTAACTCCGGTTGCAATAGGAGCGTGCGCACTTTCAGCCGCAGGGCCTCTTCTTGCGTGGGCATTGAACGTAGGAGACGACGCGGCGCTACTTAAAGAAACGGTGTGGTTAGGAATCACTATCATATTTATGCTTATGGCAACCGCGGTATTTCTTATCGGCACGATCGCAATTTTTACTCGCTTTATAATGATGGCGCTTCTTTCGATTCTAGCTCCCTTGGCTTTTCTTTGCCATATTATTCCGGGCGGATTTGCCGAAAAGCATTGGAAAAGCTGGATAGATAACCTTTTTAAATACGCCTTCTTTGCGCCGATCTTTTATATGTTCCTGTATGTTGCTTTCTTTATGCTGAAGCAAATTGACGCCGTGTCACCGGTAAACGATACCGGACCCCTTGATTTTAACCGGTTTGTGATTATAGTGCTGGCGTTTGGTTTTATGTTGGCGGGCGCAAAGCTCGCCCGCCAGACCGCCGGCGCAGTCGGCGATATTGCCATAGGCCTTGGCAAAACTGTAGGAATGTTCGCTCTAGGCGGGGCGGCTGTCGGACTTGCCGGAGGAGCCGGAGCGATTATGCGCCAACCCAAAATGAAAGAGTGGGTTCAGGAGGGATCAAAAGCCGTAAGCCAAGTTCCATATGTCGGCGCAGCTATGCGTCCGGTAATGAGAAAAACAGCCGAGATGTATGCGAAAGATCGAAAAGACGTGCAGGATTTGGCAAAACAAAACGAACATCTAGGTCCAGAAGCTAAAGCTGACTTACTAAGATCATATAGGAGCGTAACCCCTCTTAATGAAAAAGCCGCATCGGCCATGGCAAAAGCATCTCTTGAAGATGAAAAAACCGCCAAGCTCCTTACTCCAGCAGAAAAGCAACGCGCGATTGAGTTGGCCGCAAAATTTGACTTGCATGGTGACGCTTTAAAACTTAATCCTAACCTCGCGAGAAAAGGGCTGGTCACCGATGCGGTTAATGACACAGATGCTATGCGCAGGGTAATAGAAAAAGTGAGGCCGGACGAAGCCGGCAAATGGTCCAAGGACTCAATCACGCCGGAAGTTGCGGCTGAAATGTGGAAACAATTTACGCCATCCCATATTGCACAGATGCAAAGAAATAATCCGGATGCCCTAACCAAAGCCATGCAATATGATGCCACAAACGCAGCCAATTCTTACTTAACTCCGGATTCTATGAGACAAATGAGAGCCGATACCTATCGGTATCTGAATACCAACACACTTGGTGTTCGTCCTCCACCGGAACTTAAAACATATAAGCCCCGCGAACTCGCCCGCGAAGACGCTATGCGCGCCGCGGAATCAACTACGGACAAAATTTCTAATTTTGCTTCGCAAAAACAACGATTGACCGATCAAATTTCTGATTTACAAAATAAGGCTCAGCGTCTGCAAAACATACCCGGATCGGACAAACAAATTAGGAAAATCCGGGAAGTAGACGTTCC
>Ga0209212_1008594_pt1 | contig 10917 bp, 7 predicted proteins | sample RifGroC2_FD_183996 | JGI IMG/M metagenome (GOLD analysis project Ga0209212, IMG submission 183996) | Groundwater microbial communities from Rifle, Colorado, USA - Groundwater C2 (SPAdes) (version 2) | ecosystem: Environmental > Aquatic > Deep subsurface > Groundwater | place: Rifle, Colorado... | reverse complement strand
CGGCCGGCGAACCGTTCCCGCTGCATGTCGACCGCCTGCACCTGGCCGGCGGCAGCTTGCACCTCGTCGACCAGCGGCCGCAGCCGAGCGTCGACGTGCGCTACCGGGACCTCGACCTCGAGCTGCTCGACTTCGGCACCCGTGCCGAGGACAAGGGCCAGCTGCGCCTCACGGCCAGCGGCGCGAGCGGCGCCCGCCTTGCGCTGCAGGCCCGCCTGGGCCTGCAGCCGCTGCGTGCCGAAGGCCGGCTGAGCGTCAGCGAGATCGGCCTCAAGACCTGGTGGCCCTACGTGCGCCGGGCGCTGCCGCTGGAACTGGAGCAGGGCGTGGCCAGCCTGAGCAGCGACTACCGCCTGGAGCTGAAGGAAGGCCTGCAGCTGCAGCTGACCAACAGCCAGCTGCAGCTGAATGGCCTGCAACTGCGGGAGGCGGACGGCCGGCCGCTGCTCGATCTGGCCCGCCTGGAAGCCGCCAGCGAGCAGCTGCAGCTTAGCCCCGGCCCGCAACTGCAGCTGGGCAACGGCCAGCTGCGCCTGGCCTCGCTCACCCTGCACGGTCTCGCCGAGCAGCCGCAGCTCAGGCTGGACAGCCTGGAGCTGGCCGGGGCCGCCCTGAACCTCGCCGAGCGCCAGCTGGTGATCGGCCGGCTGCGCAGCCAGGGCCTGGAAGCCCGCGCGGCGCGCGAGGCCGACGGCCGCCTCGACTGGCAGAACCTGCTGGCGCGCCAGCTCGCGGCCCTGGACGCGCAGCGTGCCGCCAGCGCCTTAGCGCTGGGCAAGCCGGCAGTCAAGGCGCCGGCCGCTCCCGAAGATCCCCAGGTCAGCTCGCTCGCCGACGCGGCCCGAGGGCCGGCAGCGGCAAACGCCGCCGCTCCGGAGCAAAACGCCGCGCCCGCCACCGAGAGCACCACACGGAGCACCGCCAGCGCCCCAGCCCAGCAGGATGCCGACACCGCAGCGCCAACCCTCGCCACGGCTGAATCAGCGCCGCAGACGGCAGCCGCCACCAGCACAGGCGCGTGGCAGGTGCTGCTGCAGGACGCCCAGCTGCGCGGCTGGCGCGCCCATCTCGAGGACCGCGTGGCGCAGCCGGCGGTAGCGCTGGAAGTCGGTCCGCTGGATCTCGACCTGCAGGGCTTCACCAGCCGCGGCGAACAACCCTTCAGCCTCAAGCTGGCCACTGGCGTCGGCGCCCGCGGCCAGCTCGAGGCCGACGGCCAGGTGCGCCTGCAACCGCTGGCCAGCCAGCTCAAGGTGCGCACCCGCGACCTCGACCTGCGCCTGGCCCAGGCCTATCTCAACCCGTTCATCCACCTGGAACTGCGCAGCGGCCTGCTCGCCAGCGATATCGCCGTCGACCTGCAGGGCATCGCCCCGCTGGCGCTCAAGGTCAGTGGCCGCGCCGAGGTGAGCCAGCTGCACACCCTCGACACCCTCAAGGGCCGTGACTTCGTCAAATGGCAGCTGCTCAACGTCGACGGCCTCGACTACCGCCACGGCGAGCGGCTGCGCATCGACCTGCTGCGCCTGCGGCAGCCCTATGCGCGCTTCATCATCAACGAGGACCTCGGTACCAACGTCAAGGATCTGCTGATTGTCCAGCCGCCCAACCCCGCCTGGGCGCCGCCGAGCAAGCCGCTGCACATCGTGGTCGGCGGCGTGGCGATCGAGGACGGCTCGGCCAACTTCGCCGACCTCTCGCTGACGCCCAACTTCGCCACCGCCATCCAGCAGCTCAACGGCCGCATCGGCACCCTCGACAACCAGTCGCGCAAGCCGGCCACGGTGGACATCCGCGGCAAGGTCGACCGTTACGCACCGGTGACCATCGAGGGCCGCCTGACCCCGTTCTCGCCGCTGGAACAGCTGGACCTCGCCACCCGCTTCCAGCGCGTCGAGCTGACCACCCTGACCCCCTACGCCGGCAAGTTCGCCGGCTACAAGATCCGCAAGGGCCGCCTCAACCTCGACCTGCACTACCGCATCGAGAGGAGCCGACTGAACGCCGACAACAAGCTGCTGCTGGAAGACCTGCAACTCGGCGAGCGGGTCGACAGCCCCAGCGCCACCGACCTGCCGGTGCGCCTGGCGGTGGCGCTGCTCAAGGACTCCCACGGCAATATCGACATTGCCCTGCCAGTGCAGGGCGACCTGAACAACCCCGAGTTCAGCGTGGTGCCGATCGTCTGGAAGACCCTGCGCAACCTGCTCCTGCGCACGGTACAGGCGCCGTTCAAGCTGATCGCCGGACTGGCCGACGGCGGCGACGAACAGCTGGACAGCGTGCCCTTCGCCGCCGGCTCCAGCGAGCTGGACGCGCCGGCCCGCACCACCCTGGCCAAGCTGGCCAAGGCCCTGCAGCAGCGCCCGGCGCTGCGCCTGGAGGTCGAGGGCATGAGCCTGCCGGCGGCCGATGGCCCGCTGCTGGCCGAACAGCGCCTGCAGCGCGAATACCAGGACACCTGGTACCGCATGCTGCAACGCCGCGGCGACAAGGTGCCGGCCGATGCCAGCCAGTTGGTGGTGCCGGCGGAAATGCAGCCCCCCCTGCTCGAGGGCATCTATCGCGCGCGCCTCAAGCAGCAACCGCCGGCCGCCTGGGGCGAGCTGGACGAGGCCGAGCGCACGACGCGGCTGCGGCAGGCGGTACTCGACTCCTGGGCACAAAGCCAGCTGCTGCTGCGCCAGCTGGCCCAGGACCGCGCCCGGGCGATCAAGGCCTGGCTGGTCGACAGCGGCGGGCTGGCCGACCAGCGCATTTACCTGCTGGAAGTCGGCAGCGTCCCTGGAGACGGCAGCCAGCGCATCGACGTACCGCTGCACCTGGACAGCGAATAAACTGCAGTAGGCCGCTGTCCAATGGACATTCCCGCCGACGCCTCGCGCGCCGGCCCACTCCGGCAGGAGGATTCGTCGTGAAAACTTTGCTCTGCCTGCTGCTGGTGGCCCTCAGCGCTCCGCTCAGCGCCGCCACCATGCGCTGCGACCGCGACCTGGTCGGTCCCGGCGATCGCTCCAGCGAAGTCCTGGACAAGTGCGGCAAACCCGACCGCCGCGAGGTCGTCGGCTACCGCCAGCGCGGCGACTCCGGCGGCGGGATCGACGAGGTACGGATCGAAGAGTGGACCTACGGTCCGCGCGACGGCATGTACTATTTCCTGCGTTTCGAAGGCAATCGCCTGGAAACGATCGACAGCGATCGCGAGTATTAGCGCCGCCGCCCGGGGCTCCAGCGCCTCTCGGGATGGCCCTGCTCTGATGTCCGACTGCCGGGCGGCAAGGCGCTTGTCCGCCGCGGCCAGCGGAGCCTTGGGCAGCCTCGCCAGGAGGATCTGCCCGGGCCGCCTACGCTTGCGCTAACGGTCGGAGCCGACGGGTATTTACCAGGGGATCACCATGCGCTTCCTGCTCTGTACGGCCCTGTTGCTGCTCGGCACGCCACTCAGCGCCGCCACCCTGCGCTGCGGCAGCGACCTGATCAGCAGTGGTGCGCGGGCCGATGAAGTCCTGGAAAAATGCGGCGAGCCGGCCACGCGCAACCGCATCGGCCTGCATGAGCGGGTTGACGCTTCCGGACGCCTCGAATGGGTGACCGCCGAGGAGTGGATCTACGGCCCGCGCAACGGCATGTACTATTTCCTGCGCTTCGAAGGCAACCGTCTGGACGAGATCGAAAGCCAGCGGCGGCGCTGACCTTCGTCACCTGCGCCCCGTAGAGGTGGCGCTTGCCACTGCGCAGAAAAACAAAAAAGGCCCCGAAGGGCCTTTTTTGCTCGGCACGCGAGTGCGCCGGGATCAGACGCCGGAGGCTTCGGCCGCCGCCACGTCCTTGATCGACAGCTTGATGCGGCCGCGGTTGTCCACGTCCAGCACCAGTACCTTCACTTCCTCGCCTTCCTTGAGCACGTCGGTGACCTTCTCGATGCGCTTGTCGCTGATCTGCGAAATGTGCACCAGACCGTCCTTGCCCGGCAGGATGTTGACGAAGGCACCGAAGTCGACGATGCGCTCGACCTTGCCGACGTAGATCTTGCCGATCTCGGCTTCGGCGGTGATGCCCAGCACGCGCTGACGGGCAGCCTCGGCGGCTTCCTTGGTCTCGCCGTAGATCTTCACGCTGCCGTCGTCCTCGATGTCGATCGAGGCCTTGGTCTCTTCGCAGATGCCGCGGATGGTGGCGCCACCCTTGCCGATCACGTCGCGGATCTTGTCCGAGTCGATCTTCATCTGGATCATGGTCGGCGCGTTTTCCGACAGCTCGGCGCGCGGCTTGGCGATCACCTGGTTCATCTGGCCGAGGATGTTCAGACGCGCTTCCAGAGCCTGGTTCAGCGCGATCTCCATGATCTCTTCGGTGATGCCCTGGATCTTGATGTCCATCTGCAGGGCGGTGACGCCCTTGTCGGTACCGGCCACCTTGAAGTCCATGTCGCCGAGGTGGTCTTCGTCACCGAGGATGTCGGTCAGGACGGCGAACTTGTCGCCTTCCTTGACCAGACCCATGGCGATGCCGGCCACCGGCGCCTTGATCGGCACACCGGCGTCCATCAGCGCCAGGGAGGCGCCGCACACGGAAGCCATCGAGCTGGAACCGTTGGATTCGGTGATTTCCGACACCACGCGGATGGTGTAGGGGAAATCGGCCTGGGTCGGCAGCATGGCGGCGACGCCACGACGGGCCAGACGGCCGTGACCGATTTCGCGGCGGCCCGGGCTGCCCATGCGGCCGCACTCGCCGACCGAGAACGGCGGGAAGTTGTAGTGCAGCATGAAGGCGTCCTTGCGCTCGCCTTCCAGGGTGTCCAGCAGCTGGGCGTCGCGGGCGGTGCCGAGGGTGGCCACCACCAGCGCCTGGGTTTCGCCGCGGGTGAACAGTGCCGAACCGTGGGTCTTGCCCAGCACGCCGACTTCGATGGCCAGCGGACGCACGGTGCGGGTGTCGCGACCGTCGATACGCGGCTTACCGTTGACGATGTTCTCGCGCACGATGCGGTATTCGAGCAGACCGAAGACTTCCTTGACCGCGCCGGCCGGGAACTGGCCTTCGCCTTCGCCGGCGAACTTGGCGATCACCTGCTCGCGCAGGGCGTCGAGGGCGGCGTAGCGCTGCTGCTTGATGGTGATGGTGTAGGCGTTGGAGATCGCCTCGCCGAACTCGGCCTTGACCGCCTCGATCAGCGCGGTGTTGGCTTGCGGAGCCTGCCAGTCCCAGCGCGGCTTGCCGGCTTCGGCGGCGAAGTCCTTGATCGCGCGGATGGCGCTCTGGAATTCTTCGTGGGCGTACAGCACGGCGCCCAGCATCTGGTCTTCGGTCAGCTCTTCGGCCTGCGATTCGACCATCAGCACGGCGTCTTCGGTACCGGCCACGACCATGTCCAGACGCGAGCTCTGCAGCTGCTCATAGGTCGGGTTGAGGATGTAACCGACTTCGTCGTGATAACCGACGCGGGCAGCGCCGATCGGGCCATCGAACGGAATGCCGGAGATGGCCAGCGCGGCGGAGGTGCCGATCATCGCGGCGATGTCCGGATCGGACTTCTTGTTGGTCGACACGACGGTGCAGACGACCTGCACTTCGTTCATGAAGCCTTCGGGGAACAGCGGGCGGATCGGGCGGTCGATCAGGCGCGAGGTCAGGGTTTCCTTCTCGCTCGGACGGCCTTCACGCTTGAAGAAGCCACCCGGGATGCGGCCGGCGGCGTAGGTCTTTTCCTGGTAGTGCACGGACAGCGGGAAGAAGCCCTTGCCCGGATCGGCCTGCTTGGCGGCGACCACGGTGACCAGCACGCTGACGCCATCCATGTTGACCAGCACGGCGCCGGAGGCCTGACGGGCGATGCGCCCGGTCTCGAGGGTGACGGTCGACTGACCGAACTGGAACTGTTTGATAACCGGATTCACGGTGTTTTCCTTCTCTGCGTTGCCTTGGGGGAATCAGTGGAATGGCGGGAATCGAACCCGGCGCATTCGGCAGGTCATGTACGAAAGATCGCCCGCGGCGAGCACCTTTCGTACAGGACCTCGGAAAGCCAGAAGCTGGAAGCCCGAAGCTGGCCCTGGGCGAACCCAGACCTGCAACTTCGAACTCCCAGCTTCCGGCCCCCGGGGAACCGCGTCTTAGCGACGCAGACCCAGACGCGCGATCAGCGCGCTGTAACGAGTGGTGTCCTTACCCTTCAGGTAATCCAGCAGCTTGCGGCGCTGGTTGACCATACGGATCAGACCACGACGGGAGTGGTGGTCCTTGGCGTTGGCCTTGAAGTGACCCTGCAGCTTGTTGATGTTGGCGGTCAGCAGGGCAACCTGCACTTCCGGAGAACCGGTATCGCCTTCAGCTTGCTGGTACTCGGTAACGATCTGGGCTTTTTCTTGAACGCTCAGTGCCATGGTGGGCTTTCCTCTGAGGTAACAGGCCGGGGAATATCCCCGTTTTCATGATGGAGGAGTGACCGTGCCTGCTGACAGCCACCCTCGTCCGGTCCTCAGGACCGAATCAGTCGACGCGGCGCAATGCGCCCGTCGTCGGTCGCTTCACCGATACCGATGAAACGCCCCTCGTGATCGCGCACCCGCAGCATGCCGAACTTCGGCGCTTCCGGGGCCCGCACCGGCTGCCCGTGCAGCCAGTAATATGCGCTGTGTTCCGACAGTTGCACCACCGGCCAGTGCTCCAGACCGCAGTCCACCGGCAGCAGGAAACGGTCGAGGGCCTCGGCCCCGCCCTGCTCGTGGGCGGCGATCAGCTCGTCCAGGCCGATCGCCTGGACCAGGCCGAACGGCCCGGCCTGGGTGCGTCGCAGTTCGGCGACGTGTGCACCGCAGCCCAGCGCCTGACCGAGATCCTCGACCAGAGTGCGAATGTAGGTGCCCTTGCTGCAGCTCACCGACAGATCGGCGAACGGCGACTCGAAGCGAGTCAACTCAAGGCGCTCAATAGTAACAGAACGCGCTTCGCGCTCCACCACCTCGCCGGCACGCGCCAGCTTGTACAGCGGCTGGCCGTCGCGCTTGAGGGCCGAGTACATCGGCGGGATCTGCTGAATCTCGCCGCGGAAACGCGGCAGCAGAGCCTCCAGCTGCTCCCTGGCGACGCCGACTTCGCGCCGTTCGAGCACCTCGCCCTCGGTATCGCCGGTGGTGGTGGTGACGCCCAGGTGCATGACCGTGGCGTAGCCTTTCTCGGCATCCAGCAGATACTGGGAAAATTTGGTCGCCTCGCCGAAGCACAGCGGCAGCACACCGGTCGCCAGCGGATCGAGGCTGCCGGTGTGGCCGGCCTTCTCGGCATTGAGCAGCCAGCGCACCTTCTGCAGGGCCGCGTTGGAACTCATGCCGCGCGGCTTGTCGAGAATCAGGATGCCGCTGACCGCGCGGCGGATTCGTTTCACCTGGGCCACGACTTACTCCTTGCCAGCGTCCTGATCGTGCGGATGGTGCCGATCCTCGGCCACCGCACGCTCGATCAGCGCCGACAGATGGGCACCGCGACGCACGCTCTCGTCGTAGAGGAAGTGCAGCTGCGGAACGGTGCGCAGCTTGATCGAGCGCCCCAGCAACATGCGCAGGTAACCGGCGGCATCCTTGAGAATGCTCTGGTTGAGCGCGATCTTCTGCTCGTCGTCGTCCTGCCCCATGATGGTGAAGTACACCTTGGCGTGGGACAGGTCGCGGCTGACGTCGATACCGGTCAGGGTCACCAGGCCCAGGCGCGGATCCTTGATCTCGCGCTGGATCAGCTGCGCGAGCTCGCGCTGCATCTGGTCACCGATCCGCTGGGTGCGGCTGTATTCTTTGGCCATGACTGTAATCCGTGAAAAAGAAGCCCGAGGTTGAAATGCACAGGCCGGAAGTCTCCCGAAGGAGCTCCCGGCCTGGCTTGCAACGCTCCGAAGCTTAGAGGCTGCGGGCCACTTGGACCTTCTCGAACACTTCGATCTTGTCGCCGACGCGGACGTCGTTGTAGCTCTTCACGCCGATACCGCACTCCATGCCGGCACGCACCTCGGACACGTCGTCCTTGAAGCGGCGCAGGGATTCCAGCTCGCCTTCGAAGACCACCACGTCGTCGCGCAGCACACGGATCGGCCGGTTGCGATGGACGGTACCTTCCACCACCATGCAGCCGGCGATGGCGCCGAACTTCGGCGAGCGGAACACGTCGCGGACTTCGGCGATGCCGAGGATGTTCTCGCGCACATCACTGCCGAGCATGCCGGAGAGCGCCTTCTTGACGTCTTCGATGATGTCGTAGATCACGTTGTAATAACGCATATCCAGACCTTCCTGCTCGACAATCTTGCGCGCACCGCCGTCGGCACGCACGTTGAAGCCGAAGATCACCGCATTGGAAGCCAGCGCCAGGTTGGCGTCGCTCTCGGTGATGCCACCGACGCCACCGCCGACCACACGCACCTGCACTTCGTCATTGCCCAGTCCGGCCAGCGAGCCTTGCAGGGCTTCCAGCGAACCGCGCACGTCGGTTTTGAGGACGACATTGAGGCTCTTCTTCTCGTCCTGACCCATGGTCTCGAAGATGTTTTCCAGCTTGCCGGCATGCGCGCGGGCCAGCTTGACCTCGCGGAACTTGCCCTGGCGGAACAGCGCGACTTCGCGGGCCCTCTTCTCGTCGGCCACCACGGTCAGCTCGTCGCCGGCGTCCGGCGTGCCGTCCAGGCCGAGGATCTCGACCGGGATCGACGGACCGGCGTCCTTGATCGGCTTGCCGTTCTCGTCGAGCATGGCGCGCACGCGGCCATAGTTCGAACCGACCAGCACCATGTCGCCCTGACGCAGGGTACCGTCCTGCACCAGCACGGTAGCCACCGGGCCGCGGCCCTTGTCCAGACGCGATTCGACCACCACGCCACGGCCCGGGGCCGACGGAGTGGCTTTCAACTCGAGCACTTCGGCCTGCAGCAGCACAGCTTCCAGCAGCTCGTCGATGCCGGTACCGAACTTGGCCGAAACCGGTACGAACGGAGCATCGCCGCCCCACTCTTCCGGAATCACATCCAGCGCGGCCAGGCCGTTCTTGATGTTGTCCGGATTGGCATCCGGCTTGTCGATCTTGTTGACCGCAACCACGATCGGCACGCCAGCCGCTTTCGCGTGCTGCACGGCTTCCTGGGTCTGCGGCATGACGCCGTCGTCGGCCGCCACCACCAGGATGACGATGTCGGTCGCCTGGGCGCCACGGGCACGCATTGCGGTGAACGCGGCGTGGCCGGGGGTGTCGAGGAAGGTGACCATGCCGCGGTCGGTTTCCACGTGGTAGGCGCCGATGTGCTGGGTGATGCCACCCGCCTCGCCGGTCGCCACCTTGGTGCGGCGGATGTAGTCGAGCAGCGAGGTCTTGCCATGGTCGACGTGACCCATGACGGTGACCACCGGGGCGCGCGACTTGGCTTCACCCTCGAACTTCAGGGACTCGGCCAGTTGCTCTTCCAGGGCGTTCTCGCTGACCAGCTTGACCTTGTGGCCCAGCTCCTCGGCGATCAGCTGCGCGGTCTCCTGATCGAGCACCTGGTTGATGGTCACCGGAGTGCCCATCTTGAACATGAACTTGACCACCTCGGCGCCTTTCACCGACATCTGCGCAGCCAGTTCGGCCACGGTGATGGTTTCGCCAATGCTCACTTCACGCACGACCGGCCCGCTCGGGCTCTGGAAGCCGTGCTGGTTGCGCTTCTTCAGCTTGCTCTTGCCACCGCGGCCGCCACGACGGAAACGGTCGCTCTCTTCCTCGGTGCTGCGCGGAGCAACTCGCGGGGCCGGAGCCTTTTCCTTGAGTGCCGGACGAGGCTGAGCCTGCTTGCGCTCGCGACGCTCGTCGTCCTCGCTGCGCTTGGGCGCGGCGCGGCGGGCATCGTCCTTGGCGCGATCGGCGGTGGCCGGCTTGGCCACATCGACGACCGCGGCTGCGGCAGCGCTCTGTTCGGCACTGGCCTGGCGCGCGGCGGCGACCGCACGAATACGGGCGTCCTCGGCATCGGTTTCCCGGCGCGGAGCGGCCTGAGGCTTCTGCTGCGCAGTTTCAGCGGCGACACGCTCCTGGGCGGTGCGGTCTTCGACTGCGCGCTTCTCGTCCTGTCCGCCCTTCTGCTCGGCTGCAACTTCGGCCGGCTCATTCTTGACGAAGGTCTTCTTCTTGCGCACTTCGACGCTGATGGTCTTGCTGCCAGCGACCCGCAGGGTGCTGGTGGTCTTGCGCTTCAGGGTGATCTTGCTGGGTTCTTCCAGCTTCTCACCGTGGCTGCTCTTAAGGTGCGCCAATAGTTTCTGCTTCTCTTCGTCGGTCACTACTTGCTCGGCGCGGCTGTGCGGCAGACCTGCCTCACGCATTTGCTGCAGCAGGCGCTCTACCGGTGTAGCGACCACCAGGGCCAGTTCTTTCACCGTGACTTGCGTCATGCACTTCTCTCCTCAGGCCGCGACCACTTACTCGAACCAATGGGCTCGGGCGGCCATGATCAGCTTGCCGGCACGCTCTTCAGTCATGCCGTCGATCTCGAGCAGGTCGTCAATCGACTGCTCGGCCAGGTCTTCGCGGGTCGCCACGCCCCGCAGGGCCAGCTCGACAGCCAGCTCCTTGGTCATGCCGTCCAGTTCCAGCAGATCATCTGCCGGCTGGATATCCGCGAGCTTCTCTTCGGTGGCGATCGCCTTGGTCAGCAGACGGTCCTTGGCACGGGCGCGCAGCTCATTGACGATCTCTTCATCAAAGCCCTCGATGCTGAGCATCTCTTCCATGGGCACATAGGCAATTTCTTCCAGGGTGGTGAATCCTTCCTCCACCAGCACCTCGGCCAACTCCTCGTCGACTCCCAGTTCGTCGATGAACCGCTGCAGGATGTCGCCGGTCTCGGCTTGCTGCTTGGCCTGGATGTCGGCCTCGGTCATCACGTTCAGGGTCCAGCCG
>Ga0209212_1008590_pt1 | contig 10919 bp, 9 predicted proteins | sample RifGroC2_FD_183996 | JGI IMG/M metagenome (GOLD analysis project Ga0209212, IMG submission 183996) | Groundwater microbial communities from Rifle, Colorado, USA - Groundwater C2 (SPAdes) (version 2) | ecosystem: Environmental > Aquatic > Deep subsurface > Groundwater | place: Rifle, Colorado... | reverse complement strand
CAGAAACAGGAAACCGGCCACAATCCGCATTAACGCATAACAGTAAGAGCTGTAATTCGACATGAATGATTTCATGGTAACGCCTCCCGTAAAGGCGGCCAAGCAGGCCGCCTTTACCGTTTCACCTGCTGCTCACGCTGCGGGCTTCCCATAGTCCGGGTTCATCTGCCACAGCGCCAGGGTCGCCCCGGTCGGATCTGTGATGACGCTGAACCAGCCGATGCCGGGGATCTCCGTGACCTCCTTGCAGATCGTCGCACCCAGGTTCCGGGCCTTCTCGGTGGAGACGTTTGCATCGTCCACCAGCACGTAGGCCAACCAACAGGATGGTGAATCGGGCTGGACGGTTTTCATCATGCCGCCGCCGGTCCCTTCACCCACCTTGATCAGGGTGTAGTCCATACCCGGTATATCTTCCAGTTGCCAATCGAATAGTTCTCTATAAAACGCCTTGGCCTTGTTCACATCGGTGGTCATCAGCTCCACATGCACGAACGGATTTGCCATGACACGCCTCCTTCTTTACATTAATAGTGTACCTTGAATATATTATACCCCGTCATCTGGAAAATGCTCCCCAAGGTTTCCAGGGAAAATTACGAACGGAATAATCCGTTAACGACACATTGGGGTGGATGTTCTGCATGATTGTGTATAAAATAGCTCACCCGACCCGGAAACGCACCCAGGCGCTGGAAGCGTACACCACCTGAAGGAGTAACATATGCAAGTAGACCTGGACTTACTGAGAAACCTGATACACAAACGAGCCGCCGAGATTGAAAAGAGCGTTGCCGGGACCGGTTATCTGGCACGGACAGTCATCGGCGTCGGCACCTTTTTACTCGACAACGAAGGCGACATCGACCTTTTGTCCGCTAAACAAAAACTTACCTTTGAGAAGTTTCTTAAGCCGCTGCTGGAGACGCCTCGCCGTTAATCGGCATTGCGACTCAAAAGGGCGCTGATTGCAGCACCCTTTGTGCTTTCCCCATCGTCGGCATCGGGGCATCAGGGTGGACTGGCTGCACCCGCCTATTAACAGATCGACTTGCCAAGCTGCTGCAACATGCTAATCTATATGGGAGGAGAGTTGCTGATGAAGCTGCTTCCACTATACCACTAACCTTGAACCCCGGCGACCTGCTCTTTTTAGTAAACTCCGAACCTGAACGCAAACGATCCCTGTAATAACAGGAGGATACGCGATGCCCTGCAAAGATGACAGCGCGAGATCCACAGACCATAACCTTTCTGTTCCTGCGGACGATCTGCGACGGCGGGCTGAGGAAACCGCCGGAACGGGTCAAGATCTTTCTCAGGATGCACTTCCACCCGAAAAGATGCAGCAACTGCTCCACGAGCTGGAGTTGCAGAACGAAGAGCTGCGCCGCACGCAGCATGAACTGGAATGTTCGCGGGCACGCTACTTCAGCCTGTATGATCTGGCGCCAATCGGCTATCTGACCCTCAACGAAGAGGGGCTGATCCTGGAAGCCAATCTCACCATAGCCACCCAGCTGGGCATGCCGCGAGGCGCCCTACTCAAGCAGCCATTAACCCGCTTTATCCTGCCCGGCGACCAGGACATCTACTATCTGCAGCGCAAACAATGCCTGGAATCAGACGCACCGCAGGCCTGGGAAATGCGGATGATGTCCGTTGACGGCTACACCTTCTGGGCATATCTGCAGGCCACTCCGCAACAAAATGGCGAACACTGGATCACGCTGAACAATATCACCAAACGCAAACAGGCCGAAGAAGCGCTGGCACAAAAACGGCAACAACTGGAGGATATCAATCGATCCCTGGAAACCCGCATCAGCGCAGCTGTGGTTGAAATGCACACGAAAGATGACATGCTGATCCAGCAGGGACGTCTGGCCGCCATGGGAGAGATGATCAGCAACATCGCCCATCAATGGCGTCAGCCGCTCAACAACCTGGGACTGATCGTACAGGACCTCAGGCTTTCCTACGAACTAGGCGAGATGACCGTCGAGGAGATGGACCAGAGCGTAGCCAAAGCCATGGGCGTCATCTTGTACATGTCCAGCACCATCGACGATTTCCGGAATTTTTTCAGCTACGAAAAGGAGCCGCGTGGCTTCACAGTCAACCAGGTTGTCTCCCGTGCGCTCAATTTCGTATCGCCCGCCCTCAAGTGCAGCGGTATCAGCGTCGAGCTGGATGAACAGCCTGACATCTCAGCCTTGGGAAATCCCAACGAATACTTGCAAGCGCTTCTCAACATCCTTAATAATGCCAAAGATGTGCTGATAGAATGCAAGACAGACGATCCACTAATCAGCATCCGCATTTTCCGGGACAACGACCGCTCAATAGTAACCATTCGCGATAATGGCGGCGGCATCAAGGAAGATATTCTGCCAAAGATATTTGACCCGTATTTTACCACCAAGGGGCTTGGCAATGGGACCGGCATCGGCCTGTACATGTCAAAGGCGATTATCGAGAAGAACATGGCTGGACGTTTATCGGCGTACAACGCGGGTGGCGGCGCCGAATTCAGGATAGAGATTTAGCGCATCAGCATAAATGGCAGAGCAATTATAAGCTACAACAGGAGAAAAACATGCCCCGGAATCTGCTGATCATGCTGGTCGCCAGCATTGTTGTATGTTCATCGACGCTCCATGCAGCGCAAGCACTGAATGACCGCGAGGCCTTTGCCGGGCTCAAGACCGCCAAGGTCATATTCGACGTGCGGGTGCCTGATCAGGAAAAACTGATCTTCAATCTTAACCTGATCAATGAAACCCATGCAGGAATGCTATCTCAGGGCGTCAAGCCGGGGATGGTGGTTTCCTTTCGCGGACCGGGGGTCAAGCAGCTGACAACCGCCATAATCAGCGAAGAGGCCCGGGAACTGATCCATGAGCTACAGAAAAAAGGGGTGCGGATTGAAGTCTGCGCCGTGGCCACCCGTGTGTTCAAGGTTGACAATGCTGCCATAATCCCGGAGGTCAAACTAGTGGCCAATGTTTTCAATTCGCTGATCGGCTATCAGAACAAGGGATATGCCATGATTGCCATCAACTGAGTCACTAACGTCTTTCCACGTCTCCCCATGCCATTATGATCGGTAACCACGCGAATTCTTAGTCAAGCAGCGTATTTGATCAACTTTACCTGGAGGGTGCGCATGATCAACCTGTTTTGGTCAGGTTTATTGGTAGCTTTGCTGTTATCCGGCTGCGGTTGGGATGGCACCGCGACCCGCAACAATGATTTCACCCCTCTGACCTCGATAGAGATCGTGGCGATATCCTCGACCATAGCAGCGCACACTTCGACCAGGCTTTCGGTCAAGGGTAATTTTTCGGGCCTCTATACCCGTGACATTACCGATCAGGCGACCTGGTCGAGCGATTCGCCAAGCGTGGCCGGGTTCACCACCCTGACAAGCCCGAGCCGGGTCACCGGACTAGTCCCGGGAGCGGCCATCCTGACCGCAACCGTTGGGAGCATTACCACAAACTTCAATTTAACGGTCAGCCCGGCAACAATCGCCACCATGACGATCACCCCGGCCAATCCATCAATTGCCATGGGCCTGAATACCCAGTTTGCCGCAAGCGGCACCTTCTCCGACTCAACCACCCAGGATCTGACCTTTGATGCCGCCTGGTCCTCGAGCGCTCCCGATACAGCCACGGTCAGCGACAGCGCCGGCACCAAAGGCTTTGCCCAAGCCATGGCAGTAGGCTCTGCGACCATCAGCGCGACCTTTGACGGCATCAGCGGCACAACACTGCTGACCGTCACGGAAGCGGTGCTGCAATCGCTCACGGTCTCACCGGCCAGCACCTCGATCCTGAGCCTGTCCAGCACCAATTTCCAGGCAACCGGGCATTATTCAGACGGATCGACTGCGGACATCACCAGCCAGGCGGCCTGGGCATCCTCCAGGGCCGATGTCGCGACGATTGCCGGTGGTGCAGCCACCACCCTTTCGCAGGGAACAAGCTCGATCAGAGCCACTCTGGACGGCATCAGCGGGACATCCAATCTCAAGGTGACAGGTGGCAATCTGACCGGAATAACCCTCTCCCCGGTCAATCCCAGGCTGGTCAAAGACACCACCGGACGCATGACCGCCAGCGGCTCGTTCAGCAATGGCACCTCACGGGACATTACCGATGCGGTTGAGTGGACGCTGGCCAATACCGCCATCGCCAATGTGACCACCCCGGGCGGCAATCTTGCCTGGCTCAATGCCTTGGCCGTGACACCGGCATCTGCCCCGGTCGCGATCACAGCCAAATCAGGCACGATCACCGCCTCAACCAATCTGACCGTCACTGCTCCTCTGCTGCAATCCATTACGATTTTCCCGTCCAGCCTGGAGCTGACTGACAAAACCGGCGCACGCTTTAGCGTAACGGCCGGCTTTAACGACGGCACGACCCAGGACGTAACCGCCAACACCGAGTGGACATCCAGCGCCGGCACCATCGCTTCGGTCGCAAACAGCGGACTTGCCAAGGGCCGGGTCAGCGCAGTCGCCGCCGGTTCCGCCACCATCAATGCCGCCTATGGCGGCAGGACAGCCAGCGCCGTTGTTACCGTCAGGACACGAAGCATTCAGAGCCTGGCCATTTCAGCCGCTTCCAGCGTGGTTGTCTCCGGCAATCAGGTCAAGTACACGGCAACGGCAAATTACAGCGACGGCACCAGTGCGGATGTTACCGAAGATTCTACCTGGACAATCGACAAACCGAACGTTGCTGTCCTGGCCGACAGCCAGAATCAGCCCGGGCAGATCGTAGCGGTTGATAGCGGTTCGGCGATCCTTACGGCCGGTTTTAACGGCCAGACCCAAACTGTGACTGTAACCGTGCCTTAGTAAGTTGTAAGCGCACTTATCCCGTTTATCGTGGATAGAAGAGGATCATATGAAACGAACCTGCCAGATAATAATAGCCCTGTGCCTGCCGCTGTTGTTGTGCGGACCGGTCAGGGCGCAGCACTCGGGTCCTTATGTGGGAGCTTTCATTGGGGGCAATGCTTTGATGGACGCCGAGAGCAGCGACGACCTGGGGAGCTTCAGCCTCAAGTTTGATCCGGCCCTGCAAGGCAGCGCCGTCTTGGGTTGGGACTTCGAACCGGGCAATCCTGTGGGTGAGGGGCGCATCGAGCTTGAATACACCCGGCGCAGCAACCCGCTCGACAAGGTGAAGTTTGCCGAGGGGAGCTTCAAGGGGGGAGGTAATGTGACAACGGACAGCCTGCTGCTTAATTTTTTCGGCGTCTTTCGCGACGATCGGCCCTGGGCGCCTTATGTCGGAGTCGGCATCGGGGCGGCCCGTATCGAGGCATCCGATCTGCAGGTCACCGGCCAGCCCATGAGCAACGACTCAAACTTTGTCTTTGCTTACCAGTTAGGGATTGGAGTGGATTTTGCGCTGACGAAGCGCCTTAATCTGGATCTGGGCTACCGTTTTTTCGGCAGCACCAAGCCCAGATTCGCTGAAACCAACGGGCATAAATTCGCGATGGACTATTTCAGCCACAGCGCCGTGCTTGGTCTGCGTGTGGGGTTTTAAAGCACAAGTATTTCCCGCTGGCAGGTAATGAGATCGATACATGCAGCTGTAACAAGGGGCCGGCAAGAGGTTGCGGCCCCTTTTCTATTTCAGACGTCCCTGAACCTGCCGGGCTCCGGTTGACAAACACCGATTGTAAGCTAAATTTAATTACAGCGTCCGTTCACGTCAGCCAATAAATTTGGCGGGTGCAGCTCCAACTAAACCTTCAGGAGGTATCACCATGGTACGCATTTATTTGTCGGCTACGATACTTTTTCTATTCTTGTCTGCTTGCGCCGCCATCCCACACAAACAGCTTGACGGCAATCCGGCCTTTTCCCCCCACCAATACAGCAGTTCCGATATGGATGTCAGCTGGAAGTCCGAAAAGCAGGATAATGCACTCCGTATCGATGGCATACTGACCAATGTCCGTGAGAATTCCGTATACGATAGCGTGGAACTCGAAGCAACGCTACTTGACAGCCAGGGAAAAGTCCTTGCTAAAAACACTTACCATTTTACGCCCGTAAAGCTGAAGGGGTCAGAATCGTTCAAGATGACAATTCCTCTTGAAGGAAATTCGCAGCCTGATCGGATCAAGTTCAATTACAGATACGGCATAGAGGATGACAGATATTCTGTTAAGTTCGAGTCGAAGCCTTGACATTATCTGCTCCAGGCTGAGGTGACATCCTTGTCGATGGGAAGGGAGGCCAGGATGCCTGCTACGATGCAGAGGGGATTGACTTGTATCCAGGTAACAGGTATGACAAGGGACAAATCAAACTCCAACACCTCAGCGGGAGCATGTAATTAATTGGCAGCCTTGTATTCGTTTCTGATCAAATCAATACATTCCTTTTCTTTAGCAGGTTTTTTCCTGGTTTTGGCCTTGGCTTCACCGGTCAAGGCCCAGGAAAATTTCGCCAGCTACCCCCCCCTGCCGTCCGGCTATACCTCCATAAAAGTATTTGACAACCAAAGACGGTTTGTCGGCCGGATCCTGCCGGAGAAAAGGTACTGGGTCTCCATCGACCGCATCCCAGCTTTCCTGCAACAAGCGGTGATCGCAGTTGAAGACGCCCGCTTTTACGAGCATGGCGGAATCGATATCCGCGGGATCGCCCGGGCCCTGATGAAGGATGTGGTCAAAAGGAGATTGGCCGAAGGGGGCTCGACCATCACCCAGCAACTGATCAAAAACAAGTACCTGTCCGGCGTGAAAACCATCGAGCGCAAGTTCGAGGAAGCCCGCCTGGCCATGGAATTCGAGCAGAAATACAGCAAGAAGCAGATCCTGGAGATGTATTTCAACGAGATCTATTACGGGAACGGTGCCTGGGGCATTGCCCAGGCGGCCCGGCTCTATTTCGATAAAAGTCCGGAGGAATTGACTGAAGCCGAGTGCGCCCTGTTGGCCGGCGTGCAGAAAAATCCGGCCCGCTACAATCCGTTGGCAAAAGCAGCCAACGTTACCGGGCGGCGGGACGTGGTTCTCAAGCGGATGGTGGAGCTCAAGATGATCACCCCCCGGCAGAAGCAGAAACTGAGAGCCCAGCGTGTTACCTTTACGCCGCACGGCCAGGCTCCGCAGTACCTGGCCCATATTAGAGCCAAACTGATAGAGCGTTATGGAGCGGAGATCACCGAACAGGGTGGGTTGGAAGTAACCGCCGCCCTGGATCTGAAACTGCAAAAACTGGCCGAAAAAACCTTGAAGGAGGGGGTTTCACGGGTTTCTCTCCAGCTGCAAGGGGCCTTGGTCTGCCTGGATCCCGCCACCGGGAATGTCCTGGCGGCCGTAGGCGGTGTAGACGTTACCCAGAGTGCCTATAACCGCGCCTTTTCCGCCAGGCGCCAGCCAGGCTCGGCCATCAAGCCGATGATCTATGCCGCAGCCCTGGAAAAAGGCATCACTGCCGCCAGCATCTGGGATGATACGCCGGCCACCTACAATCGAGGCAACAATGAAACCTGGCAGCCGCAGAACTATGGCCGGGAGGTCTACGGGAAGCTTTCCCTCAGGCAGGCGCTGGCCTATTCCAACAATGTCATTGCGGTTAAATTGCTGGATGAGATCGGTGTGCCGTATTTTGTAGATTTTGCCGGAAAAATGGGGCTGCGGCTGCAACCCGAGAATGGGCTTTCACTGGCATTGGGAACGAATGAAGTCACCTTGAACGACCTGGTGCTGGCATACGCCCCCCTGGCAACCGGAGGGATGCGCCCCGAAGCGAGAACCATTATCCGGGTGTTTGACCGCAAACAGGGTCGCTGGACGGAAACTCCCCCGGCTGTTGTCCCGGTACTTTCCCCGGCCACCGCCTTTGTCACCACCCAGCTGCTCAAAGACGTCATGACCTATGGCACCGCCAAAAACCTTAAAAAATTCAGCCAGTCACATCCTTCAGCCGGAAAGACTGGCACCACCGATAATTATCGGGATGCTTGGTTCGTAGGCTATACCCCCAAGATGGTAACCGGCATTTGGATAGGATATGACAAACCACAGCCAGGAGGGAAAGGTTTTACCGGAGGTGCTGTCGCGGCCCCGATCTGGGAAAAGTTCATGCGTCCGGCCCTGGCAGCTGAAGCCGCCGCTGATTTCCCCCAGCCGGATACGGTGGTTTCAGTTTCCATCGACCCGGCAACAGGCTACCTGGCAACAAGCGACTGCCCTCAAAAACGGGACGAATTCTTTATCACCGGGACTGAACCGACCGAATACTGCCCCGCCCATGGCAAGCCCGCTGGCCTGCCACTGCCTGAGCCCCGGCCGGCGAATAATGCGGAAGGTCAACAACCTGAGGCAGGTGCCGAACAAATGCCCTGACGAAAAAGAATAGGGAGGCCCAAAGCAGCAGAGACTTTTGCATGCCCCGCCCTGATCGCTTCAAGCGCAGAGCAGCATTTGATTTTAATAAATCTATGCTAATCTTTCCATTGACTTTTTTCAGCCTAGCTGGCACAACCACCTGGCTTGGTTCTGGTTCCATAGCCAGAATCTAACTCTACAATCGGGAGGTTTACAACATGCGCTTGCTGACCACTGGATTCGTAACCGTCTGTGCCGCTAGCATCCTCACCCAGGCAGCCCTGGCTGCACCCAAGCAGGAAATTGACCCAAAGCTTCCTCTCAGCATGGAAAGCAAGGCCTGCATCGCCTGCCACGAAATCTATACACCGGGGATCGTCCATGACTGGCAGTCAAGCCTGCATGCCCGGACAGCGCCCGGCCTGGCGCTCAAAAAACCGGAGATCGAGCGCCGGATCTCGGTAGCCACGGTGCCGGAGCGCTATGCCGCTATCGTTGTCGGATGTTTCGAATGCCATGGCCAGAACCCGGAGGCGCACAAGGACAACTTCAAGCACAATGGCTTCCGCATCAATGTGATCGTATCCCCCAACGACTGCAGGACCTGCCACGAAAAGGAAGTCGTCCAGTTCTCCGACAGCAAGAAGGCGCACGCCATCAAGAACCTGATGGACAACCCGGTCTACCATACCCTGGTGGATTCGGTGGATGGTCTCAAAAAAGTGGTGGATGGCAAGATCATCGCTGAGAAGAGCAGCTATAACACCAAGCATGAAACCTGCCTCGGCTGCCATGGCACCAAGGTTGAGGTAAAAGGGATGAAGACCATCCGCGTCGCAACGGGCGAGATGTCCGTTCCAGACCTGACCAACTGGCCGAACCAGGGAGTTGGGAGGGAAAATCCGGACAACAGCCTCGGCTCGTGCGCCTCATGCCATCCCCGCCATTCCTTCTCGATCAAGGTGGCTCGCAAGCCGTACACCTGCGGACAATGCCACCTGGAACCGGACGTGCCCGCCTACAACGTCTACAAGGAGAGCAAGCATGGCAACCTGTACGAGTCCAAGGAAGAGGAATTCGACTTTAAGGCCGTGCCCTGGAAGGCGGGCAAGGATTTCGAGTCCCCAACCTGCGCCAGCTGCCACAACAGCCTGGTTGTAACACCGGACAACCGCGTGCTGGCTGAGCGGACCCACGACTTCGGCGCGCGCCTCTGGGTGCGGCTGTTCGGGCTGCCCTACACCCATCCCCAGCCCAAGTCCGGCAACACCACCATCATCCGCAACAGCGACGGGCTGCCCCTGCCGACCAACTTCACCGGCGTACCGGCATCCGGCTACCTGATCAATGGCGACGAGCAGGCCAAGCGGCTTGCCGCGATGAAGAACATCTGCTCGGCGTGCCATTCAACACCCTGGATTGACGGACACTTTAAAAAACTGGATGCAACCATCAAAGAGAGCGACGCCATGACCCTGGCGGCAACGCAACTGCTGGTTGAGGCCTGGGACAAGAAGCTGGAGGACAAGGCTAACCCCTTTGATGAAACCATCGAGAAGATGTGGACCAAGCAATGGCTATTCTACGGAAACTCGATCCGCTATGCCTCGGCCATGAGCGGTGCTCCGGACTATGCGGCTTTCAAGAACGGCTGGTGGGATCTGTCGGAGACTTTGACGAGGATGCGCGATACCATTGATTTCAAGGCTTTTATGAAGGGGCCGGGTTCTGCGGCAACTAAACCGTAAAAGGCGTTTTAACTGGGATGAATGGGATGAACGCAGATAGATCAAAACAAGGACATAACAACAAAATCAGGTAGGTTAACCCGATAAACGGCTTGAACCACGAAGACACGGAGACACAGAGGAACCCGCAGATTTTATTGAAATAAACCGTACCTTAAAGGTGAGGGGAAAAAACTCTAAAATTTATACAACTCTCTGTAATGACAATCTCCGTGCCTCTGTGTCTCCGTGGTAAATGTTTTTTCCAGTTTAATAGCACAACTCGCCACCCGCCAGCGGGATGCGGGTGGCATCGAAATATTTGGCACCCCATTCCAGGATCTCCCCGCAGGATGCGCCCACAAGGCACTGCGGGGGTTCCTGCCCCAGGAAACGCAGCACACTCAACAGCAACCGCCCTTCCCTCCCAGTCCAATTCCCCAGGTGTTGAGAAACCAGGTTGTCCCGCTTGCTCAACTTGACGCCCCCCGGACCAGTCACCAGCGGCAGATGGCAATAGCCCGGCTGCTGCAGGCCAAGCAGGCTTTGCAGGTAGACCTGACGCGGCGTTGACCCAAGCAGATCGTCGCCACGCACCACCTGGCTTACACCGGTCAAGTGGTCATCCACCACCACCGCCAGTTGGTAGGCAAAGCCCCCGTCACCCCTGCGCAACCCGAAATCCCCGCAGTAACTGGCTAGGTTCTGGCAAACCTGCCCGCGGCGCAGGTCGTCGAAGCAGACCTCCTCATCCGTCACCCGTACCCGCCAGGAACGGACAGCCGCCCCAGGTCGCAGCCCATTGCGGCAGGGGCCGGG
>Ga0209212_1008589_pt1 | contig 10920 bp, 10 predicted proteins | sample RifGroC2_FD_183996 | JGI IMG/M metagenome (GOLD analysis project Ga0209212, IMG submission 183996) | Groundwater microbial communities from Rifle, Colorado, USA - Groundwater C2 (SPAdes) (version 2) | ecosystem: Environmental > Aquatic > Deep subsurface > Groundwater | place: Rifle, Colorado... | reverse complement strand
AAGCATTAATGTAATAGAAAAATAAAAGCATTATGAAAAAAGTCTTTAATATAAAAAACAAAAGGGCGAGCGAGTCCGCTTCGCGGACGGAAAGCGAGCCAAAAAATAAACTCTAGCCCCCTCCCTAGGAGGGAGGGGGTTGGGGGTGGGTTTCAGAAAATAATTTATTGAAAAACTAAGGATAAATATGAAAAATATTGAAAATTTTCAGGAATTAATTGACATAACACAAAACAAAAATCCCATATCTCTTGTCTTTCAAGAGCTTGAATCCTCTATGCTGGAAAAAAACATTCCAGAGCTTAGAAAAATAATGATGAACCACCTTGAGAATATGAAATCTGCTATAAAACACGGGTTAAAGTCCCCGCATCTTTCCGAAAGCGGTATGTCGGGACTTGATTCACATAAGATTTTTAAAAGATACAAGAACACTGAAAATCTTCCCTGCAACAAACTTTTTGGGAAAATAATCAGCTACGCGATAGCAACCATGGAAGAAAACCAGAGAATGGGAAAAGTTGTAGCCTGTCCAACAGCAGGTTCTTGCGGAGTAGTTCCGGCAATAATAACGGCTTATTCGGAAGAGATGAATATTGATATTGAAAAACAAATTGACGCAATGTTTACAGCCGGAGGTATAGGAAAAATAATTGCCCAAAGAATGCCGCTTGCGGGCGCAGTTGCGGGATGTCAGGCGGAAGGCGGCGTGGCTTCAGCGATGGCGGCGGCGGCTATTGTGGATATGTCAGGCGGAAATAATAACCAGATAATAAATGCCGCGGCTCTCGCGCTTAAAAACATAATGGGACTAGCCTGTGACCCGATAGCAGGACTTGTAGAAGTTCCCTGCATAAAAAGAAACGCTTTTTTGAGTATTCATGCCGTTACAGCATCAGAAATGGCTCTTGCGGGTGTAGAATCATTTGTTCCGATTGACGAAGTAGTTGATGCAATGATTCAAGTCGGAAATTTAATGTCGCCTTTGATAAAAGAAACCAGTGAAGGCGGGCTTGCCGTAACAAAAACCGCTTTGGAATTAAACAAAAAACTCGCCAATCTCTGGGAATATTAAGAGTTTAAAATTTAAAATCATAATCTTTATTCTGTTGAAGCTTGGCTAATTCAGGATCTTGAAACCCTTTAAATCCATTATCTTTCGCAAATTTGTCGACAAGTCCGCCTTCTCCCCAGAGCTTAGTGGTGCCGTATTTTTTTGAAAGAGCGTCTTTATTTTGCAATGCAATTGCACCAAAGCCTTGACCTGATTTTAAATTACCTTTGATATGATTATCGGTAGGCTCTTGTGCTTTAGATGCATCAATAGGATTTGTTGTTGCATTAGCCGTAATATCTTGTGCAGGCTTATCAATTTTCTTGCCTAAGAATTTGTTCATTGCTTCTCCAAGATTAAACTTTTCATGTATGTATTTTGCTAATTTTTTATTTTCTTCAACTGACTTACCATTAGCTACATCTACTAACATAAAATTGGAATTTATATCTCCTGCTTTTGTAAATTTTCCATCAATAGTTTTAAGTTTCTCGTCAACATTTTGCATATTTATTGGAAAGTTTGTTCCGTCTTTAGTTTCAGCATCAGTCAATTTGCCGGACATATCTTTAATAATCGTAGAAACGGCGTTTTCTGCAGTATCAATTTTTCCGTTATTATCTATATCATACGCATTATAACTGGCATTTTCCCCAAGTGTTGCTTTGGCTAATTTGTTTATACCGTCTAAGGAAACTGAACCGTCTTTATCCGTGACAATAGAAATGTTGGGTGGTTGTTTACCTTGTTTTTTTGCTAATTCATCAAGCATTTTTGTTGCGTCACCAACATTTTTTGAATCTTCATGAGCTACACCCATTAATGCTGATTTAAATGTGTCGCTGTTAGGATTATTAGCAGGAGAATATTGAACTTCATAATTAAAAGCAGGAGTATTATTAGCATCAATAGGTTTTCCAAGTTCCTGCTGATTATATTTAACAAAATTATCTGTAGCGTTTCTGCCAAAGATAGAAGCCTTTTCTAAATCAGTTCCGTTTGTAATTCCATATTTGCCGTTATTTCCACTAATAATTGCTGTTTTATCAAACCCTTGTCCAATAATTTCATATCCCATAATCTCTCTCCTTGTTCCCAATAAATCTCTCTTATAAATATAAAAACATTTAACATTGCTTTATTGCCATCAAATTTAAAAGAATATTTTAAAAAACAAAAAATGTTACAAAATCTGTATATTTCTTAACATCAATTTTTAATTGTAAAAACTACACTTTTAAAGCAAGTCAGGATTGTTAAAACAAAAATTGATTTAATCAACACTTTTGGTACTTGAACAAAAATTATGTTTCCTTTATAAAAAGAGCATAAACACTATAATAGTTTTGTTTTTATACAAAAAACGTAGGTATTTAAAAAGAGGGATTTGTAAATGGTAAAAGTAGCGATAAACGGTTTCGGAAGAATCGGTCGTAACACATTGAGAGCCGCTGTTAAAAACGGTTCATTTGACAGATTAGATTATGTTGCAATTAACGATCCTGGTTTAAAACCTGCTGATGCTGCTCATATTTTCAAATATGATTCAGTAATGGGCAGATTTGACGGCGAAGTTTCAACTTATGACGAAGGAATCGTTGTAAACGGCAAAAAAATCAAATTTTATGCTGAAAAAGATCCGTCAGTATTACCATGGGCAGCTTTAGGCGTTGAAGTTGTTATAGAATCAACAGGATTCTACACAGACGCTGAAAAAGCAAAAGCTCATATCACCGCAGGCGCAAAAAAAGTTATTATTTCAGCTCCTGCTAAAAACGAAGACCACACAATCGTTCTTGGCGTAAACGAAAAAACATATGATTCTGCAAAACATAACGTAATTTCAATGGCAAGCTGCACAACAAACTGCTTAGCTCCTATCGCTAAAGTACTTAACGAAGAATTTGGCATCATTGAAGGCTTAATGACAACAGTTCACTCATATACAGGCGACCAAAGACTTTTGGATGCAGGACACAGCGACCCAAGAAGAGCAAGAGCAGGCGCGCTTAATATTGTTCCTACAACAACCGGCGCTGCTAAAGCTGTAGCTCTTGTATTGCCTGAATTAAAAGGAAAATTAAACGGCTTCGCTATGAGAGTCCCAACCCCTGATGTTTCAGTTGTTGACTTAGTAGCCAGAACAGAAAAATCTGTAACCAAAGAAACAGTAAACGCTGCTCTTAAAAAAGCTTCCGAATCAGGCGACTTAAAAGGATACCTTGAATTCGTTGAAGCTCCGTTAGTAAGCACCGATTTTATCGGATCAACCTACTCAAGTTCTGTTGACGCAGCTTTAACAATGACCATGGGCGACAATATGGTTAAAGTTATCAGCTGGTATGACAACGAAATGGGCTATTCAACAAGACTTGCTGAAACTGTTGAATTCATAGCCAAAAAATTATAATTTTTAAGATAGTAAGAATGAAGAAAGAGAGAGAGGTATAAACATCTTTTCTCTCTTTTATTCTTTAACTGTCATTGCGAGGCTTGCAAAACAAGCCGTGGCAATCTATCCGGCAAACATTAAGACTATAGATTCTCACGTCGCTTCGCTCCTCAGAATGACAAGGTATTAGAATAATTAAGAGGTATATAAAATGACAAGAAGACCAATCATCGCGGGAAACTGGAAATTAAACAAGACCGTTCCTGAATCAATCGAGCTTACCGAAGATATTAAAGTAAAATTAATGGATTATCAAAAAGAAAAACTTCCTGTTGTAGTTCTTTGTCCTGTATTTACGGCTGTTCAGGCTGTAAGCAATGTACTTGAACACGGCAAAGGTATTTATCTCGGCGCGCAAAACTGCTATTGGGAAGATAACGGCGCTTACACAGGAGAAGTTTCTGTTCCTATGCTTGCAGACCTTTGTGTTAGCTATATAGTAATCGGTCACAGCGAAAGAAGACAATATTTCTCAGAAACCGATGAAATGATTAACAAAAAAGCAAAAGCTGTCCTCTCACACGGCTTAATTCCTATAATTTGCTGCGGCGAAACCTTAGAACAACGCGAAGAAGGAATTACCGACGAGTTTGTCGCAGGACAAATCAGAGCAGCTTTAAAAGGCTTAAGCGAAGAAGAAATTGCAAAATCCGTAATCGCTTATGAACCTATCTGGGCTATCGGAACAGGCAAAACATGCGATTCCCCTGAAGCAAACAGAGTAATCAAGATGATTAGAGACACCGTTGCAGAAGTTTCTTCTCAGGATGCGGCTGACAAAATCAGAATTCTTTACGGCGGAAGCGTAAAACCTTCTACTATTGAAGAGCAAATGGGAATGTCAGATATTGACGGCGCTTTAGTAGGCGGGGCAAGTCTTGAAGCAGAAAGCTTTGCGCAAATCGTAAAAGGCACAATGCTCGCCAGAACCAAATAAGCTGTCATTGCGAGGAAGGGTAACACCCTGACGTGGCAATCTATTCAATACTAAAATAAAAGGCGACAATTATTTGTCGTCTTTTTGCTTTTAAAATATTTTGTTAAATTATGATAAAATCATAAAATGAATTGGGAGAGTCAAAAAACCACAGTATACTTTAAAGAACAGGTTTTAAGAAAAAGACCCTACTTAAAACCTGAATGGTGTTCTGGTATAATAAATAAAGAATTACATAAAGAAATTCAGGAAGATGGCAGAATAAGATATTGGGGATATATTTCAGAAGAAAACAAATACCTGCGAGTCGTAACTCTTAAAGATAAAACCCTTCACAATGCTTTTTTTGACAGAAATTTTAAGGAGAAAACTAATAATGAAATTTAATTATTATATTGATACAGATTCTCTTTATATTGATTTAACAGAAAAAAACAGCGTCGAATCTGTTGAAATTTCTGCCGGTGTTGTAGTGGATTATGACGAAAATGGCAATATTGTTGGGATTGATATAGATAACGCAAGCAAAAAGATTAATCTGTCTAAACTTGAAACCCATTCACTGCCTTTAGAAAATATTTCAATGATTGCTTAGACGAAAATGCCCGAGCTAATTAAAAAAGCCTATACAACAAAAAATAACCTGATAGAGCTTTTCATTACAGAAAAATCAAATCAACAAAAAGGACAAACTGTTCTGATTATTGGAGTTTTTCACGGTGATGAACCGGAAGGCGAGTTTCTGATTAATAAATTAATGGAACAGATTGCCGCGTCGCATCCGCAGGATGCTCCTCGCAATGACAAAAACTGTCATTCTGAGGAACGAAGTGACGTAAGAATCTTAAACAAAATTTTGTTTATCCCCTGCCTTAACCCCGACGGAAAACACTTAAAAACAAGAACAAACGCAAACGGAGTGGACTTAAACAGAAATTTCCCCACCAAAAACTGGGAATTATCTAAAGAAAAAAATACTTATTATTCCGGTAATTCTCCTGCAAGCGAAATTGAAACAAAGTTTTTGATTGAAATAATTGAAAAATATAAACCTGACAGAATTTTAACGCTGCATATCCCTTATAGAGTTGTAAATTACGACGGACATGCAAAAGAAATCGCTGAAAAAATCTCAAAACTTAACGGTTATCCAGTACAAGAAAGTATAGGCTACCCTACCCCGGGTTCTTTCGGGACTTATTGCGGAATTGAGAGAAATATTCCCACGATTACTCTTGAATTACCGGAAAACGAACCTGTTGAAAAGCTCTGGGAAGACAATATAGAAGCTTTTTATTATTTTGTAAGTTTTTAATGATTTAAAATTTTACCGATTTTTTCATTCATTTTAGAAATTTTTACGGATTTTTCAAGGGCTATTTCGGCTAAAACACAGGTTTCAAGATTTTCTGATTTAAAAATCAGATTTTTTAACAAATACTCAATTCTTTCGGCTTCAACAGAAATATTTTGTCTTAAATTGAAAAGTTTTTGTTTTTTACTCATTTTGACTCCTTTTTGGTAAAGAGGGTTTATTTATAAGGGGGCTTTGCCCCTCAACCCCAGTTCATTTTCTTTCCTTTTGAACGCAAAAAGAAAGAAAACAGAACCAAAAGAAAGAAAAACTGTATCCCAAAGGGTCAACACTGTCAGGGCTTCGCCCCGAACCCCTTGGTTATCATTTGTTAAGAATATTATAAAAAATAGTTATGCAAGTACAACTTAAAGTATCACTTATATTACATAATGTCAAGCAAGAGATGAATGTTTTATAATTTAAATCACTATGATTAAGAATAATTTATCTAAAATACTCGGCGAAAGACGAATAAAAATGTCTGAACTCATTGAATTAACAGGACTTGGAAGGAGTACTGTTGAAAGAGTTTACTATGATAAAGGCGAAAATATAAGTTATACTACGATAAATAAAATATGCAACGCTCTGGAAATTTCTGTCGGTGAGCTTTTGGAACATATTCCCGATTAACAAACTGTCACCCTGAACTTGATTCAGGGTCTATCTGGCAAACAATTAAAAGCGTTAATTTTAAAATAGATAAATGCTGAAAGTAGCAAAGCTGCAATTTAAAAAAAATCTGGCTTATCTATACAAAAATCTGGACTATCCTTGCGCCAAAATATTGTCTGCTTTTAATACCATTGGGTTTTCAATTACTAATAATATTAACCGCAGCAGGAAAAAAAGGATTTTTAAACGCCGAATGTTATAATGCCATAGAAAACAATCAGAAGGGGCAAAACCGGCGTCGACGTACAAAAAAGAAAGAGTGCGAAAGGCGTGACACGCCTTTCGCACTCTTTCTTTTTTGGTAATAAAAATTGGATTTATGACATAATAATTAATAGGGCAAACGAATCTCGGGTAAAATGGCGAAATGGACATAAATAAAAACGAATCTATTGTTGTAAGAGGCGCAAACTGCCATAATTTAAAGAATGTAAGCGTGTCAATCCCCAAAAACCAGCTTGTGGTTTTCACTGGAGTGAGCGGCTCGGGAAAAAGCAGTCTGGCATTTGATACTATTTTTGCGGAAGGTCAAAGACGCTATATAGAAAGCCTTAGCGCGTATGCAAGACAGTTTTTGGGACAACTCGATAAACCTGATGTGGAAAGCATAGAGGGCTTAAGCCCCGCTATTTCCATAGACCAGAAATCCGCCAATAACAATCCCCGCTCAACTGTGGGAACCGTTACAGAGATTTATGACCACCTAAGGCTTTTGTTTGCAAGGATTGGGACACCTCATTGCCCTGAATGTGGCAAAGAAATCAAACCTCAAACCCTTGACCAGATTGTAAATAACATACTCCGACTCGACGAAGGAACAAAAATACAGATTTTATCCCCTCTCATAAGAGGGAGAAAAGGCGAATATACCGGTCTTTTTAATGAGTTAAGACAGGAAGGGTTTATCAGAGTAAGAGTTGACGACAAAACTTACAACCTTGACGAAGACGAAATAAAACTTGCGAAAACAAAAAAACACGATATAGAAGTAGTCGTAGACAGAATAATAGTCAAGGAATCCGCGCGTTCGAGAATTTCAGAGAGCGTGCAGATAGCCCTTAAAAAATCAGACGGGCTTGTTCTTGTTGATTTAATGGGTGAGAAGCAAATAATTTATTCCGAAAAACTTGCCTGCTCTGAATGTGAGTTAAGTTTTGATGAACTTTCGCCAAGATTATTCAGTTTTAATAGTCCTTTTGGAGCGTGTCTTACTTGCAGTGGACTCGGAGCGCATCTTGAGGTCAGTCCGAATCTTATAGTTCCTGACGAAAGAAAGTCATTAAAGCAGGGCGCCATTTATCCATGGGCAAAAACAGGCAATCAGTATTATGTTGATATTTTGACTTCTGTTTGCCGGCAGTATGAAATCGACATAGATGCACCATGGGAAAGCCTTTGCGAGGAACATCAAAAAATTATTCTTTATGGAAGCGGCCCGGAAAAAGTGCTTTTGTCCCATGATGATTTCAAAAGAAGACACAGAAAATCCTACTATGCCAGATATGAAGGGGTTATTCCGTATCTAAAAAAACGTTATGAAGCGTCATCTTCTGATTTAGTCAGGGGTGAAGTTGAAAAATATATGGATTCCAAACCTTGCTCTGATTGCAAAGGCTCAAGATTAAAGCCGCTAGCTCTTGCGGTAAAAATTAACAGCAAATCAATTGCTGATGTTTGCTCAATGCCTGTTAATGAATGCCATGATTTTATCTCAGGGCTGTTTTTGACACTTTCCGAATACCATATTGCAATAGTCAAACAGCTTTTATCGGAAATCAGGGAACGGTTGAAATTCTTGCTGGATGTTGGTCTGAATTATCTCACTCTCTCACGAATGGCGGGAACATTATCAGGAGGGGAAGCACAGAGAATAAGACTGGCTACTCAAATCGGTTCTGGGCTTTCAGGTGTGCTTTATGTGCTTGATGAGCCGAGCATAGGGCTTCATCAGCTGAATAATCAGCAGTTGTTAAGCACTCTTTTCAGGCTTAGAAACCTCGGAAATACTCTTATAGTCGTGGAACATGATGAGGAAATAATTAGAAGTGCTGACTGGATAGTCGATATAGGTCCAAAAGCAGGAACTCACGGCGGAGAAATCGTTGCGGAAGGAATTCCCGCCGACATCGAAGAAGTCAGAGAATCGTTAACAGGGCAGTATTTACGTGGCTCAAAATCCATTAAATTCTCTAAAAAAAGACGTGAAGGAAATGGACAGTCTATAAAAATAATCAATGCACATAAAAACAATCTTAAAAACATTGATGTCGAGATTCCGCTTGGAAAAATTGTTTCCATAACCGGAGTAAGCGGCTCAGGGAAGTCTTCTTTGATTTTTGATATTTTACAGCCTTATGTGAAGCATAAGCTCGGAAGAAATGCTCCCAAACCTCAAGGTGTGAGAGAAATTATCGGACTTGAAAACATCGATAAAATCATTGACATTGACCAGAGTCCGATAGGGCGAACTCCTCGCAGTAATCCTGCTACTTATACAGGAACTTTTGACCATATCAGGGCATTATTTGCGCTTACCAACGAAGCCAAAACCAGAGGCTACCAACAGGGAAGATTTAGTTTTAACGTCAAGGGCGGACGCTGCGAAGCCTGTTCAGGCGACGGTATAATCAAGATAGAAATGAACTTTTTGCCTGATGTATATGTCCCATGCGAAGTCTGCAAAGGCGATAGATATAACAGGGAAACCCTTGAAGTTAAGTACAAAGGAAAATCAATTTCTGATGTGCTTGAAATGACTGTCGAGGAAGCTTATGAGTTTTTCAAAAACATCCCCAAAATAGCCAACAAGCTTAAGACGCTTCATGAAGTAGGGCTTGATTATATAAAACTTGGTCAGAGCGCGACTACTCTTTCCGGTGGCGAGGCGCAGCGGGTAAAACTGGCTTCTGAATTAAACAGACGCAGTACAGGCAAGACTCTTTATCTTATGGATGAGCCTTCTGTCGGGCTACACTGGCATGATCTGTCAAAATTGATTGATATTATGAATACTCTTGCGGATTCCGGCAATACTATTCTTGTAATCGAGCATAATCTCGATATTATAAAGATTTCTGACCATATTATTGATATGGGACCTGAAGGTGGGAATGCAGGAGGGGAAATCATTACACAGGGAACTCCAGAGCAAATTGTTCAGGTTGAGAATTCTTATACAGGGAAGTATTTGGCTAAAATTCTTGGGAAGAAAGTTTTATTGAGTTAATAGTTTCGCCAGCTAAAGTAGGCTAGTGACTTTTATTTTTTAAGTTTATAAAAAGGGCTGCACCCTTTTAACCGCCTTCATTTTCTTTAGTCGTAAAGAAAACGAAGCAAAAGAAAGCTCGCCCATAAACTACGGTTTCTATATTTCTACCCTGCTCACGATTAAAGCTTACAGATGTCTAAGCTCGCAAACTCGCCTGCTGTGGCAGGCTCAAACAAGTGCTCGCATTCATTTATACGCAGGGTGAAATATTACGAAACCTTCGCAAAAGGCAAAGGACGAACGGGGGAGTTCGAGGGGGTGTCCCCCTTGACTGTGTCGACCCTTTGGGATATAGTTTTTCTTTCTTTTGGTTCCGTTTTCTTTCTTTTTGCGTTCAAAAAGAAAGAAAATGAACACAGGGTTTAAGGGACAGTAAGTCCCTTTTATAAACAAAATCCCCCCTTCTAAAAAAATAAAAGTAAGGCGCTGGCTTCAGACAGTGAAACTAAAATATAAGCAACTCAAGTTGACTTCTGTACTTACCGTTTAGTATTTACAAACTTTGTTCCCCTTAATTTTGCCCCTGTTAAATCAGCCCCGGTCAAATTGGCATTTGCAAATATACCGCCAGATAAATTAACTTCTCGTAGATTAGCTCCTTGTAAATCAGTGTGTGGAAATTTGGCATTAGTTAAATTTGCTCCTTGTAAATTTGCCCCTTGCATATTAGTATTTGAAAAACAAATACCTGATAAATTAACACCTCGTAAATTAGCTCCTGTTAAATTAGCGTTACCAAAATCAACATTTGTTAAATTAGCATTTTCAAAACTAGACCCAGACAAATTAGTATTTGATAAATCAGCCCCCAAGAAATTAACACGCCCACCACAAGCACCTTGCATATTAGCATTGGATAAAATAGCATTGCTTAAATTAGCATTGGATAAAATAGCACCGCTTAAATTAGCACCTTTAAAATTGGCACCTTTAAAGTTAGTAAGTTCGCAGCTAGTCTTTGATAAGTTAGCCCCTGAAAAATCAACACCAGAAAAGTCATAATTTGATAAATCAAGTCCTGATAAATCACAATTTGGGCAAGCTCTTGTTTTTACAAGTATTTCTACATCGCTTTTTTTAAAGGCTTTTGCCTGATAACATAAAAATATTCCAGAGATTACTAAACAAATTACCAAGATTAATACTAAATTTTTTTTCATTTTCATTTTTTTATTCC
>Ga0209212_1008588_pt1 | contig 10921 bp, 12 predicted proteins | sample RifGroC2_FD_183996 | JGI IMG/M metagenome (GOLD analysis project Ga0209212, IMG submission 183996) | Groundwater microbial communities from Rifle, Colorado, USA - Groundwater C2 (SPAdes) (version 2) | ecosystem: Environmental > Aquatic > Deep subsurface > Groundwater | place: Rifle, Colorado... | reverse complement strand
CAAGGAACCAATAGAGCGATATTCTATCACGAATATGCTTGAAATAAGAGGCATATTCATGTTTTTGTACGTTGAAAGACGGCGCGCCCGGGATTGCCGCATTGGATATCGTATCCTCAAAGAGCGCTGGATCTTTGTTTGCTCCTTCTTGCTTTGCATTGACATTAAAGGAGACCTTGGGTTTCTTCAACTCACCCGGACTTTCCTGCTCGTCCAATCCCCTTTCAAGTCTGCGTTGAGGTTCGACACCTGACATTTCCGATGAAGGCGGTGGTGCTTCTGGTTTAAACGCTGCCGTATCCAGTGTTTTCTTTGTTTCAGCAAGGTTTTCAGCCTTTATAGCATCCTTTTTTCGAATTTCCTCTTCTTGGAGCGACGATGACAATGATTCATCTTTTTTCTCAGTTTCTTTATTTATTTCGTCCTGTTTATCGGTAAACAACACCCCTTCGCTGTTTGGCAGCGCTTCCGCCGCCTCTTCCTGCACGATGCCGCGTCCGATGGTGAGCCGTTCCCTTTTTGGCGCTTGTGTCGTGGTTTCTGTTTTTATCGTTTTTTCTTGTTTTATTGTCTCCGCCTCCCCCGTCTTTTCCTTGTGTTCTTCAGATACCGTTTGGGGCTGCGGTATTTGAGGCTGTTTCGCAAGCTCTTCCTGCTTTTCTAACCCCTGGGGAAGGTTCGCAAATAGCGGCGGAGAATTTCTATTGTAAGGACTGTCCTCAGCGATAAACGCCTGTGCCGTGGTTTCCTGTTCTTGCGGCGGTTGCTTATCATCGCCAGGTAAGGGATTCCCTCCCGTGCCTAAGAGAGGCGCTTTGGAATGCCCTTCGGCATGGGGTTCGTTATTGACTGGTTGGTTATTGTCAGGGAAAGTGTCTTTTGCTACAGAACCCTTTTCACCGATTTTATCGGTATCAACATTTGTCTTCTCATCTTCTGTGTTATCGGCAGTATCGGTAAATATTTTGTACTTCTTTTTTTCAGCTTCTTTTTTTAGTTCATCTTCGTCCTGTTCTTGTTTGGTGTCCAGAGAGGTATCTTCTATTTGTGTATCAGTATCCTCAAGTTCCAGCATAACTGCATATTCACTCGGTTCACGGATAAAGCTATCTCGAAGCGATTTTAAGCTGAAAAACTGATATCCTTGTGGAGACAGGAAGATGAGAATCCCGTGTATAGCGAGGGATGCGGCAATAAGGAATGGGAACAGGTTTTTATCGGAAAATGCTGTACGGAGTTTAGTGAACATATTTTAAGATAAATAGGTGAGTTATAATTTAAGCTCATATATCACTATGAGTGATGTTATGCATGGTATAAAGAGGTGAAATACTATCGTAATTTCCTTAAGTATCTTCCAAAAAAGTTTACAGCATAACCATTTTGTTGTCAATAAGAATCTCCTGGCGCGGCTACGCCGCAACCAATTAACGGAATAGTTCACCGCAAAGGCGCAAAGAGCGCAAAGGTAGTATTTTTTAGAAAGTAAAGGAATTTCAAACTGGTAGCGCAACCGTCTCGGTTGCATAAAAAACTTCCTAAAAAAGAAGTTTTACAGAGTAATACTATAGGTTGTGCCTGCACAAAATCCTTTATTGAAAAATATACGATATTATGATAATATTTTCTTTAATGTGAATCATAGCTATAAATCTGCAAAAATAAAAAAATATAATACAGACTTACCTATTCCTGGTTTTATTCCTCCACCTTGGAAAAGTAATCTTTTTAAGGCTTCATAATTTTTTATAATAATCAGGAAACCCATGAAAAAAAACGCACTTATTAGTGAATGTGCCAAGTTGCTGTCCTTTACAAGGCCATATTGGAGATTGATGGTATTTGCCATGATCAGTATGGTCATTTATACCTCGACGAGCGGCATCCAGATTTCATTAATCAAACCTATCATAGACAAACTGCTCAGAGGGGATACACAAAAAATTACTGCCCTGCCAAGGATCGATATAGACCAGGCCCCCCCGAAACAGGAGAGCCAGCCACCCGTAAAACAGCTTAAAAAACAGGTATTCAACAAACTCAAATTCATAGAACCAATACAAAAACGTGCTACCAGTTCATTTACGAGCATCGGTATTGTGATGGCAATCCTTGCCCCCATTATTTTTCTATCCTGCTATTTTCAACAATACTTCAGAAGTCGTGTCATGTGGGCCGTGATTGTGGATATTCGAAACAAGGTATGCGATCACTTGCTTCCCCAACCCCTGAGTTTCTTCGAAAATAGAAAGAGTGGCGACCTGCTGTCCAGATTAACAAATGACATTGCCGTCACTCATTCAGGGCTTACCATCCTTTTTGATGAAATACTGCTTCAACCCATGAAGTTGATCTGCGGATTGGTTCTGGCATTTTATTTTAGCTGGAAGCTCTCCTTGTTGACCTTGATTGTCTTTCCCATCATATTCGTTCCTGTGCTGGTAATGGGTAAGAAGATCAAAAAGTATGGGAAGGGGAGTCTGAAGCATCTTTCCGACCTTACGGATGCCATGCGGGAAATGTTCGCAGGCATTAGAATTGTGAAGGCATTTAAGATGGAGGCCGAAGAGAGCCGTGAAATACACGACATCAGTGAACGATTCTTCAGAAAGAGGTTGAAAATGGTCAAGGCAAAGGCTCTCAATACCAGCACCAGCGAGTTCGTCTATACCCTGGGACTCGCCGCCATCGTCATACTGGGCGGTTATGTGGTCATGTCTAAAAAAATCACGCCGGGCGAACTCGGCGGGTTTATTACTGCAACAGGTTTTATGGTGATTACCGCCATCAAAAAATTGGCAAAGAGCTATGCGAGTCTGCAGGAGTCTCTGTCCGGGGTAAACAGGGTTTTTGAACTATTCACAATAGAGCCTACTATAAAGGACGATCCGAAAGCCGTAACGCTGGAGAAAATTGAAGAAGGCATTTGCTTCAAGAATGTGAGCTTTTCATACGATGGCAGCAAAGAATTTATATTGAAGGATATTAATCTTACCATCCATAAAGGAGATGTACTTGCAATCGTGGGTGAAAGCGGTGCAGGAAAATCAACCATTATAAACCTGATACCGCGTTTTTATGACACCGTCAAGGGCAGCATTGAGATTGACGGAACAGATATTCGAAAGATTAAACGCGAGTCGCTCCTCGAACACACTGCAATTGTTGCCCAGCAGACATTCCTCTTCAACCGCAGCTTTTATGAAAATATCCTTTATGGGAGAAAGAATGCCACGTTAGAAGAGGTTCAATCTGCTGCGAAGGCCGCTAATATTCATGAGTTCATTATGAGTCTACCTAAGGGCTATGATACCGTTGTGGGCGAACTGGGGGTAAAACTATCAGGAGGTCAACGGCAGCGGATCGCCATCGCCCGTGCCGTATTGAAAAATGCACCCATTTTACTTTTAGACGAAGCGACTTCATCCCTGGATTATGAGTCTGAAAAACTGGTACAGGATGCGCTAAACAACCTTATCATTGGAAGAACGACCGTTATTGTCGCTCATCGTCTTTCTACCATACAACATTGTGACAGAATCGTTGTAATGAAAAAGGGGCGCATCGTGGAGGTTGGGAGTCATGAATCTCTCATGTCCGGAGAGGGAGAATACAAACGCGTTTACCAAATGCATGTGGATACGATTCAGTCATGAAAGTACTTGTAATTGGCTCGCATGGCATGCTTGGCAGTGACCTCGTCAATCGGCTATCCAATCTCTCTGACCAAAAAAATCCGGGTAATGAAGTTATTGCAGCGGACCGTGAGCATGTGGATATCACGCACGGTGAGGATGCCTCAAAATTTATTGCTCAAGTCAAGCCGGATGTCATTATCAACTGTGCCGCATTTTCGAATGTAGATGCATGCGAGACACAGATCTCTGAGGCATTTGCCGTCAATGCCAGCGGAGCGAGAAATGTTGCGCTTGCAGGAAAACTAACAGGGGCGAGGGTCATCCATATCAGTACCGATTATGTATTCGACGGCATGAAGAATGAGCCTTACCTCGAAACCGACACACCAAATCCCATCTCAGTATATGGCAAATCAAAACTCGAAGGAGAGCTTGCCGTGCAGGAAATAGGCGGTAATTACGTTATCATCAGAACGGCATGGCTTTTTGGTCCCTATAGAAATAATTTTGTGACCACCATGCTGGAACTGGGAAGGAAAAACCGTTCAGTGTCCGTCGTTACCGATCAGCACGGAAGTCCCACGTATACCACAGACCTTTCGGATGCAATACGAACTGCTATCTCGAAAGACCTCCGGGGTATATATCACGTGACGAACTCGGGAACGTGTTCACGCTATGAGTGGGCACAGAAGATTTTTGAATTAACGGGTAATCAGGTATCCGTCCTTCCTCTAAAAACCGCAGATTACAAACGCGCCGCCAGGGTTCCCCCGAACTCTTCCCTGGACTGTACAAAATATGCCACGACAACCGGCCAGAAAATGAGACCATGGCAGGAGGCTTTAAGGGAATATATTTCCAAAGCTTTGCGGTAAAAATGGAAAATGCTGTAATTATCTTCCTCAAATATCCTGAACCCGGAAAGGTAAAGACCCGCCTGGCAAAGGATATCGGCAATGAAAAGTCATGCGAGATTTACAAATTACTTGCAGAAGGCATCATTAAAAACGTTGCCCAAAATAATTTAAAGACATATGATGGACATATCTTTTTCACACCTGCTGACAAAGAAAATGAAATTAAGAATTGGTTAAAATCCATCATCGACAATGAATGGGCATTTCATATACAGTACAGCCCCCAAAAAGGTAACACTCTCGGCGAAAGGATGTCCAATGCCTTTCAGCAAACGTTGCAAAGAAAAGATTGTAAAAGATGCATAATCATAGGAACAGACTGTCCTGAGATAGATGCAACACTGATTGAAAGCGTCTTTGAGATTTTAAAGGAGAAAGATATTGTTATCGGACCGTGCAAGGATGGCGGTTACTACCTATTAGGCATGTCAGGATTTGTCCCTGATCTGTTTGTAGATATTGACTGGAGCACAGATCAGGTATTTATACAAACGATGGAAAAGGTACAGAAAAACAATTTATCTTGCAGTATTCTAAAGATATTAACTGATATTGACACACAGGAAGATTTATATCGCTATAAATCTATAACAAACCCGTCTTTTCATCAAAGCCGCACATGACGTTCATGTTCTGCACTGCCTGTCCTGATGCGCCCTTTATGAGGTTGTCTATGGCTGAAATGATGATGATACGATTTTCGGTGACCTTTGCGGCAATATCACAAAAATTGGTGAAGATCACGTCCTTCGTCCTGGGCATCTCGTTGCCTTCTTTAAGGCGAACAAAGGGTTCTTTACCGTAAAATTCCTTGTAGAGTTTATGTACCTCATCATCATGTAAGGGCGAACGGCCGTTCGCCCCTACAACTTTTGGTTTGGCATATATGGTGCATAGAATGCCACGATTCATTGGAATCAAATGCGGGACAAATTGGATAGACACTTTTTGGTTTGTTTTGATAGAAAGTATATGTTCAATCTCAGGGCTGTGACGGTGACTCCCAACGCTGTATGCCTCGATATTCTCGTTACATTCGCAGTAGTGCGTATCTTCCTTTGGCTCTCGCCCGCGCCCTGATACACCCGACTTGGCATCCACAATGATATCTTCTGAGTGAATAAGCCCCTTTGAAAGCAAAGGTGCAAGCGCTAGAATAGTCGCCGTTGTATAACAACCAGGATTACCCACCAGATTGGTCTTTTTGATTTCGTTCCGGAAAAGCTCTGGGAGGCCGTACACGGCGGTCTCTATTCCCTTACTATCCGTATGCTGTGCCTTGTACCACTTTTCATAAAGCGATTTATCACGGAAACGGTAATCGGCGCTAAAGTCTATAACCTTGATTCCGTTGCCCGCAAAAAGCGGGACATACTGCATGGAAATAGTCGGCGGCAAGGTAATAAAGGCTAGATCAATATCTTTTGGCGCTTCCTTCTGCTCAATCGTTTCACATGTTAAATCAAGCAGATTTTTCAAAGTTGGGAAGATATCAGATATCTTCGGACGGTCAGTCCTTCGCACACCGAGATAGGTAATTTTTACCTCTGGATGACGCAGGAGGATTTTTATAAGTTCAAGGCTTGTGTAGGCCGTGGCGCCGATAATTCCTACTTTTAACACCGTTGTGTCTCCCAATCCAAATGGATTAAAAAACAATCTCAATTTGCTTTATAAGATTTCAAATTGCACATATTAAATCACAATTTCTTACGATAATGAACTAAAAATCAATTAAGCATTCGGCAACTTCTTATGCCACTAAGACACAAAGCCACAAAAAAACCTTAGTGCCTTGGTGCCTTTGTGGCTAACTTTGAAATTCCTGTGCATTAAACTAGACTGCCTTCAGAAGCAGTATATTACCCACAAAACATGCTAAAAGACACGAATATAATTTCGTATGTTTCGTGTCTTTCGTGGGTAAATTAAAATTCCCAAAGGTAAATTTCGTTTGCTTTCTTTATACTATGTTTTAGAAAATTCATATTTAATAGGGAGAAGACGTTCAAGTGGTACATGCTTTGAGGCATCCAGAATCTCTATGCCTATAATCCTGTCTTCTTCCCCGATATCTAAAACAATATCTTCAGTAACTCGCCGGTTAATGACATCCTGTTTCCTGTCGTCAAGTCTGATATAGAGAATGTCCGTTTTGTCATTGTAAGTAATGTTCATTTTGCCTCCTCCCACTTCCCATAAAATACGTACACGGTAACAGTCACCATTCTATCTCCTTCAATAGTATAGAATACCTCAACCCTCTTTTGTTCATAATATCTATTATGACGATTTTCTTTGAACTCATAGACCTTCGCTTTCCCTATCCTTCCGTATTTAGCAGCGACAGAAAAGCCTGTCTGAATTACATCATTAATTTCTTCCTCACTCGTGCCTCTTTCTTCTGCTCGTTCTAGCGTATGTGAATCTATCTGGATTTTCATTAGGTTACATCATCCCGCTTATTGTCTCACAGGCAAAACCTCTTTGCAAATAATCTTTACAGCAATAAATAATGCCGTGTTTTTCTATCAGCGTTCCGCGCGCAGCCGTAGTTGCCGCCGACACGAATATAATTTCGTATATTTCGTGGGTAAACTAAAATCCCTAAAGATAAATTTCGTTTGCTTTCTTTATATAAATATTACACTTCTTTCTTTGAAAATTGGTCATATACTCCGCTAACAACCCCCGGCACAAAAGAACTCCAAAAGGCTTAAATATTCGTGTAATCAGTTAGTCTTTTGTGCTATGTTAAATGACGTGAATTACCTTTTTTGCTTTTCTTAAATGTTTGAATTTCTTGGCTACAAGCGCAAGCTGCTCTTTCTCAGAGAGCGTAGACAGCTTCTGTCCTGCATCTTTTTTATAATTCATCATCTTTACCACGAATTCTGACTTTTGTTTCTTCAACAATCCACAAATGTCGTGTTAGAGGCTCACGGTTAAAAAGAGGTAGAATACTGCGAAATACTTTAATGATGTGACTTTTTGAATGGACTCTAACCCTTAAAACTATAATCCCTGAAAATTCTTCAGGTGCATACGCTCTAATATCGGAAAAATCTGTATCCAAAGTGATCAGGGCACGATGTTCACTTTTACACACATTAATGAGAAGATGGTCTCTTGCACCTTGCAATTGTTGATTATTTACAGTTATTGCGTCATGCCCAGCATCATTAAGCAGCTCCGCAATTTCAATCGGCAGATTTTCGTCTATTTTAAACTGCATAGTAACTTATTCCGGTACAGATACCAGTCTTTCACGAGACAATTCGGCAGCATAGGATATGGCTGCTTTAATATCTTCAGACTTTAGCGAAGGATAACTCTTTAAAATTTCGCCCTCACTAATGCCTTCTGCCAGGTTGTCCAGTATAACCGATACCATAATACGAGTCCCTTTAATACAGGCTTTCCCATGGCATACAAGCGGATCAACGGTTATTCTTTCTCTCCAATTCATGTTATACCTCCTTTCAACTACAAAATCTTATAATCCAAGCGGGTAAGCTACATAAAGAATCAGCATCTTTTTCTGCAATTACTTTATGTTGTCTCACAGGCAAACCTCTTTACAAATACTCTTTACATCAATAAATAATGTCGTGTTTTTATATCAGCATTCCGCGCGCAGCCCTAGTTACCGCCGACACGAATATAATTTCGTATATTTCGTGGGTAAACTAAAATTCCTAAAGTTCAAGCTAACAGTTCGTATTTGAGAAGGGCGTAGCCTTTTGGTGTTACCCTCAAGCACTCTGTTATCTGCCGTTGCGGGCATTGTTTTTAAAATGAATTTTGAAGGTTTGACCCTCCATTCTCCTTCGAAGCCCAAAACTCCTTATTATTCATCATCTTCATCGTCATCCTCATTACCTGCTTCCGAAATTGGATTTTCCTTAATATTCCATCTCACACGTGCATCCCCATACTTATCTCTGTAATTTTTATCAATTAAAAAATATTTATTTTTAAAATTTAGCAAGGCTTTTTCGTACTGGCTAATTATTAGTACAACATCACTATTTGTTGGCATATCGTCTTCACTGAGTATATCTAAGAATTTATGTGAAGGCTCATTTTTCAACAATTCGTTTAACGGTTCTAGCACTCTATTTACCATTTTTATTTTCATTTTGTTTAGCTGACCATCTGACTTCTTTTTAGACAGAAGGCCAAATTCTTGCCTTTGTGCATAAAGCATATCCGTTAGTAGAGAATAATCCGCTATGTTCTTTTCTGTAGGGAGCCAGTTTTGTTTATTACTCATATTGTAAATTGCAAATTATTTGATGGTTGGGCTGTCTGTCTCCTGTTTAGAAATTTTTCCATTTATTGTCCAGTACCATTTGGATGGATATTCTTTTTCTTTTTCAATGTTGTCGCACCTTAATTTTTCCAATGAAGTTAAATAGTGTGAAAGTATAAAAACAACGTCGCCATTATTGGGCATGTCATCTTCATTAAATATATCAAACTCACCTGGAAAAGGTTCATATTTCTCTCCAAGTATTTCATTTGCTCTCGCCAAGATGCTATTAATGAATTTTAATTTAAACTTATTAAGCGCGTCTGTAGGTTTTTTCTTTGAGAAAAGACTAATTTCTTCATAGGCACTTTTCAACTGGGGCTGTAATTTTAAGAACGTCTCGACTTGTTGTGTATTCATATATTTTGGTAATTAAAAATATTAAGAAGGGCAATCTCTGATAAATTCCCTATATTTTTTGTTTATTACATCCATAGGTTTCCTCTGCTTATTTTCATAGACTTGACACATTGATTCCAAGTCCGTGTCGTCTAAAATTAATATACATTTTCTTTGTCCGGACCATAGATCGATTGTATTTTTGAAAATATTCTTTGGAGGCTGATTCCTAGTAAATATTACCCCAAAGCTACCAAACTCATTGCTAAGATAACGATTCAATTGATTGATGTGATCCGTATCTAATGCTTCTACATTTTTAAGCTCGAAAATGAGTTGTCTACTGTTAAATTTTTCAAAAATTTCTTTAAGTAGTGGCCAAGAAGTATTATTATAAAAAATTAAATCCCTGATTAATACGCCGGAATCTGTTCTACTTTGAGGTTGTGCAAAATCTAATTCTGGATAGAACATTGATGCTAAAAGAGGACAAAGATTATTTTCGTATTCTTTATCTGCATTATTAGTTTTTCCAGTTGGAAGTTTTAATATAGTATCCTTTTTTCTCTTTGAAGATAAAATTGGAATTTGAGTGAATAGCGGGTCATTTTTACAATCCTTTTGTTCTAGTTGCTTTCTTTTAATGTATGTTTGGACCTGGTCGTAATTTTTTCTGTTAAACTCTAATATTTCAACTCTGCTTATGGATTTACCTTGTAAAAGCCTTTGGGAAGTCGAGATATAATTTGTAAAATAATCTTCAAAACTTATCCAAGGCACAAAACGCAACCACCTTCTTGGAGTTAATAAAATGGGTACTTTTGTAATAGGATTTATAGGTAAAGTGATTTTTTCTGAAATTATTTTATAATTTTTAGTATCAAAATATTGAACTTCTACTGATTCTCTAGGAATATTGTATTTTTCTGATTGTTGGATTGTATAGTCGATCAAAAAGGACTTAATAAAATTGCAAGAAATATCACTAACACGATCTTTAGAAAAGTCTTCAATCAAAAGCTGTAATACTTCAAAATGAGTAAATCCATGTTTTTGAATTTGGAGTATGTCTTTAAAGGTGGAAAGAATTAGATTTGCAAATTTATCCCCAATTTTTTTACCTTGTTTCGTTTTTGAATTTCCCAAACCAACTTCATCACACTCGGATAACTCTTTTAAGATCTCAGTGGCCTTTCTTTCATCTTTTAGGTATAGACCTCCTAGATAGTTAAAAGAATTTGTTATTATTGCATGAAGACTGTTGTCTTGTTGGGAGGGGCTTTTCCAAAGTAAAAAAGGGTCTAAATAAAGAGGAATATCTTCATCTAAAAAAGGAATTGCAAAATCTACCTCTTCCTGAGTAAAGGGTAAATTGTGATAGTCGTTTAATCTCGGTCTTATAATCATGATTATTTCAATTACTTAAATCGTTTTCGTAGCGGAGCGGAGAAAACACCGTATATTCCCCTCTATAAAATAAATAAAATCGGATTCTTTTTAAGAGCTAGGCGATATCCTAAAGGAAAACATGTATTTCATATAACTCGTTCATAAGCGAAATATTTCGCTTTTTGTCCTTTTTTTGGATTATAGACGAAGTATTTCGTTTATCCCAACTCTGGCTGAATCGCCAGAATCACTTTTCTCATGACAATTTTCTAACCTATTAACCTTTTTTCTCATACATGAGTACCTTGCCCACTTCTTTT
>Ga0209212_1008587_pt1 | contig 10921 bp, 8 predicted proteins | sample RifGroC2_FD_183996 | JGI IMG/M metagenome (GOLD analysis project Ga0209212, IMG submission 183996) | Groundwater microbial communities from Rifle, Colorado, USA - Groundwater C2 (SPAdes) (version 2) | ecosystem: Environmental > Aquatic > Deep subsurface > Groundwater | place: Rifle, Colorado... | reverse complement strand
GGCCGGAGTGCAACATAACATCATCAACACTTCCGCCAATGAGATGCTTAAGCTGTACACGATTTACTCGCCGCCGCAGCATCCGGATGGCACCGTCCACAAGACCAAGGCCGAAGCTGACGCACACGAGCACCATCATTAAAGCCCGGTGGTGGGTTGATTCCCCATGACCGACAACTGGATTCCAGGGGAGGAAACAGAATTAGTCTGGGGTATTCGTTTCAAAAACGAATGAAACGAATATGCTATATTTGGCACAGGGGTGGGGGTGGAGTGTTCCGGAGACCCTACAGGTGGGGGAAAATTATTCGTATTCGTTTCGGAAAAAAATTAGAAACGAATAGGGGCCGGCGTGGCCGAATGCACGTGCACCGCACCTTGGAGGTGCAGCGCACGGATATTCGTTTTTGTTGCAAAAAAAAAGGAAATGGAACGAACAGAGGGCGAAACGCGCAGGCGACAGGTTGTTAAGGTGCAGTACGACCTGATGATATTATAGGAAATATGTTCTAAGTTGTCAAGCGAGAAAATGATGAAATGCGGTGAAGACAACCTTGCTGGCAAAGATATCCCCATAAAGATTGAATATTTGAGGAGGAGGGGTTGTCTGGAACGGAGAAACAGACTATTATTGTTTAAAGATAATGACCTGCGACGAATGACGGGAGTTACAAACCCAATAATAATGTAAAATAATTCAACACCAAAAAATACCAAAACAAAACCCACAACTAGAATTTGGTCCCATCATTATTCCAGGAGTTTGGAATGACATTTGAGGGGGAATTTAGATCAGTATTTTACGCTCATTCCAAAGCGGGAGAAGCTAAAGATTCCTGGCAGAAGTTGATCGACCATTTGATCAACACCAGTAATCTAGCGGAGGAATTCGGGCGCGACGCAGGCGTTGCAGAATTGGCAAAAACGGCGGCCCTGGTTCACGATCTTGGTAAGTATTCAAAAGAATTTCAACAGCGATTGGACGGCAATAAGATTCGTGTCGATCATTCTACCGCTGGCGCAAAAGAACTCTCGCGTTTATTCGAGGGCACTCCACAGGAACCGCTCGCTACCTTATTGGCCTATTGCATAATCGGACACCATACAGGAATACCGGATTATGGCGATTTGACCGATCTTCCCGGCGATGGTTCTTTAATGGCTCGCATGAAAACAGGCGTGTGTGATTTTAACGCCTACAAAACCGAACTCGACCTGGCATCGTTGAAACTCCCAGCGCGCTTAAACATCCGCCCCATTAAAAACAATTGGGGCTTTTCTATTGGCTTTTTAACTCGGATGATATTTTCTGCACTCGTAGATGCGGATTTTCAAGAAACACAGACCTACATGCAGGGCAAGAAACCACGCGGCAGTTATGAGAACATCGAAACCTTAACCAATAAGTTCAACTTGTTTTTGCAGAAATTCGAGACACCCCAGCTAGAAATCAACAAAAAGCGCACAGCCACTCTCCAGGCCTGTATTGCCAAAGCATCTGAACCGCCGGGATTTTTCTCTCTTACCGTCCCGACAGGCGGCGGGAAAACACTATCTTCCATGGCTTTTGCACTAAATCACGCGGCTAACCATGGGTTGAAACGTATTATTTATGTTATTCCATTTACTACAATCATCGAGCAAAACGCAGCGGTGTTTAAGGAAGTATTGGGAAATGAAAACGTCCTCGAACATCATTCAAACTTTGACTGGGAACGTATTCGATTACAAGAATCGGAAATCCCCGACGACCAGACCAACAGCGCTTATGCAAAGCTAAAACTGGCGGCAGAAAATTGGGATATTCCTGTCGTAGTAACAACCAACGTGCAATTTTTCGAGTCATTATTTGCTAACCGTTCTTCTCGCTGCCGCAAACTTCATAATATAGCGAAAAGCGTCATTATTTTTGACGAAGCTCAAATGCTGCCCCGCGATTACATGTCTCCCGCGATGTATTCAATCTGGGAGCTCGTAACGAACTACGGCTCAAGCACAGTATTTTGCACGGCGACGCAACCAAGCCTGGAAAAGTTCTTGCCTGAACAGGTTCAGCCGATTGAACTGGTACCCGATCCTCAGGAATTGTTTGAATTTTACCGGCGAGTAGAACTAAAAAACCTGGGTAAATTAACCGATGCTTTATTGCTCGAACGATTGAACGCTGAAAAACAAGTGTTGTGTATCGTCAATACACGTCGCCATGCTAAAGGGCTGTTCGATGGAATGACCAGCGAGGATAGCTATCACCTTTCGACGCTTATGTGTCCGGCGCATCGTAAGAGCACCCTTAATGAGATTCGCCAACGGCTCCTTGATAACCAGCCCTGCCGGGTTGTTTCAACCTCCGTGATGGAGGCCGGGGTTGATCTTGATTTTCCGGTGGGCTACCGCGCCATGACAGGATTGGACTCCGTCAACCAGGCAGCAGGACGTATCAATCGGGAGATGAAACAAACCACAGGCGAGTTATATTTATTTGAGGCTGAATCAGTATTCGTGAAGCGTGTTCCCAAATATATCGCCCAGAGCGCAGAAGTCACCCGAAGCATATTACGTGAGTATAACGATGCTCCCATCTCAATTGCTGCGATCCGAGCATATTTTGAGAGCCTATATTCCCTTAAGGATAAGCATGATTTTGATTTTAAAAATATTCTTGCGTGTTTTGAGAAAAATCAGCCTTATATGCTGGATTTTGAAACCGCTGCTAAGAACTTCCGGATCATCGAAGACAACACTGTTTCGGTCATTATTCCTTATGACGAGGAGGCAAACAGGCTTATTGACGAATTAAAAACCATACCTTACCCTTTAGCCACCCTGCGTAAATTGCAGCCCTATTCCGTCAATGTTTATGAGCAGGAGTTCGACGCGTTGAATGACATGGGGGTAATCAAAATAATTGCCGACACTTACCCAGTACTTGAAAAAATGGATTGCTACCACCCCAAAACAGGGCTGGTTGTACCAGCCAGCAATGGGGAAGGACTGTTTTTCTAAAATTCAACGAACCTAAGAAAGGAGGTTCATCCATGGGCTATGGAATCAGGATTCGCGTACGCGGGCCGTATGCCCTATTTACACGCCCGGAAATGAAAGTGGAACGGGTCAGTTACGATGTTATCACCCCCTCGGCGGCACGCGGGATTATCGAGGCGATTTATTGGAAGCCCGCTATTCGCTGGGTGATCGACAAAATTCACGTGCTTAATGAAATCCAGTTCACCAACATCCGTCGTAATGAAGTTAGCGAAAAAGCGTCCACCGATAATGCTTTGCAGGTTATGAGCAACGGGAATAAATCGTTATATATATCGGCGATTGATAGCCGCCAGCAACGCGCTTCGATGGTATTGAAAAACGTGGACTATGTCATTGAAGCCCACTTTGAGCGCACTGAAAAAGCAGAGGCAGATGACACGGACGATAAACATTACAACATGGTATTGCGCCGCCTGCGTAACGGACAGTATTTTCGAGCACCGTGTTTGGGAACACGCGAATTTGCGGCCCGGGTAGAAATCATCGAAGAAGGGCAAGAGATTCCCATAAGTTCACTGATCGGTACGAGAAGCCTGGGCTGGATGCTCTACGATCTGGATTTCACAAACCAGCGTGATATTCGCCCAATCTTCTTCCGCGCAGACATGCACGACGGGATCATTGACCTGACTAAAAGAGAGGTGCGACAATGATTTTACAAGCCCTCTACCGCTACTATGAGATTTTGCTCAAAGATCCTGACGTGGATATTGCTCCGCCTGGCTACAGCTCAACAGGAGTGAGTTTCGCGCTCAACATCTCGGTGAATGGGGAGCTGTTGGACATTTTTCCTTTGTTCACAAAGGTTCAACGCAGAAAACAGATGGTCGATGTTCCTCAGCGCATGGTCGTTCCAGAGCAGGTAAAGCGCAGTGGAACCAACCCTACTCCCAATTTTCTTTGCGACAACAGCGCTTTCGTCCTGGGATTTTCAGAAAAAGATGGAAATGACAAGGAGTACAGCCTTAAACGGTTTAAAGCGTTTCGAACCCACAATTTGAGCTTGCTTTTACGAGCAAATTCCAAGGCTGCCGCTGCTATGGCCGCGTTTTTGCAAAAGCATGATCCGCTTACAGCCCGGGAACACCCCGTAATTGCCCGCCACCTGGAAGAAATGCTAAAAGGCGGTAACCTGATTATTAGGTTTGCCGGCAGGGATGTCAGCGATGATTTGGAGATCCGCCGGGTTTGGGAAGAATACAAATCCGGCGTCAAGGCTGAAGTCATGCAATGTCTGGTCAGCGGAGAAAATGAACCGGTTGCCCGCCTGCATCCCAACATTCAGGGCGTCCGCAATGCCAACCCAACCGGAGCATCGTTGGTTGGGTTCAATGAAAGAGCCTATGAGTCCTATAACCGCATCAAGGGACAGGGGTTGAATTCGCCAGTGAGCCAGCGAGTGGCTTCGGGTTATGGCGTAGCGCTCAATTACCTGCTTTCTTCACAGAACCCAAACCAAAAAATAAATCTCAATGGCACATCGGTTGTTTACTGGGCGGAAAGCGAGGATAAAAGCATTGCCAATGCTTTTGCAGTGCTGCTCAACCCGGAATATTTTGAGGAGCAAGCCCCACCTGAACAACAGGGGCGGAAAATAGCAGAAGAACAACTGCGTAAAACTGCGGAAAAGGTCTATAAAGTCCAGGCGCTAGATCCAACCCCCCTTCTAAAAGGATTGGACAAAGAAACCCGATTTTATGTGCTGGGCCTGGCGCCTAACGCAGCCCGCCTGGCTGTACGCTTTTTTCTCACAGACCCATTTGGTAAATTTGTGGAGCGAATCATGCTTCACTATGAGGATCTGAAAATCGTCAAGGAGTATGCCGATCAAGCGGATTACATCCCAATTTTTCGGATTCTGAATGAATGTGTCTCGCCCAAAGTTAATCGACGCGAAGATGAACTGGCATCCTCCTGGTCACTCTTAGGCGGATCGTTGATCCGCGCCATCCTTACCGGCGCCCCATACCCCGAAGGACTTTACGTTGCGATTCTAAACCGCATTCGCATCGATGCTGATGAGGGCAACCACCGGAAAATCAATTATTTTCGTGCTGCGGTTATCAAAGCACATCTGTTACGTAAATATCGCCGTCAAGGTAATAACCCCTATCAGGAGGTGTTGCAAATGGCTCTAAACCGAGAGTATCCCCACCCCGCCTACGTGCTGGGCAGATTGTTTGCAGTACTGGAAAAAGTTCAAAAGGAAGCAATTGGCGATGTTAATGCCAGTATTAAAGACCGCTATTTTACTTCCGCCTGCGCTACACCGGGAAGCGTCTTCCCGGTGCTCTTGCGCCTTTCGCAACATCACATATCGAAAGCCGAACATGGTTATGCCAGCGACCACCGCATCGAGGAATTGTTAAACCTGCTTGATGTTGCCAAAAACCCATTCCCATCACGGCTGTCGCTGGATGAGCAAGGCATCTTCGTGCTGGGTTATTACCATCAGCGGGCTGATTTTTATATCAAACACAATAATCAACCCACCGAACAACCTGTTACCTCCCATCAATAAGCCCAAAAAGGAGAATTTACTATGAGCACCCCTATCAAAAACCGTTATGAATTTGTTCTACTTTATGATGTCGAAAACGGAAACCCGAATGGCGATCCGGATGCCGGCAATATGCCGCGCATCGATCCAGAAACCGGTTACGGCATCGTAACCGATGTTTGCCTGAAGCGCAAAATTCGGAATTACGTCGAACTGGTCAAAGGCGATACAACGGGCTATCGGATCTATGTCAAGGAAGGTACCCCACTCAACCAAAACCATATCGAAGCTTACGCGGCGGTAGGCCTGAATACTGGCGAGAAAGCGAAACCTGACAAAGTTAGCCAGGCTCGCCAATGGATGTGCGCCAATTTCTTTGACGTGCGTACGTTTGGCGCTGTGATGACCACCGGAGATAACTGCGGGCAGGTTCGCGGTCCGATACAAATCAACTTCTCGCGCAGCCTTGATCCTATTGTCCAGCAAGAAGTAACCATTACGCGCCAGACCGTGACGCGCATCGAAGAAGCGGATAAAGAACGCACCATGGGGCGCAAGCACATCGTTCCCTATGGTTTGTACCGCGTCGAGGGATATATTTCAGCCAAACTTGCCAATGAACCTGCCAAAGGCACGGGGTTTTCAGAAGACGATCTGGAGTTATTCTGGGAGGCGCTGGCAAACCTGTTTGAACATGACCGTTCGGCGGCGCGCGGTAAAATGGCTGTCCGCAAACTGATCGTTTTCCAACATGACAGCGATCTTGGCAATGCCCCCGCCCATAAACTTTTCGATCTGGTTAAGGTAGCACGTAAACCAGAGATCAATCCGACGCGCAGTTTCGAGGATTACATTGTGAGCATCAATCGAGCTGTCATTCCTGATGGGGTCACCCTCATTGAGAAGGTGTAACGAGGTTTTATGTCTCGCGTGAAACCCGAATACACACCTGACGAACTGCTGCCGCTTTCCGGCATCCAGCATTTTCTTTTTTGCCGCCGGCAGTGGGCGCTTATCCATATCGAACAACAATGGAAGGATAATGTGCTCACGGTGGAGGGGAAACTGCTGCATAAGCGCGTGGATGACCCTTTTTTCACCGAAACGCGCGCAGGCGTCATAATCGCTCGCTCTGTGCCGGTAGCCTCATACCGGCTGGGTCTGACAGGGGTATGTGACGTGGTCGAATTTACCGAATCGGCTCAGGGCGTTGGCCTGCCGGGGCGGGCTGGAAAGTACCTGCCTGCCCCGGTGGAGTATAAACGCGGCAAACCTAAACGCGATCCTGTGGATGAGGCTCAACTGTGCGCCCAGGCCATATGCCTGGAAGAGATGCTCTCGGTGGAAATCTCACACGGTTTTCTGTATTACGGTGAAACTCGCCATCGAACTGAAATTAGCCTGACCGCGGAATTGCGCTCCCTTGTTCACGAAATGACGGTAGAAATGCACGGCTACTTTCGCCGCGGATATACACCGCGCGTCAAGCCTTCCAAGGCCTGCCGCTCTTGTTCCCTAGCAGAGATTTGCCTGCCCGAATTGCAAGGGCAGGGAATTTCTGCTTCGGAATATATCCGCCAGCAACTCATAAAGGACTGAATAATGAAGCATCTTGCCAATGTCCTGTATATTACCAGCCCCGAGGCCTATCTTTCGCTTGATGGAGAAAACATCGTCATAAAGAAAGAGGAACACGTCTCCACCCGTTTGCCGCTGCACAATCTGGAAAACATCGTCTGTTTTAATTACCTGGGAGTCAGCCCAGCGCTGATGGGCGCATGCGCCGAGCGGAACATTGGGCTGAGTTTTCTCACGCCTCATGGTCGTTTTCTGGCGCGTGTTTCCGGTAAGGTAAAAGGTAATGTCCTTCTTCGCAAGAAGCAATACAGGGTGTCTGAAGTTGAAGAACAAAGCGCTCTGATTGCAGCCTCATTCCTGATAGGGAAAATCTATAACCAGCGTAAGGTGATCGAGCGCGCTTTGCGCGATCATACCATGCTGGTGGACGTTCAGACTCTGTCGAAAGCGTCTGGATTCCTCAAACAATCGCTTAGTGCCATTCCAGAGTGCAAAACAATCGGCGAATTGATGGCTTTTGAGGGCAGCGCAGCCAAATTCTACTTTGGCGTCTTCGACCAGTTGATTTTGCAGCAGCGCGAGGATTTTCAGTTTGAAGAGCGTTCTCGCCGGCCGCCGCTGGATAATATGAACTCACTGCTTTCATTCTTGTACACTTTGCTTACGAATGAGGTAGCCTCAGCGTTGGAGGGGGTCGGGTTGGATCCATACGTGGGCTTTTTACACACCGACCGACCGGGGCGTCCCTCACTGGCATTGGACCTGATGGAGGAACTAAGACCAATCTTTGCCGATCGCCTGGCGCTTTCACTGGTCAACCGCCGGCAAGTGCTGGGCAAAGGATTTTCCCAGAAAGAAAGCGGTGGGGTTCTAATGGATGACGACACCCGTAAAACCGTTCTGACCGCCTGGCAGGAGCGCAAACAGGAAGAAATCCTTCACCCGTTTCTTAAGGAACGCATCCCTTTCGGTCTGATTCCGCATGTGCAGGCGATGTTACTGGCGCGTCACTTGCGCGGCGACCTGGATGCATACCCGCCTTTCTTTTGGAATTAAGCGGTACTTATGCTGGTTTTGATTACCTATGACGTCAACACTGAAACAGCCGAGGGGAGAAAACGGCTGCGTAAAGTTGCCAAAACCTGCCAGGATTACGGGCAGCGGGTCCAAAACTCGGTCTTCGAATGCCTGATCGATGCGGCGCAACTGAAACAACTTCAGGCAACGCTGGAGAATCTGATCGAACCTGAAAAGGATAGCCTGCGTTTTTACTACCTGGGCGATGAATGGCGCGGGCGGGTTCAGCATGTTGGCGCAAAAAGCGCACTCGATATTGAGGGCCCGCTAATTACTTAAGACTGCGAACCCCAAGTGAACATAAGTTTTCCTGCGGGTTCGCAGAAATTTTTCACCTTAACAACCGAATATTTAGCGAAAATATATGCGAAATACACCAGGGTGATATAAAATAAACAGAATAATGCCAACATATGGTGGTGTAGAATTTAAACCGTCCATATGTTGCGGTCGCTCCCCGCACGGGGAGCGTGGATTGAAACGACTTGGCCGTCTTTTTGAAACTGGGTCAGCGTTGTCGCTCCCCGCACGGGGAGCGTGGATTGAAACAGTTAAAGTGCGCCTGATCGCCGGGCAGAGCAAAAGTCGCTCCCCGCACGGGGAGCGTGGATTGAAACACTCTGGCCATGCTGGCCGATCTGCGCGCCGCCATGTCGCTCCCCGCACGGGGAGCGTGGATTGAAACTTCTTCCCCCCAGGCCGTGCCGCGGATCTGGATGGTCGCTCCCCGCACGGGGAGCGTGGATTGAAACGTCATCGGCATGGCGCAAATCAACACCGCCAACACGTCGCTCCCCGCACGGGGAGCGTGGATTGAAACACCACGGCGTAGTACCCAACATCTGACCCCTCCCCGTCGCTCCCCGCACGGGGAGCGTGGATTGAAACTCATCTGCCACGCGCACAGCATCAATAGCGGGCTTGTCGCTCCCCGCACGGGGAGCGTGGATTGAAACTGATTACCTCCAGGCAGCGTCCGGAGCCGCAGTAGTCGCTCCCCGCACGGGGAGCGTGGATTGAAACTTGCCAATTCGGGACATAATCACGGGATAAGGTGTCGCTCCCCGCACGGGGAGCGTGGATTGAAACATTACCTTGTGATGCCAATGCGCCAATAGAACCGTCGCTCCCCGCACGGGGAGCGTGGATTGAAACTTCGAGGCGGCCATTGACTGGATGAACGCCCGCGTCGCTCCCCGCACGGGGAGCGTGGATTGAAACTCCCCGCATAACTGACATTGAATTTCCCGCTCGAGTCGCTCCCCGCACGGGGAGCGTGGATTGAAACCGGCCAAAACGCCATTACTACCGCATCCCCAGGTCGCTCCCCGCACGGGGAGCGTGGATTGAAACTGGAAGATAGGCGCATGCACGGCTGGACGGTACGTCGCTCCCCGCACGGGGAGCGTGGATTGAAACAGGTTCAGGCTGTCAAAGTAGCGGCTCTTGTCGGTCGCTCCCCGCACGGGGAGCGTGGATTGAAACGTTCTGAACTGACACAAAGAACGGGCATTTCTTGGTCGCTCCCCGCACGGGGAGCGTGGATTGAAACAGGTAGGCAAGAACTCCAAGAGCCCGATCACCCCGTCGCTCCCCGCACGGGGAGCGTGGATTGAAACATTTCATCCTCCGTTGGTTAGGTCGTTTTGTTTGAGTCGCTCCCCGCACGGGGAGCGTGGATTGAAACCTCCCGGGTCCGCCTTCAGCATGCCGGCAAAGAAGTCGCTCCCCGCACGGGGAGCGTGGATTGAAACTGCCCTGGCCCGCATGCATGCCAGCGGCATCGTCGGTCGCTCCCCGCACGGGGAGCGTGGATTGAAACTTGTCTACTTACAAGGATATCCTCGAAGCTGCGGTCGCTCCCCGCACGGGGAGCGTGGATTGAAACGACATTAGCGTCTCGCTTTCGGCGGCTTACCGTGTCGCTCCCCGCACGGGGAGCGTGGATTGAAACGCATCTAGTTTGAAATTCAAGGCATGCGCCGGCGTCGCTCCCCGCACGGGGAGCGTGGATTGAAACGTCTGGCATCAGGTTGTCCACACTTTACCTGTGTCGTCGCTCCCCGCACGGGGAGCGTGGATTGAAACACCCAGGATCATGTGCGGATTACCCGATTCAGGAGTCGCTCCCCGCACGGGGAGCGTGGATTGAAACCGATAAACAGCGGGAGGCACTGCTGGATCACGAGCGTCGCTCCCCGCACGGGGAGCGTGGATTGAAACAGCCCATGCACCATGCCTGAGTTCGTTAGCCAGGTCGCTCCCCGCACGGGGAGCGTGGATTGAAACTCGAGCCGAGTATCACAGAGGACTACTCCGAGGAGTCGCTCCCCGCACGGGGAGCGTGGATTGAAACGTCGATATTATTAGTAGTTACCGTTTACTCTGGGTCGCTCCCCGCTCTGTGACCGCGCAGCGGCTGTAGGGGCGCGCACTGCGCGGTCACAGAGCGGGGCGTGCTTGTGGCACGGGCAGGCGTGGAGCGGATTCGGTCCTTCAGCGCCATTCCTGCTTGGGGGAACTTTGGCGCTCATTGCCGCACTAATGATGATCTTCTGGATGCCGAAGACCCGGGTAATTTAGGTCGAGAACGTCATGAATGGGTGATACAATGGCACCGTGAACCGGGTTATCAACCCCTGGATATACACTTCCGTAATAAATTAAGGAGAGTATTGGAATGATCATCGATGATATCAAGCAGGCTGTCATTGAAGGCGA
>Ga0209212_1008586_pt1 | contig 10922 bp, 7 predicted proteins | sample RifGroC2_FD_183996 | JGI IMG/M metagenome (GOLD analysis project Ga0209212, IMG submission 183996) | Groundwater microbial communities from Rifle, Colorado, USA - Groundwater C2 (SPAdes) (version 2) | ecosystem: Environmental > Aquatic > Deep subsurface > Groundwater | place: Rifle, Colorado... | reverse complement strand
TTCGTCCGTTAACTGTTGCTCCAGATTCAAACGAAACACTCCGTCCTGCAATTAAAGTTCCTATAAACGTACTGTCTGAAGCAATGGTTACGTCACGAACAACCTGCCAAAAAACATTACATTCTTGTGCATTGCCTTGCATAACCACTGAGCCACTAAAAGTAAAGTCAGTGGCAACCTGAAAAACCCAAACATCATCATAGTCACCATTAAGGTAAATCGTCCCAGTAAATGCAGGGCTACTCGCATCAGTCCACACACCTGGTGCTGGGCTCCACGGACTCGCACCCCATGTACCATCGGAAACCTGACCTGCTAAATCATTGAAAGCATTCAAGGCATCGGCCTGAGCATTGGAAGAAATCAAGTTATCTGGTGCTAAAGTATCACCAAAATATTCATTTCCCCCCACTGTCCAATCGCCAGTTCTTGAGACTGCAAAACCTGGGCTGAGACCAAGATCACCCCAGAGACCGGTATTGCTGGCGGTACTACTCATCGACAAGCCTGCTAAAACCGAGAAGGTTGATGCTGCTCCAAGATCTACAGCTGTTGCCGCAGCCTTTGCAATATTTAATTCAGTAAAATTAAAGATAAATGCAATTGCTAGTATAAATACTGAAACTTTACTAAATAATTTCATATAATGCTTTCTTATATATAATTGATTTTAAAAACTTTTTAATACTTATATTGTATAGTATAAAAAGCAAATAAGTGGTAAGCGGGTGTATAAGTATTTATAAACAAAGTTTTTTAATCTTTGTTTTTGTAGAAAAGGGACAGGAAAAAAGGGCTAAAGAAACTTTTAGGGTGCTAAAATCAGTGTAGTATGTTGTGGTTAAGCACTATTTAATCAATTATTAAATATTGTGGAATTGGGGATAAGGTTAATTCAAGCCTGAACTGATATTGGGAACCCTAGAAGTGTAAAAAATCAATCCCTGCCACAGTGTGATTTATTCTGGTATGCTTATTGTATGCTAAACCTTGACGCTATTTTTAAAGGCAAAAAAATCACGCAAATGGGTCTGGGTCTTTTGGGTCGTGGTATTGGAGACGCGGCATTTCTCGCACAGCATGGTGCCGACTTGCTTGTGACAGATATGAAGACTGAAGAACAGCTTGCTGACGCACTGCAGGCACTCAAGCAATATCCACATATTACATATCATCTCGGAGGACACTACGAGGAAGATTTTGTGGATCGTGATTTTATTTTAAAAGGGCCAAGCGTGCCACTCAACTCTGTATATATAAACAAGGCACGTCAACACAACATTCCCGTTGATATGAGTGCATCACTACTTGCCCGTATTACAAGGATGCCGATAGTTGGGGTGACAGGCACCAGAGGCAAATCAACGGTCACCCTTCTCGTAGAAGCTCTACTGAAAGCAGATGGAAGGAGCGTGGTTCTTGGGGGTACTATCAAGGGAGTTTCAAACCTAGCACTTCTCGAAACAATTCAAGAAGATTCTTTCGGTGTGTTTGAGCTTGACTCGTGGCAATGCCAGGGCTTTGGCGAGGAACACACACTACGTGTGGAAGGGATTCAACAAGGTCCTATTTCTCCTCAGGTAGCAGTATTTACCACGTTTATGCCTGATCATTTAAACTATTATAAAAACGACCTCGATGCGTACCTGAGTGATAAGGCGAACATATTCTTGCATCAAACTCCTTCAGACACGCTTGTGATAGGTACACAGGCGCTTCCTGCACTCGAGAAATATAAAAAGAAGATACAAGCACATGTCATTGTTGCGGATGAAAAAACGGTTCCTGCGGGTTGGAAGTTACGACTGCTAGGCACTCACAACAGGTATAACGCAGGCATAGCCGTTGCCGTGGCGCGTTCGCTTGGCATTGATGACGAGGTTATTAAAACGGGCGTTGAGAACTTTTCGCCCATCCCTGGACGTTTAGAACTGTTGCGCACGGTGAAGGGTATCGACATATATAACGATACCAACGCAACAACTCCGGAAGCCACCATAGTAGCCCTTACTGCACTTACTGCGGAAGAAAGAAAAGGAGGAGTGATCCTTATCGCGGGTGGTACCGATAAGAGTCTCGATAGTAGAGCGCTCATACCAGCTATCCAAAAACACACAAAAAAGTGTCTGTTACTTGCGGGCACGGGTACAGACAAACTTCTTGCTGAAAATCTCTCAATAGATGCTGAGGTGGTTATGAGTTTGGGAGAAGCGGTGCATCGCGCGTACCAATACGCAGAGGAGGGTGATGCTATTATCTTGTCCCCCGCATTTTCTTCGTTTGGCATGTTTACCAACGAGTATGATCGAGGTGAGCAGTTTATTCGCTTAGTAGCAGAGCTTGAGTAACTATGGAACAAGAACGCGTATATTTTGTCGGTATAGGAGGTATAGGGATGAGTGCACTTGCGCAACTGTATGCGAGCAAGGGTGCCCTAGTGACAGGCTCGGATAGAGCAACGTCGCCAGTTGTTGAACTACTGCACCTCAAAGGGATAGAGGTGTTTATTGGGCACGACGCGAAGCATATCCACAGAAGTACGACACGTGTGGTGTACAGTGATGCCATACCCAAGGACAACGGTGAGCGTGTCTGGGCACGTGAACATGGTGTAGAAGAACTCTCATACTTTGAGGCGCTAGGGCAAGCTACGGAGGAGGGTATCTCTATTGTTATCTCGGGAACCCATGGCAAGACAAGTACGACGGCGATGATAGCGAAGATACTTATTGATGCGGGGAAAGAGCCTACCATTATTGCTGGAAGTATCTTGAGCGAGTACGGCTCAAACTTTGTCGCGGGGAAGCACGACCTGTTTGTGATTGAGGGGTGTGAGTATCGTAGACATTTTTTGCATCTACACCCAACAGTGTTGGTAATTACTAATATTGAGCTCGACCATACCGACTACTACAAGGACTTGTCGGACATGCAAGATGCGTTTCAAAGTGTCATCGCGCGCGTACCTGAATCGGGAGCAATAGTCACCAACACCACCTCGGGAACCATTGCACCTCTTGTGTCCCAATCGGATGCGAGAGTCGTGGCGTACCAAGAACTTCTCGTTCCTGACTTACGCGCACGCGGTGAGTTTAATAGAGAAAATGCGCGTGCTGCCAAAGGTGCGGTGCAGGCGCTCTTTGGTGATATAGCTGAGAAAGATATAGATGTGTCATTACATGAATTTACTGGTACATGGAGACGTTTTGAATATAAAGGAAAGACAAGTCTTGGAGCACTTGTGTATGACGACTATGCGCACCACCCGACTGCGGTACGTTCTACGATAGAGATGGCACATGCAGAATTTCCTGACAAACATATCGTGGTTGTATTTCACCCGCATTTATATTCTCGCACGAAAGATTTTTTTGATGAATTTGCTGAGGCGCTTTCACTTGCGGACAGTGTGATACTTCTTCCTGTGTATGCGGCACGTGAAGCATATGATCCTACGGTACGTTCAGAAAAACTTGCCGATGCAATTGCAAACAAAGGAGGGCATGCGGAGTATGCGGAAAGTTTTGATGTTGCAGAAACACTATTGGATGAAAAAGGAAGTGACACTCTCATACTTACGATGGGGGCAGGTGATGTGTATCAAGTCGCTGAATCATTGCTTTTGAAATCAAAAGTTCAACTAAAAGTAATAGGGTAGACCTCGAATCAGAGGTGTCTATTGACTATACCCCCCGGGGGTATACAATCCATCTGGGTGTTCTACATATGATGATGTTTTTTTGACACGTATCCATAAAAAATACAACAAAGGAGTTTGAGGTGAAAACACAACAGGTATTAGAAAAAGGATTGGTGTGGGTTGCTGGGTCTTTATTTGTATTGCTGGTAGTCATTCTTACTGGGATCACCATTCCTCCAGTAACAACAGGCGGCCAGTTACGGCATGAATTCATGGGGAACATGAAAGAGATGTTTAGTGTTCCCGAAATCTCATATCGGTACTGGTACCTGATAGTACCCAGTTTCGCGTACACAGTGAGATGTGTATTTGGCTTTTGCACTCAACTTGACGAAGAGTCAAAAGTTGACATGTGGCTGAATATAAAATTCATGCTCGTAACAATACTTACAATGGTGTTACTTAACTGTCCATTGATGTACTGGGTTGCTTTTGTTAAGTATCTTACAAAAGAGTATACGTACGACCTGTACTTGATGACCATGATTGGTTCTTTTATTTTACTGCTTTCTGTATTATGTATGTTGGCTCTGTTCGGAATTTTTTCCAGCTTTATTGACTGGTTAGTGCTTACGATCGTGACAGTAACCTCTCTAACAGCAGTAAATTCTGTTTTGCTGGGGTTATATTCTTATCAACAATCCATTTTGCAAATAATTGTTAGTACAATAGTACATACCGTTGCCACATTTACCTTGGTCTGCATGTTATTTGCACCGTTGGTTTTTGTGGTAACACTTGTCCGTGTCATATGGCGCAAATTATTTTGATTTTTGACCTTTTACAAGGAAACCACCTCCCTCACAAGGAGGTGGTTTTACGTTGACAGGATTACAGAAATACATGCTTACGATTTTTTCCTCAAGTTTTCCACGACTTATACATTGGTTTTACACCTGTTATACACAGGAGAGTGCTATACTTTCAGTACCCCCTGATTTAGCCCCGCAGTAACAAAACGGCTGTTCTATGCTGTTTTTTTGTATCTCGCTATGCTAGAGTAGTAGAAATACAGATAGATTCACAAAAACATGAGTAAAACAAATATACGTAATCCCGTTAGAGACCAAAACAGTACTGCTTCTAAAAATAGTGCAATATAAGAATATGATAAAAATGCAAACAATTAGTAACGTAACCGACGTCCCGACGAATCGGGACTGTCTCTAATGGGATGCAAGCCCATTTGTACATCGTCGCAACACCCATTGGGAACTTAGAGGATATAACGCTTCGCGCACTTCGCGTGTTCAAGGAGTGCGATATGGTGTTGTGTGAGGATACGCGTGTGACGAGGAAACTCCTGACGCACTTCGATATACAAAAACCGCTCGTGTCCTACCATGCACATTCTGGACTTACAAAGTTTGATAAAGTACTGGAGCTGTTGAAAGAAGGGAAGACGCTCGCACTCGTTTCAGACGCGGGGACACCTACCATATCTGATCCGGGGGCTGTGCTTGTGGCACAAGTTAGAGAGCATTTCAGAGATGAGGTCAAGATAGAGGTGGTGCCAGGGGCAAGTGCGGTGACAGGAGCACTTTCCATAGCAGGTGTTCAGGCTGATTCGTTTTTGTTTCTTGGATTTCCACCACACAAGAAAGGTAGAAAAACATTTTTTGATACTTTAGCGACAGAGAAGTACACGACGGTTTTTTATGAATCGCCACATAGAATTATGAAAGCCCTTGAGTCACTTGTAGAACGGCTTCCTGACACGAAAAAGGTGGTGGTAGTACGGGAGCTTACAAAAATCCATGAAGAAGTGGTTACTGGTACGGCATCGTACGTGCTCACACATTTTCAAGAACATGCAGATACGGTGCGGGGAGAATTCGTGGTGATAGTAGTGTAGGACTTACGGAAACAGCGTACCCAAGCCCGCACTTTCGTCATTGCGAGCGAAGCGTGGCAATCCACGTCTTCTTCTTTTAACTTTATAAACTTTAAGAACTTTATAAACTTTCAACTTTTTTCTCGCAACTCACTTTTTTCCTCATTCAATAAAAATTGAAAATTAAAAATTTCAAATTAAGACACCTGTGTATTTGTTGTGTTTGGCTAAACCAAGTACAATAACCACATGCGAAAATACACGTTCTTGCTAATTGTAGGTATACTGGTTTTCATCACTCCATTTCTCGGAGTACCTGAGTCTTGGAAAGCTGCACTCCTTTTTACACTTGGATTCAGTATTATCGGGACTGCTTTTTTTTACAGACTTGCCACTCGTAGAAGGGAGCAAAGCGAGGAAGATGTTATTTTTACGGAAAATGAGCCAATACGAGCACGTGTGACGGAATTTTAAGTATGACAACTCGTCAAAAAAAGGGTGAAAAAAAAGAGTCGACAACGTACTCGGGTGCGTTTCTTTTGGGTATTGGGGTAGGTGCACTCGTTCTTTCGGTCGCTGTTTTTTTTCTCGTACCTTTCTTTATGCCTACTATCTATGAACTAGATACACCCCTTGAAGCGACCAGTACCACTAGTGGAGGAGAACGAACCGACACAACAGAGATAGCTCAAGAATCCCGGGCAACGTCGACTGGTCCCATCCCTAACTACATATCTACACCTGATGCGGTACGAGCTATTTACATGACCCAGTGCGTGGTGGGGACGCCCACTTTCCGTGCTGACCTCGTCAAACTTATTGACGAAACGGAACTCAACGCAGTTATTATTGATATTAAGGACTACACAGGAAAATTGGCGTTTGATACCGATCATCCAGAGCTCAAAAACTCGGTGTCTGATCAGTGTGGTGCTCGTGATATTAAGACGTTTATAGAAATGCTTCATAGTAAGGGTATCTACGTGATGGGGCGTATTACGGTGTTTCAAGACCCTTACTACTCTTTGGCACATCCCGAACTAGCAGTGAAGTTTGCGAGTCCTGCTGGCGCTGTCTGGAAAGATCATAAAGGGCTATCCTTTGTCGACGTTGGTGCCAAGCCGTACTGGGACTATATAATCACGCTTTCGCGAGAAGCGCACGCTCTTGGTTTTGATGAACTCAACTACGATTACATTCGGTACCCCTCGGACGGTCCTATGAAAAATATTGTTTTTGAATGGGCGGGAAACAAAGAGAAACAAGTCATGCTTGAAGAGTTTTATGCGTATCTGCACAAGGAAATGAAAGACCCGACTAAGTATCCAGTAGGGGTCACCCCACCAATTCTCTCTGCTGACTTGTTTGGCATGGTGACGACGAACTATGACGACCTCAACATCGGTCAAGTGCTTGAGCGAGCATTGCCGTATTTTGATTATGTAGCACCTATGGTGTATCCGAGCCACTATCCTGCAGGATTTAACGGTTGGAAAAACCCAAACACCGTACCCTATGAGCTCATTAAGTTTGTCATGGGATCCGCGGTGCGACGCACGATTGCTTCCGAGTCTCCGATAGAAACTCTTGGCTCTAGTCCTATTATGAAGACTGTTGTTGTCCCGCCAACCTCAAGTACGACGGCGACGACCACCAAAGAGGTTCTTTCGGGCAACTACACCAAAGAGGTGTATGACAAAGATAAAATGCGCCCATGGATTCAAGATTTTGATTACGGTGGAGACTACGACGTTGCCGAAGTTCGTGCACAGATACAGGCAACGTATGACGTAGGACTTGATTCGTGGATGCTTTGGGCACCGTCAAATAGATATACGAGGGGAGCGCTAAAAGTTGAAAGTTAAATGTTGAAAGTTGAAAGCGAAGCCCTGTACCGAGCTTTGCTCTGGTACGGGGTTCCTAGTTCACAGTTCCTAGTTCGAAAGAAAGAAAACGAGTTCTGAGTAGCGAGTAAAGCGAGCCTGCCCCGCTACGGCGGGGTAAAGTTATGAGTACGAACATGTCTGCTTAGTCCATAAATACTAGTGAGAATACTAGAATTAGTTATGTAATTAAATATACTTTCCGTTGTTCATTTAAAATTAAAACGTCCTTTCCGTAACTTTTACTAAGAACTTATTCTTTAACTCGTATCTCTTGTCCCGTCATTGCGAGTCGCAACGCCTGCCTGCCGGCGGGCAGGAAGCAATCCACGCTTTTTCTGTTTTTGCATTTAAAATTTAAAATTCTCTATTTCACTTCAAATTGTAAATTAAAAATTTCAAATTAAACTTACTTTCAACTTTATAACTTTCAACTTTTAACTCCGTATCCCCATACCCATTCGCATACCCATACCCATCTTACAATACTCCCGTATACTAGAGTTATGGTAGACTCAGAACTTTCTCCAGAACAAAACACGATGGCTACAAACGACGATAGGCGTATTACGTACTTCGGGCTGACCGACAGTAGAAACGAAAAAATACCATTTGGTATCAGACGTGAAGACCGGAGTCGACACACATATGTGATAGGTAAGACGGGTATGGGTAAATCCACCCTACTTGAGAACATGGCTGCGCAAGACATTTTGAACGGCGAAGGTATGTGCTTTATTGACCCTCACGGAGGTTCTGCGGACAAGCTTCTCAATTATATCCCTGCAAATCGAGTAAAAGACGTACTCAACTTTGCGCCTTTTGATATGGAGTATCCTATTTCGTTTAACGTGCTTGAGGATGTGGATGCGGACAAACGGCACCTTGTGGTAGCAGGACTTATGAGTACCTTTGAAAAGATTTGGGTAGATGCATGGAGCGCACGTATGGCTTACATTCTCCAAAATACTATTGGTGCATTGCTTGAGTTCCCAGGGGCGACGCTCCTCAGTGTTAACAGAATGTATATCGACAAGGAGTATCGAAAAAATGTTATAGCAAAAATTACCGACCCCTCAGTGCGTTCGTTCTGGGTCGACGAGTACAGCAAGTACACCGACCGCTATGCCCAAGAAGCGACTCCAGCTATTCAGAACAAAATAGGACAGTTTGCCTCAAACGCTCTCGTGCGTAATGTCATTGGACAACCACAAAGCTCGTTCAATATCCGCGAGCTCATGGATGAGGGGAAGATATTTATCGTGAACCTCTCAAAAGGAAGGGTGGGAGAAGGAAACGCAAATTTGCTCGGCTCGATGCTTATTACCAAAATCTATCTCGCTGCGATGAGCCGTGCCGATACACATGCTTCTGACATGCATAAGCTGCCCCCGTTCTACCTATACGTGGATGAGTTTCAGAACTTCGCAAACAAAAGCTTTGCCGATATTCTCTCAGAAGCTAGGAAGTACAAACTAGCTCTCACTGTGGCGCACCAGTACATTGAGCAAATGGAAGACGAAGTGCGGGCTGCAGTGTTTGGAAACGTAGGAACCATGATGACGTTCCGTGTGGGAGCCTATGATGCCGAGGTACTTGAAAAGGAGTTCGCTCCCACCTTTACTGCGGAGGATCTCGTAAACCTTGGAGCTCGACAGATATATCTCAAACTCATGATAGACGGCGTATCTTCACAACCATTTAGCGCAGTCACCATGCCTCCTGTACCTGAGCCTGAAATAAATCATGGTCAACGAGCTATTGCATACTCTCGTGGACGATACTCGAAGCCTCGGGCAGAGGTAGAAAAAAACATCAGTGACTGGGTGGGACAAGTCTTTGAAGATCCTGAGAAGGATGCAAAAGAAGCCGCACGACTAGAGCGACGAGCCCAGCGAGATGAAAGTGATAAAAGTCAGAACTCCGCTCCTCCTGCACCTCGTGCTCGTATGGAGTCGCATACTGCGCGACCGGAGAGAAATCATTCGGCACCACGACCTCCATTTCCTAAAAAACCACCTGTTCCTGAAGACAAAAAAGACCTTCGCGAACTTCTGGCAAAAATGGCAACAGCTGAGAAAAAAACAGTTGCACAACCAGAGATAAAAAAGAATGATAAAAATGTTGTACGTATGCCTCCTATCGTACATGTTCCTAAGAAGTTTGTTCCCCGTGACGATGGAAAAGGTGTGACAGGTGAGGGAAAAGAAGAGCTACGTAAACTCCTTGCTTCACTCACCAAGGTAAAGCCTGAAGCATCTGTACCACCAACTCCAGCACCACTAAGCAAACCCCCTAGTACTACTGTACAATCAGACACTACTAGAATATTCGAGAGCCAAGTCAACAAGAGTGAGGCCACAAAACAGTTTACTCACGAAGCACCAAAAAAAGAACAGGAAACAGTGCAACCACATAACACCTCTCAGAAAATTCAGGATAAACCCGAGCTGCGGGGGGTACGGGTTGAGCAAGAAAAACCAAAGGACGTATCACAAGAGCAAGGGAAACCCCGCGAAGTCTCAAAGGAACCCCGCGAAGTTCCGAAGGAAAAAATGGAGGAGATTCTCCATGTTACTAAACCCAATCTTTAAGAAACATGCAGAGGTTGGTTTTCATCAGTGGAGTTGGGATTGTGCTCTGTTTTCCTATATTGGTTGACGCCTCGGTGATGATTTCTGAAGTTGCTTGGATGGGATCTGCTGATGACGCAAATGCAGAATGGATTGAGCTTTACAATGATGGCGAGAGTCAAGATATGACTGGTTGGACACTTATGGCAAGTGATGGTCAACCGAGTATTACTTTGGAAGGAACAATAGGGAGCAATGCGTATGCGCTTCTTGAGCGGACAGATGATGATACGGTCGCGGGAGTCAACATGTTTATGAAATTCACTGGGGCACTTAGTAACACCGGTGAAGAGCTTAAGCTTCGAGACAAGAATGGTGCACCAGTGGATTCCGTTGATGGTACTGACGGATGGAGTATAGGTGGCGACAATACGTCGAAAGACACTTTGCAACGTAGCGGTGAACCGTCGGTAGGTACGTGGATTACCGCACCTGCTTCCCCAGGGCGAGGGAACTCTGGAGTAGGGACGTCGAGCAGACAGTCTCAAACGGTTTCTCGTAACCATAAAAGTATACTCTTCGGTATTCCCGATGAAGAAGACAACAAACCTCGTCTGGAACCTGCTCTCATACTTGATCTTGGAGAAGAACGGACGGTGACCGTGGGTGTGCCTACAGTGTTTCTCGCGAAGACGTTTAAGGAACGAGGTGAGGAAATAGTGGTAGAAGATATTGGGTGGAATTTTGGTGACGGTACAACAGGCAAAGGAAAAGAAGTAACCCATACCTACCGCTATGAAGGGTCGTACGTAGTATCAGCCAAAGGAAATCGCAAAGGGTATCTACGTGAAATTACCGACACTGCGCACCTTGTTGTACACGTCGGCAAACCTTCTGTGGAGATAGTACATATTGAGACTGGGTATATTGAA
>Ga0209212_1008582_pt1 | contig 10926 bp, 11 predicted proteins | sample RifGroC2_FD_183996 | JGI IMG/M metagenome (GOLD analysis project Ga0209212, IMG submission 183996) | Groundwater microbial communities from Rifle, Colorado, USA - Groundwater C2 (SPAdes) (version 2) | ecosystem: Environmental > Aquatic > Deep subsurface > Groundwater | place: Rifle, Colorado... | reverse complement strand
CCTCCTACAGAAGGACGAGACACGAAATTGCATGAGCTAAATGAAGAAAAAAAGATCAAACTTCTCGTCCTGTCGGGACCAACCGGGTCCGGAAAGAGCGAGCTTGCCGTAACGATTGCCGAGCGGATCGGTGGGGAGATCGTCAACGCCGACTCGATGCAGGTCTACCGGGGACTGGACATCGGGACCGCCAAGCCGCCGGTGGAGGATCTCGCCCGCGTCCCGCACCATCTGCTGGATATCGTCTCTCCGGAACAGGATTTTACCGCATCCGACTTCAGGCGCGAGGCGGCGGCAGCCATTGCGGATATAGACCGCCGGGGAAAAAAAGCGATCGTTGTCGGCGGGACGGGGCTCTACATTCGTGCCCTTCTTGAAGGCCTGGTCGATTCGCCCACGGGCGATCCCGAGCTGCGCCGGCAGTTTGCCGAGGTGCCGGGCGAGGAGCTGCTGCGGCGGCTATCGCTGGTTGATCCGGAAACCGCGATCCGCCTGCATCCCAACGACCGGGTACGCCTGGTTCGGGCGCTCGAGGTTTTCACGCAGACCGGGCGTCCCATCTCCGCCTTTCGCTCCGAGCACGCCTTCTCGGGCACCTATTACGACGCGCAGAAGATCGCGATCAAGGTCGAGCGGCAGGAGCTGTACCGGCGCATCGATCTCAGGGTCGAGCGGATGCTGCACGATGGTCTGGTCGAAGAGGTCCGCTCGCTGCTCGCCTCGGGGTGCAGCCGGGACTTGAAGGCGATGCGTGCCATCGGCTACAAGGAGATTACCGCGTATCTCGCTGGAGAAACAACGCTGGATGAGGCAGTTACCCTCATAAAAAGAGACAGTAGGCGGTATGCCAAGCGACAGATGACATGGTTTAGCAAGGAAAATGATATTTATTGGCTTGAATATCCTGGAAGGTTTGCTACTATCCTTGCACATGTGATTGAATTTTTTGGGTAAAGGAGCGGAATCATGCCTAAAACACCTTTTAACATCCAGGATCAATACCTCAACCAATCTCGAAAGGAACGTGTAAAGGTCTTGGTGCAGCTCATGTCCGGCGAAAAGCTGGAAGGGCATATCAAATCCTTCGATAATTTTTCTGTGCTGATGGAAGTTCACGGCGATATCCTCATTTACAAACATGCTATTTGCAGCATCACTTCCGTTGATGGGATCTTCCGTCTCCACCAATAATTTTTCAGACGACTGACACACTAGAAGCACCCTGTTCCACTAAACGCAAAGTTGTGAGTATAAAAAGGTCTCCAAGATAGCTTTTCCTAACAGCCGGCTCGAATGGGTCGGCTGCCTTTTTTTATTTATTGCTAAAACCCTCCTTCTGCTCATATCATTGGGGCTTGCCGGCCACCTTCCATGCGACGTCAATTTCCGTTCATGGCCTGAGGCGACGGCTAGCGCTCGTACTTAATCAGGAAGTAACGCCGTAGCTGTTAAGGCCGCGGAACCAGGAGGAAGTTTGATGTCAGGTCTCATTGTCGACAGGGTCATGCCGGGGAGTATCGCTGAGGAGTTGGAGGTCGAGCCGGGGGACAGGCTCATCTCGGTCAACGGACATCCGTTGCGTGACGTTATCGACTACAACTACTACGGCGCCGACGACCTTCTCGAGCTTGAACTGGAAAAAGCCGACGGCGAAATCTGGGAACTCGAGGTGGAGCGGGAAGAGGGCGAATCGCTCGGGCTTTCCTTCCAGGCGCCATCGCCGGCCCGCTGCGGCAACAACTGCGTCTTTTGTTTCGTGCACCAGCTTCCCAAGGGATTGAGAAGCCCGCTTTACGTAAAGGACGAGGATTACCGGCTCTCCTTTCTCTACGGAAACTACGTGACGCTCGCCAACATCGGGCGGGCCGAACTGGACAGGATCAAGGAGCAGCGGCTTTCACCGCTCTACATCTCCGTCCATGCCACCGAGCCCCTCTTGAGGGAGAGCTTGCTTGGCAAGAGCGGCATCCTGCCGATCCTGGAAGTGATGAAAGAGCTGGCGGATGCGCGCATCACCATGCACACCCAGATCGTGCTCTGCCCGGGGCTGAACGATGGCGAGGCATTTGCGCGCACGGTGGAGGACCTGGCCCGGATGCATCCCTTCGTCGCTTCCCTTGCCGTCGTTCCGGTAGGCCTTACCGAGCATCGCAAGAATCTCCCCCTGCTCACTCCGCTCACAAAGGAATTTGCCGCCTCTTTCATCGGCGAGTGGGGCGGGAAGGCGCAGCTCCTGGCAGACCGGCTTGGTGAGCCTTTCATGTTCCTGGCGGACGAGTTTTACATCAAGGGGGATATCCCTTTTCCTTCATTGGAGACCTATGGTGATCTGCCGCAGCTGGAAAACGGCGTCGGGATGATTCCTCTTTTCCTGTCGGAGGCTGAGCAGGTGCTGGAGGAGGCCGAGCCTTTCGGAGAGGCGCGGATCACCGTCGTCACCGGAGAGTCCCCTTACCACTACCTGGCGGAATTTCTGGAGCGCCTGTCGGAGGCCACCGGCAGCTCCATCATACCGGTCGCGGTAAATAACAGGCTGTTCGGCCCGACGGTGACGGTCACAGGCCTTGTCTGCGGCAAGGACATCATCGCCGCGTTGCAGGGCAGAGAGTTGGGAGACCTGGTGCTGGTTCCGGATGTGATGATGAAGGAGGGGGAGGGGGTGTTTCTGGACAATCTCACACTGGATGATCTTGAGCGACAGCTAGGGAAGCCGGTGCAGGTCGTGGAGTCGACACCGTTTGGCATCTATGACGCACTGGTCGAGAGGCAGGGCTAGGTTCAAGGGGGAACTGGTTTAGCTGGATGGTTCAGGCTAGAGCAGAGATTGAGCCTTCAGCCGGAGGGGTCCCGGGCAGGGAACCCTCCGGCTGTTTCGTTTCACCGGCTCATGGCATCTATGGCATCAAAGTCGAAGACGCTCTCGGCGGAGGACTTGATGAGGTTGATCTTTTCGTGGTCGTCCGCGGTGATCTTGGAGACGTGCTCGGTGAGGGTGTGAAAGACCTGGGCGGTGTTTTGCAGGGTACGGATGTAAGGGATGTTGCTGTCGTCCAGGATCTTTTGGCTGATGGCGGAGACCGGGGCTATTCCCGGTATGATCAGTCCGGCGAGCTTGCTGCGGTAGGCCGGGATGTTGTAAAGGGCGGAGGCGGTTACGATCAGTTCGTCCCTCGAACTCGTGGTGATGAGGAGCGTAGAGTCCTGCAAGGTGTCTATGACCCGCTGGGAGGAGGCCGCGCCCAACTGGACGTGGTGGATGATCCTGCTCTTTCCTGCCGGATCGCCGTAGAGCTGCAGCTGTAGCAGGTTAGAGAGGTCGATCAGCGTCGGGTTGGCGAGGATGGTCGAGTAGTCGAAGGCGCCGGCTACTCTTTGCTGCCGGCTTTCAAAAAACATCTGCAGGTAGCTGAGCGTTTCCTGCCGCTTCTTGGGATAAAGCTTGTTCACCAGGATCAGCTTCACCTCCGCGCCCTGCTGCTGGAACAGCGAGAGGTTTAACTGGACCGAGTCGATGACGCAGCCGATCCCGCCGCTTGCCACCATGATGACCGGGGCGTCCAGCGCCCGCGCTATCTGGGCGTTATTGACGCCGACCACGGAACCGACCCCGCCGTGCCCGGACCCTTCAATGATGAGGAAATCGTTCTTCTCCTCCAGTTCCTGGCACGCCTTCTTGATGCTTTCCAGCGGCACCTCTGCCCCTATCTCGCCGGAGAGGTACTTTTTCGTGTAACCCCTGCCCAGCACCACGGGAGACATCAGTCGGCGGTCTTCTTCGAGGCCATAGACCGAGGCGATCAGGGCGGCGTCCATATCCATCTGTACCCCGTCGACGACCAGAAGCTTCGGACCGATCGGTTTTATGAAACCGACCCGTGCGTATTTCTTCCTCGCCAGGTGCATCAGGGAGAGGCTGATGGTGGTTTTACCGCAGTGCTGCCCTGTTGCCGCTATGAAGATCTTCTTGCACATTTCTTTTAAGCCCCGTCCTATCCTTCAGGCGTTGGTTTCCTAATCATCGGGATTATACGCGTTTGCAACATGGCGGGCAACATGGTATACGTTTCTCGCGCCAGGGCCTCGGTACCCGCTGCGGCTCCGCTTTTTACCCGTTTTTGCAGCTCCTTCGTCCCTTTTTGCCACCCACAATCCCCGCTTGACGCTTGCCCGATATTCTGCAATAATCCGGCGGTCCAAACCGCAGTTTGCTGTGATCAAATTTTTTGCTGCAACACTTGCCCAATAAAGGAATAAAAAAGGAGCCTGACCGTGAAAAAAATCTTGGGTTTGTTCTCGTGTGCGCTGGTCCTCGCCTGCACCGTTTCCGCATTTGCCGGTGACGGATCTTTCCAGAGAGTGAAAAGTCAGGGCAGCCTCACCATCGGCCTGGACGACGCCTTCCCCCCCATGGGCTTTAGGACCGATAAGGGCACCCTGGTCGGTTTCGACATAGATGCCGCTGAAGAAGTAGGCAAGCGTCTCGGCATCAAGATCAACTGGCAGCCGACCGCCTGGGACGGCGTCATGCACTCCCTGAACGCGAAGAAATTCGACTGCATCTGGAACGGCATGACGATCACGGAAGAACGCGCCAAAGAAGTCGCCTTTACCAAGCCTTACAAGATGGACGGCCAGGTTGCCGTGATCCGCTTTGGCGAGAAGAAGTTCAAGAAGCTTGCGGACCTGAAAGGGACCAAGGTCGGCGTCCAGAAAGGTTCCTCCGCTCTGGAGGCGGTCAAGAAGCTTCCGGCTCCCCCCGCCGAGGTGCGCGAATACGCCGACAACCCGAAGGCTCTGCTCGATCTCGAGTCCAAGCGCCTTGACACGGTCATCATCGACGACGCCACCGGCCGCGACTTCATCGCCAAGCGCCCGGGCAAGTTCCAGATCCTGGCCGGCAACATCACCAAGGAGCCTTTCGGCGTCGCCTTCCGCAAGGATGACGTGGAACTGCGCGAGAAAGTGCAGAAGACCCTCGACGCGATGGTGAAGGACGGTACCATGGGCAAGATCTCCAAGAAGTGGTTCGGCGAGGACATCACCAACCCGAAGAAGTGGAAATAGGTGTTTCTTTACCCTCCCTCCAACCCGGGGGGAGGGCGTTTCAGCCCTAACAACTCAGGTATGCCGATGAAATTTTTCTCCGGCAGGGTCTCCAAAACGATCCTGCTTTTTTCTTGCTTGCTCTTGCTCTTTTTCACCGTGGCGCGCGCCGAGGATTACGATCAGATCTTCCACGATGCGAACGACGCCATGGGGCGAGGTGACCTCCCTGCCGCCATCTCCCTGCTGAAAAAGGTCCCGCTCTCCAAGGGTGACGACAACAGCGCCTTCGTCCGGAGCCGGATGCAGACGGCCAGGCTCCATTTCGCCCTGCAGGATTTCGCCGCAGCCAGCGCCGATGCGCGGGAGGTGCTCGCCATCTATCCGGACAACAGCGAGGCGCTGAACTTCCTGGCCTCGGTGCAGAAGGAGCAAAAAGCGGGCTACGCCGTGTTCTTCGAGGACTGCCTGCGCTTCCTGCCGCAGCTCCTCAAGGGATCGGTGATGACCATCACCCTGGTCTTTTGCACCATCCTGATCTCCCCCATCGGCGGCCTGCTGATCGCGCTGGGACGGCTGAGCAGCTTCAAGCCGGTCTCGTCGCTCTGCTGGTTCATCATCTGGCTCTTCCGCGGCACGCCGCTTCTGCTGCAGCTCTTCTTCATCTACTACGGGCTGCCGGCGCTCGGCATAACCTTCAAGCCCTTTACCGCAGCGGTGATCGGTCTTGGCCTCAACTACTCCGCTTATCTGGGCGAGATCATCCGCGGCGGCATCCAGAGTATCGAGCACGGGCAGATGGAAGCGGCCAAGGCGATCGGCATGACCTACTGGCAGGCGATGCGCCGGGTCATCATCCCGCAGACCTACAAGCGGCTGATGCCCCCGATCGGCAACGAGTTCATCGCTCTCATCAAGGACACCGCGCTGGTATCCACCATCGCCATGGTCGAGCTGATGCGCTCCGCGGACCAGATGTTCAACGCCTATTTCAACATCACGGCGCTGATTCTGGCCGCCCTGATCTACCTCCTCTTCACCACGATCTTCACCTTCATTTTCGAAAAGATAGAAACACGGGCCGGTATCTATGAAAACCGCTAATCAGCCGCTTCTCAGCCTCAAGGGGATCACCAAGCGCTTCGGCTCTCTCACCGCGGTCAACAGCGTCGACCTCGACGTCTGCCCGGGCGAGATCGTTGTCATCATCGGGCCTTCCGGGTCGGGGAAGTCGACGCTGCTCCGCTCGGTCAATTTCCTGGAGGAGGTCGAGGACGGCACCATCCTGTTCGAGGGGAACGAGATCGGCTACGTCCGGAACAAGCACGGCCGTCGCCACCTTGACACCCCGGCCAGGATCTGCGCGCTCCGCTCCGAGATCGGCATGGTGTTCCAGCATTTCAACCTCTTTCCCCACATGACCGTGCTCGGCAACGTCATGGAGGGGCCGCTCACCGTGCAGAAGAAAACGCCGGAGGCGGCTCGGGAGATCGCCCTCGACATGCTGGCCAAGGTCGGCCTTTCCGACAAGCGCGACGTCTATCCCGCAACGCTCTCCGGGGGGCAGAAGCAGCGCGTCGCCATTGCGCGGGCGCTCGCCATGCGTCCCAAGCTGATGCTCTTCGACGAACCCACCTCGGCCCTCGATCCGGAGCTGATCGGCGAGGTGTTCGACACGATCCGCGCCCTCGGCAAGGAGGGGATGACCATGATCATCGTCACCCACCAGATGGGGTTTGCCAAGGAGATGGCGGACCGGGTCATCTTCATGGAAGCGGGATCCTTTATCGCGCAGGGGACACCGGAAGACTTCTTCGCCAACCAGATGGAGCACGACAGAATAAAGTCCTTCCTTACCCGCATACTCTGATCGGGCGGCGGCACTTGCGGCCGCCGTCCCCCGATGACGCCTCTATCGCTCCCTCGACAGCCCCGTCCCGCGCCGGTAGCCACAGTTCGACATCCCCATGCGCCGTGATAAAATCAATCCGTTGCTTTTTTAGTTAATTTGTATTAATTTAAGCCTCTGCCGGGGTCCCCGCGGGACACCGGGCCGACTGTCGCTTATCCTACCGGGTCAAACAGAGAAAGGGGGACGAACAATGATAAGAGAAGAAGAGGTCGTCGGGACTATCCGGGCCGCGCTGGAGCGGGAGGCGAGGGTGAATCTGCACAGCCACCCGATCGAGGTGACTTTCGCTGACGGCGTAGTCACCATATCGGGCGAAGTCGGAGGGATCGCTGCCAAGAAGACCGCCCTCAGTCTGGCGGCACAGCCGGCTCCGGTCTCGGGCATCGTGGACCGGCTGCATGTGGAGCCGTCCGAGCGGATGGAGGACGGGGCGATTCGCGACCACGTCTGCAATGCCCTCACCACCGAACCCGCTTTCAAATCCTACTCGGTGCGGGCGATGGTGAAACAGGAAATGGAGTCGGTGCGCTCCGTGAACCACGAGCGGCTTCTTGAGGTGGAGGTCACGGAAGGGATCGTGATACTAAACGGCTCTGCAGAGAGCATCTCCCACAAGCGCCTGGCGGGAGTCCTTGCCTGGTGGGTCCCCGGCACCAGGGACGTGGTGAACGGCATCGGCCTCTGGTCTGACGTGGAGGAGAACGATGACGAGCTGGTCGACGTGATCCGGATCGTCCTCGAGAAGGATCCGCTGGTGAACGCGTCCCAGATATCGATCCACAGCCAGGATGGGGTGGTCACGCTGGATGGCGCCGTTGCCACCCCGAACAGCAAGAGGGCGGCCGAGTCGGACGTCTGGTATGTGCTGGGAGTAAAGGAAGTGATCAACAAGCTCGTGGTCGCCGGGTAAACCTGCTGAAGTGGTGCCTGCTGTCACCGGGAGGGTGGCGGCCAGGCACCGCTTGGTACCCTTAGTCCTGGCATTGAGGGATCTATGAGGATTCGACCGAAGCAGCCGCCCATCCCGGCGGACAGGCAAGATACGGTGCGTCATGAGATTGTTTCGCTGCTGACGGCGGAGAGCCTGACCGCCAGGGAGATATCCGAGCAGGTGGGGATTGGGGAGAAAGAGGTGCTGGAGCACCTCGAGCATATCAAGATTGCACTGCACGGAGGGCTGGTAATCATACCGGCCCTCTGCCTGGGCTGTGGTTTCTCCTTCCGGAAACGGGAGCGCCTGAAAAAGCCAGGTAGATGCCCTGTTTGCCGCAGTGAACGCATTGTCGAACCTTCCTTCTCAATAAGCTAGCCCTTCATCAAACATCCAAAACGACCGTGGCCCGCCATCCCTCCGGCACACGCGCAAGCGAGTATCTCAGCATGGTCACCGCCTTGACGTCGGTGTTCATGTTATGCCTTGCCACATCAATCTCCTCTCCCTGCAGCGTCCCCTTCAGTGCATATCCGGCCTCGGTCTTGGAAACGGCCAACTGTGCGGGAAGCAGGAGCAGCCTCTGGGCGTCCTTGTAAAAGATCAGCTCGTTCAGGAAATCGAACAGCAGCATTTCCTCGTTCTCCTGGTCGAGCTGCAAGTCCACCGTCCGGGTCGGGCGGACCGCCGAGAGGTTCTCCACCATCACCTGCATGGTGGCCCGGGCCGCATCCTGGAAAAGCTCTTCCAGCGTCTCCGCCCAGGCGTTAAAGGCGATGTCGGCGTGTGCTATGTCACCACGATATTCGTACGGCATGACTCCCTCCCGTAGCTGTTGCAGCCAAAACTCACCGACTACCCCTTGATATTCCCGATCGGCACCAGGCGTGCCACCCTCTTGCTGAGGCCGGCAAGCTCCGTCGCTTCCACGACCTCGTCGATGTTCTTGTAGGCGTCGCCGGCCTCTTCCGCCAGCCCTCCGAACGAGTCGGTGCGGACGTAGATGCCCCTTGCCTCCATGTCCCGCTGCAGTTTGTCGCCGCGGAAGCTCTTCTTGGCCTCATGCCGGCTCATGGTCCTGCCGCTGCCGTGGGCGGTGCTGAAGAAGGCGTCGGCGCCGCTCGACATTCCCGCCAGCAGATAGGATCCGGTTTCCATGCTCCCCCCGATGATGACCGGCTGGCCGGTTTTGTCGTAGCACTCCGGGAGGCCGGGCGCGCCGGGGCCGAAGGCGCGGGTCGAGCCCTTGCGGTGAATCAGGAGCTCCTTCTGGCTGCCGTTGGCCTGGTGCCTTTCCAGCTTTGCCGTGTTGTGCGCCACGTCGTAGACCATGCGCATGCCGAGGTCGTCCGGCGAGGCGTGGAACAGGTCGGAAAATACCTCCCTTATCCTGTGCAGGATCACCTGCCGGTTGGCGAAGGCCATGTTCACCGCGCACTTCATGGCGCTGAAGTAGGCCTGCCCCTCGGGGGAGTGGAACGGGGCGCAGGCGAGTTCGCGGTCGACGATCTTGATGCCGTATTTGCGAGCCATCACCGAGAGGAACAGTTTCAGGTAGTCGGTCGCCACCTGGTGCCCGAATCCCCTGCTGCCACAATGGAACATGATCACCACCTGGTTGGGAACGGTCAGCCCGAACGCCTTCGCCTTCTCGGCGTCCCAGATGTTCTCCGGCTTGGCGACCTGGATCTCGCAGTAATGGTTGCCGCTGCCAAGCGTCCCGAGCTGGTTGTAGCCGCGCTCCACAGCCTTGTCGCTGATGGAGGACGCGTCCGCACCGGGAAAACAGCCCCCCTCCTCGGTCATCAGAAGGTCGTCCTGGGTCGCGAACCCCTGCTTCAGGCACCAGCGCGAGCCTTGCTGGACCACGGAGCGGAAATCGTCCGGCTTCAGCTTCACGAAGCCGTGGCACCCTACGCCGGTGGGTATCCTGGCAAAAAGCCGGTCGACGATCTGGTGCAGTTTGGGGAGCACCTGGTCCGCGGTGAGGTTGGTAAGCACGAGGCGCATGCCGCAGTTGATGTCGAAGCCGATGCCGCCCGGGGAGATCACCCCGGTGCCCGGGTCCATGGCGGCGACCCCCCCGATCGGGAAGCCGTAGCCCCAGTGGCCGTCAGGCATGCAGTAGGCATATCTCTGAATGCCGGGGAGCGTGGCGACGTTGCTGACCTGCTCGAAGACCCCCGCGTCCATCTCCTGTATCAGTTTGTCGGTAGCGAAAATACGGGCCGGTACCAGCATCCCTTGCTTGTAACTCACTGGCAGTTCCCAGATGGTGTCGGAAATCCGCTTCAAAGCCGCCGGTACGCTCATATCCCCTCCGCTATTGCTGTTCAGATGGCCGTGCACCTGGAGATATTACCATAATTTAATTGTGAGCAGCCGGACGGTGGGATTTTCTTTGGGTGGGGATGTGGCTCTGGTTGGTGGAGGGAGGGGCGCCGGGAGGGTGCCGGAACATAGGGTTTAGAGCCGGACATTTGCCTGGCGGATCTCTGAGGCCAAGTTGCAGGATTGCCTTGAAGGCTGGCCGCAGACGCAACGCTGGAGCCTTGAGCCTGGACAACCGCGGCAGCGGGATGGAACTTTCAACAGGCGTACCGAGTTACTTGTGTGCTTCCAGGGAGAGCGGCGATACATTCTCCTTCTTGACCCACTCTTCCGACTTGTCGAAACCGACGATGCGCCCTGTGGTGACCAGATAGTCGAAATGGTAGTCGCTTACTACATCGTAAGTGAAATCGTCATAGCAGACCAGTACTCCCATGATAATGCCTCCTGGTGTGGTAAGTCGCGCCTGTCACACTCCACTTATCGGTCGCCTGCTGACTAGCTTTAATTAATAATCGCAACCCTTTAGTCGCTACCTTTATCTGTCGTCCGATCATGGGGGGAGCTTGCCAACCTCTTTGTTGCCTCACGGTACTCGCTCATGCCGCGGCTTTCGGCCTGAAGGCGCATCTGGTACTGGCGAAATCCGCTTGCCTGCATTTGCTTGACTGCCTCTTGTTCTGCGCCCTGCCGAACCTCCCGTGGCGTG
>Ga0209212_1008581_pt1 | contig 10927 bp, 6 predicted proteins | sample RifGroC2_FD_183996 | JGI IMG/M metagenome (GOLD analysis project Ga0209212, IMG submission 183996) | Groundwater microbial communities from Rifle, Colorado, USA - Groundwater C2 (SPAdes) (version 2) | ecosystem: Environmental > Aquatic > Deep subsurface > Groundwater | place: Rifle, Colorado... | reverse complement strand
GTTGCGCTGGCCACGATAAGGAATCGGCGCGACAAAAGGCGCGTCAGTTTCAACCATAATTTTTTCAAGCGGAACGGCTTTAATAATTTTATCGTAATCCCGCGCGAAAGTAATGACGCCGGTAAAAGAAATCAAAAATCCAAGCTTCAAAAATTCTTCGGCTTGGGACAAACGGCCGCTGAAAAAATGCACCACGCCACGCAATCCTGGATTTCTTTCTTTTTCTTTTTTTAAAATCTCCAGCACCTCCGAATAAGCATTCCGGCAATGAATAATCACCGGTTTATCAAATTCCTTCGCCAATTCCAGGTGTCTCAAAAAAACTTCTTTCTGTTTTTCCGCGTTAATTTCTGGTTTTAAGTTTCCGGTTTCCAACCCGCATTCTCCTATCGCCGCCGCTTTTGGTTCTTTCAACAATTTTTCCAATTCCGAGAAAAATTTTTCATCGCCGGCTTCGGCTTCTTGCGGATGCAACCCGACGCTGGCAAAAATAAAAGCATAATCCTTGGCAATCTCAATCGTTTTTTTTGCTCTCTCCAGATTGCAGCCGATGTTGATAATTTTCTTCACCCCGCCCTCATAGGCGCGTCTGACCACCTCGTCTCTGTCTGAATCAAAATCGCTAAAATCCAAATGACAATGAGGTTGCTATCAAGAATGGAAACATAAAAAATAAAAAATCTGTATGCCAAAAAGAAAAATTAATCTTTCCTCGCAAACAACGGGTGAATTGATTTCACGCGAAATTCATTCCAGCCGTCTTTCTTTTTCTCGTCTATGCCGAGAGCTTGGAAAATTTTTTTGGTTGTCTCCGGCAAAAACGGCGAAATCATCCAGGCGATATTCGCTAAGCCGAAAACAAGGTTCCATAAAATCGCCCGGGTTTTTTCTTTGTCGTCATTGATAAGTTTGAAAGGCTGATAATCCTGAATATAGCCGTCAAGCCGAGAAATCGCGCCCCATGCAATATCCATCGCTTTATCAAGCTCAAAATTGTTCATTGCTTTCTCGTACTCAGGCCAAACAAATTTTTCAAAAACATAAGGAACGCTGAAAAATTCTCTATTGTTTTTTTTGAACGGTATTTTGGCGAGCAAATCTTCTTCGGGTTTATCCAATGCGCCGCCGAAATACTGCTCTGCCATTTTCAAAACGCGGCTCGCATAATTCCCCAAGCCGTTGGCCAAATTCGCGTTATAGGATTCTTTAAATTTTTCTTCCGTGATATCTCCGTCCTCCGTGGTAGAAATTTCGCGCGATAAATAATAACGCAAAGCGTCGGAGCCGTATCTATCAATCAAATCAAAAGGGTCTATCGCGTTGCCGAGCGACTTTGACATTTTTTTTCCGGCAACGGTGACGTGACCATGGACCAAAAGAGTCTTAGGCAATTTAAGCCCGGCCGACATTAGTATTGCCGGCCAAATTAAGGCGTGAAAACGCAAAATATCCTTTCCTATCACCTGAACATCTGCCGGCCAATATCTTTTGAATTTCTTCAAATCAGTCGTCCCATAGCCAAGAGCGGAAATGTAATTAGAAAGAGCGTCCGCCCAAACATACATTGTCTGGCTGTCGTCGCCGGGAACTGGAATACCCCAGCCGATATCTTTGGCCGGTCGGGAAAAACTGATATCTCCAAGCCCTTCTTTGATTAAGCCCAGAGCTTCGTTTTTTTTTGATTCGGGAACGATCTTAAATTTTTCCGAGCGAATCGCTTTTTCAATGCGCTTTTGATAGCGGGATAATTTAAAAAAGTAATTTTCTTCGCTGACTTCCTCCGGCTCCTGATTATGCGTCGCGCATTTTCCGTTAATTAAATCTTTTTTGGTGATAAACGCTTCGCAGCCTACGCAGTAGAGGCCATTATAATTTGCTTTATAAATATCGCCTTTTGCTTTCAGTTTTTCCCAAATTTTTTCCGCGCCGGGCCAATGGCGAACCCTATCGGAAGTCCGGATAAAATCGTCATAAGAAATATTCAATTCTTTCGCGAAATTTTTGAAAACGCCGCTGATTTCATCCACAAAAATTTTGGCATCTTTGCTTTGCGCTTGCGCCGCTCTCAAAACTTTTGCCCCATGCTCGTCCGTTCCGGTCAAAAAAAATACATCTTTATCAAGAAGCCTTTGACGCCGGCTAATAACATCGGCTTGAATTTTTTCTAAAGCATGGCCCAAATGAGGCGCCGCATTTACGTAGTCAATGGCGGTGGTAACGTAAAACTTATCCATATTAGACAGACGGCTGTTTTTTGGCCGCCATGTCATCCAGGATTTCAATTAAAACCGCCGCTACGGGAACAGCCAAAAGAATGCCCCAAAGCCCAGCTAAGGTTCCTCCGATTATCATCGCTAAAATACTCAAAATCGGCGGAACTCCTATTATTTTTCTTATAACTACGGGCTGGATCAGATGATTTTCAAATTGCTGAATAATGATAAAAAGAATGATTACGGCTAAAGCCAAGGACGGACTCTGCAGAAAAGCAATTCCGATAGCAGGAATAGAAGCAAGAACCGGACCGAAATTGGGAATGAGCTCAAAAATTGCGGCGAGCATTGCCAATATTAAGGCATATTTAACTTCCAATATCGTCAACCCCAGAAAAACAAGCACCCCCACCAATACTCCAAGAAGAACTTGCCCTTGGATCCAACGTCCAAGCTTTATTTGGGAGCGCATCCATAGATCAAGGATATATTCTTCGTATTTCCGGGGCGTAATTATTAGAAGAAATTTTTCAATGCCGTGCTCTTGAACCGATAAATAAAAAGAAATAATTATCGTTAAAACCAGGGAAAAAACTCCGCCGAAAACGGAAACGGTGGTCTGGAAAAAACCAGAGGTAAATTCTTTAATCGGGACTTCCAGACCGGCAAAAAGATGGATTAAAAATTGCGATAAAGCTCCGGGCAAATTAGGCGTTAAGCCAAAAATGGTTCCGATGCCTGTTTCCCCTCCGACAACCCATTGGGAAGAAAAATTATTGGTAAAATTTAAAAATTCCGAAAGAAGAGCGGGAACAATAAGATAAAAAGAAAAACTCAAAAAACCAAAAGTTAAAAAGTATGTCGCAATGACCGTTAAAATACGGGGAATGCGATACCGGCCGGCGAAGTGGGCAATGGGTTCAATGGCCGAAGCTATCACCACGGAAAAAAGAAGGATAGCGATAACGTGGCGCACCATATATAAAAAAACCAAAAGCAAGCCCAAAAGGATGGCGCGAACAATGGTACCGGTGGTAATTTCAATCGTTATGTTTTCTTTTTCTCTTGACGAATTCATATCTTATTGAATATTTTTCTGTATAATTCGCTTTTTGCGCCGATATTCCGGTGCTGGCCTATGGCAACTAAATTACATTTGGCCGGCCTGAAAATATCCCGCTCTATCTTTATGATATCTCTTTTTGAAACTTTTACAATTTTTTTTAAAATTTCTTCGGGCTGAAAAATTTTACCCAAAAGAAGTTCCTGCTCGCCGAAAAACATGGCGACTTCGTCGGAAGATTCCAAGCTCAAGGCAAATCGGCCCCGCGTAAAACTTTTTGCGTTTTTTAATTCTTTTTCCGAAACACCCTTTTGCTTTATTTTTCTGAAAATTTCGGAAATTTTTCCCAAAACTTTTCCAAGTTTTTCATGGGGAACTCCGGCCTTTATCGCCAAATATCCCGCATCAACATATTGTTCGGCGCTAGAGCCGACATAATAAGCAAGGCCTGATTTTTCCCGAATTTCCATCCATAAACGGCTGGAAAGATTGCCTCCCAAAATCGTGGACAAAAGACCAAGGCCGTATTTTCTTTCGTCAAACATGCCATAAGCCCTGATTCCCATCGCAAAATGCATTTGGTCGGTTTTCTTCTCTATTAATTTCACCTGCGATTTTTTTTGAGAATCATCCGTTCTTTCTTTTTTACCTATCTTGCCAACCGACATTGCCCTAAAAGCTTTTTCTATTTTCTTGAAAGCCGTATCGCTCTCAATGTTGCCGGCGACAACCACAACAAGATTGGCGCCGGTATAAAAATTTTTAAAATATTCTCTTATTTGCTCTCTTTTTATTTTGGGGATGCTCTTTTCTGTTCCGATAATGTCCCGGCCCAAAGGAGTGTCGCCGTATAAAACATTTTCCAAAATATCGGCGGCTCTGGCGTAGGGTATGTCTTCTCTCATATTTTTTTCCTGAAAAATCACGCTGCGTTCTTTTTCAACCTCTTCTTTTTTGAAAATCGGCTCCAGCAAAATGTCCGAAACCATATCAAGGCCGATGTCAAAATCGGTCGAAGAGGTTTTGACCCAAAAACCCGTATATTCCTTTGAGGTAAAGGCATTATAGGCGGCGCCTATGGCGTCTAAAACTCGGGATATTTGTCCCGGGCTGGGCCGGCTCTTCGTTCCTTTGAAAAATAAATGCTCCAAAAAATGAGAAATACCGTTGATACTTTTGTTTTCATGGCGCGAACCGGCGCCAACCAAAACCAAAAGCGTTACTGCCTCGGTATTTTTCATCGACGCCGCAATCGCCCTCAAACCATTCTTAAAAACTCTTTTTTCGTATTTCATTTTATCTCCCCTTTCATCCGTTTGATGAAATCTTCGGCCATGCCTTTTATCTCAATAAATCCAACGAATGGAAGCTTGTCGCTATGCGATTTTTTCGCGAGGAATTTAGAAAATATCCTATTTCAATCCATCCCGAAAATAGGACAAAAGGTTTTTTATATCAATTCTTTCCTGTTTGCCGGTGTCGCGGGAGCGAATGGTAACGGTGTTGTTTTCCAATGTCTCAAAGTCTATGGTAACGCACCACGGAGTGCCGACTTCATCCTGCCGGCGGTAACGCTTGCCGATATTCCCATTATCGTCCCATATCGCCGCAATTTCCGGCTTCAGCGCTTCATAAACTTCCCGCGCCTTTTTAACCAAATTATCCTTATTGGCAAGTAAAGGAAATACGGCCACTTTAATCGGCGCGATTTTCGGATTCAATTTTAAAATTACTCTTTTTTCTCCGTCCATTTCATCTTCGTCATATGCATCAATCAAAAAGAAAAGCGCCGCCCTGTCCACTCCGCCCGAAGTTTCAATCACCCAAGGAATATATTTTTCTTTTGTCCCGTCGTCAAAATAAACCATGTCTTTTCCTGAGAATTGTTGATGCCGCGACAAATCCCAATCTCCCCGATGATGAAGGCCTTCTAATTCTTTCCAGCCAAACGGCGTATTGTATTCAACGTCCCAAGCCGCTCGGGCATAATGAGCCAGCTCGTCTTTGGCGTGTTCTCTGAATCTTAAATTATCTTTTTTGATGCCTAATTGTTTATACCATTCCATCCTCAGATTTTTCCAAAATTCATATTGCTTCATTGATTCTTTTTCATCGGGCTTAACATAATACTGCAATTCCATTTGCTCAAATTCCACCGAGCGGTAGGTGAAATTTTCAGGCGCAATTTCATTGCGAAAGGCCTTTCCAATCTGGGCAATGCCAAAGGGAATTTTAAGCCGGGTAGAGTTCAAAACATTTTTGAAATTAACATGCACGCCCTGCGTAATTTCACCTCGCAAATAAACCGTATTTTTTTCGCCCTCAACGGCTCCTATTTTGGCTCCGACTAAAAGATTGAATTTTTTAGGTTCGGTCCACTGAACTTTTTCTCCGTTTTTATCGTGTTCAATCTCGTGATTTCTGGTAATTTCTTCTTGGTCGGACCTAAAGCGCTGATGACAGATTTTGCATTCCACCATAAGGTCAGAAAAGGCTTCGGTATGCCCTGATGCCTCCCAGACTCTCGGATTCATCAAAATAGCCGCGCTTATTCCCACCACATCTTCTCTCTCTTTGACCATTGTCTTCCACCACTCCTGCTTGATATTGAATTTTAATTCATTGCCCAACGGCCCATAATCCCATGTGCCGGACAAACCGCCATAAATTTCAGAGCCGGGGTAAATAAAACCTCGCCTTTTGCAGAGCGACGTTATTTTATCCATTTTATTGTCCATTTTAATTTTATTATCTGACAACATATTTTTATTCTTATTGCGCAACAATAGCATCGTTATATTCAAATTTCAAGTCGGCGTCAAGATAAGTGGTAATTGCCGATTTCACGTCTCTTAGAAAAGCTCCGGTAAATGTGTCTTTGCCGCTTAAAACAGTTTCCGAAATTATAATCGGCTGCGTTCCAATCTGCGAAGCGCTGGGCAAAAAAACAATTTGGAAATACAATTCCGGCGACGGTCCTATAACTCCCGCTCCCGCAGGGATATCCCCCGGCCGCCAGACAATTTCGCCGGTTGTCTGATTATAAGAAACGTCGGCTTCTTCGGGAGAAATTATACCGAGCCAGCGGACATAAGACGGCAAAAACGCGCTTATTGCCGCGTCGGAAACAACGTTTGCCGCGTTACTCAGCGACCAAACAACGGTATATGTCGTTTCTTTGCCGGCTTTTGGAGGAAGAAAACCCGTGTTTTTGAATGGTCCGGAATAATAAAGCCCTTTGCGATTAAGCCGCAGCGATGTGGCGATTTTTATTTCTTTGGTTAGGCGATTTTTAATTTCAACTCTTCCTTCTTCTCCCGTTCTTTCTGCTTTTATTTCTATTTCGATTATCGCCGTCGGATTTCCCTGTTTTATAATTTCGTTGGACAACGGATCAAAAAGGGAAAAATTAAACTGCGCCTCTCCGCCGCCTAAAGGCTCTATTTCCCTCAATTCGGGAATTCCTGTCTGATTCCAAACTAAAGATTGGTCAAAGCTCCTGTAAAAACCCTTCGCGACTGAAATGGTGCGCTGATTAACGGCGTCGCCTTTTATTTTTACTTCGACGACGGCGTTATAAATTTTAACAGGCAGGGTATTCTGCCAATCTATATCAATTTTCAAGACGGCGCCCGATGAAACGATTGTCTCTTCCGTCCTCCCGTTGATTTTTACGCCTAATTTCAAAAAAGGCTTTTTCAAAACAATACTTTTGACGCCGTATCCGTAGGCAGCAACTTCTCCTTTGTCGTCAATTGGTCCGGCTAAAACGCGAAAAGACAATTCCATCTGGTCCTGGCCTTCAAGAATTCCTTTAATTTTCACCGTCCGCTTTTTATTGGGTTCTAAGTCGCCCAGTCGCCAGATGGCGTCGCCGGAGACGGGCCCTATGTCCGATTCAAGATACTGGAAACCGGACGGATATTCTATTTTTAAGTTCATATTTTTGATAATTGCCGCCGTGTTGGAAATAATATCCACTTCAAATGAAAAAACTTCGCCGGCGTTCGCTTCACGGGGCAAATTAACAAAAAGTTCAACCGGCGATTGCAGCAATCTGACGGACCGCTCTCCGGTTTTCGCCAAAATGGCGTTTGAACCTTCGGGCCGGTATTCAAGGGTCAATTTAATTTTTTTTTCGCTGTCTTTTTCGCCGAAAAGATACGCTTTTATTGTTTGTTCAATTGTTTCTCCGGCCTTAATCATGCCGATGGGCCGGCGTTCGTAAAGATTTTTCACGCCGCCCGCAGAAGATGGAACGGGCATGGAATTTTCCGGATATTCAATAATCAAATCGGCTAATTCTATATTCGTTTCGTTCTTGTTGGCTATAAGAACTCGCCAAATATTGGCTTCTCCGCCTTTGACGCCGGAAGGCCCTTCAAATTTTATGTCAATGTTTTTAGATGAAACAATCGCCGGCCCTCCCAATAAAAAATACACGGAAACAATTGTCCCCGACAAAAATAAAACTGACGCCGAGATAATAATAATTTTTTTTGAAAAAGACATTTTTGGCTTTTCCGGCAAAAGCAAACGGCCCTCTTCCGAGTCGGCCTCGGAAAGAGATTCTTCCCAGTAAGTTTTTGCCGCCGAGGTCCGGGGAGCGGCAAACGGCTTGAATTTTCTTTCCTTAAATTCTTCGTCCTTTTTATAAAGACGTTTTTTTAATTTTTCCAAATCGTTGCCGTTCATTGCTTCATTGTATATCACAATTGGCTTTCTTCAAGCGCTTTGTCTATTGTGGATTCCATAATCGGCTCCAAGCCAACGGCTTTTTCAAGCGGCAATTCCAGCCATTTTTTACTCTCTTTCACATAACCAAGGCAGGAAAGAACTCTCAAATTAGCCAATAGCGTAAAAGCTCGCATTTTTCTTTCTTCGGGAAACTGCGGACTTCCCAAAAAACAGAGGGATTTTCTAATTTCATTCCAAAGGTCAAAATCAGGTTCCTGGCCCCGCACCATTCTATTCAGCAATCCGACGATTTGGGCCAACGCCTTAATCTTCAAGGAATTTTCTCTGATGTTTTTCCAATAAATCAATTCTTCGGCGTCAACTATCCGCCAAAATTCTTTAGTCGCCACCAAACAAAATCGCGAACAGGAAAATGCGTCCAAATTATAGCGCAGTTTTGATTTAAGATAACGCACGCCTTGAGCCAACGCGTCTATTCTCCCGAAATCTTTCGTTAAAATGCTAAAAAGCCTGTCCGCCTCGCCGATATCTTTTTTGGAAAGAATAATGCCTTCAGTTTGATAAATGTGATAGGACACGATGAAAATTTAAAATCAAATTAGATTTTTATCTTAAAATTAAAATTATCAATTTTTATTTCATGCCCGCCTTCAAGGCCGGAGCGGACGATGATAGATTTGGCGCTGACGGATTTTTTAATTTCTTTTGCGTGTTTGACGACAAAATTTCTTCCCGATGGATCTGTCGCAATATAAAATTCCGCTATTTGGTTCGGTTTCAGCCCCTCTTTCTTCCGTATATCCTGCATTTGGCGGATAAGCTCGCGCAAAGCGCCTTCTTCTTTCAATTCTTCTGTAAGGGTCGTATCTAATTCAATGTCCCAGCCCGAGGCTGGTCCGCCTTCGGCGGAAAAAATTATCTCTTTGACGTTTATTTCCTTTTTAATTAATTCCAACAGCTCTTTATATCCTTTTAATTTTTCGCTTTTGATTTTTATCTTCGCCAAGGGTTGTCGCACTTTAATTCCCGCTTTTGCTCTTAATTCCAGGGTTTTTGAGGCGATATCTCTCGCTGTCTCCATATCCTTCAATAATTTTTGAGATTTGAGATTTGATTTTTGAGATATTTTTGGCCAATCTTCCAGATGGATGCTTGTTTTCTTGCCTCCTATCTCGCGATAAATCCTTTCGGAGACAAACGGCATAAAAGGCGCGAGCAATTTTGCGGCTTCGGAAAGAATAAAGCCAAAAATCGCCTGTGTTTCTTTTGCTTCTTTTTTTCCTCCCTTTATCTCGTCTCTAACGCAACGAATATACCAATGAGAAACATCCTCAACCACAAAATTTTCAATTAGACGACCGGCCGATACAATTTCAAAATTATCAAGCAATTTTGAGGCTTCGGAAACGGTTTTATTGAATTTCGCAATCAGCCATTTGTTGATTAGCAGTTTTGGACTGGAAACTTGGGGCTTGGAACTTGATTTATAAGTTTTCCAAAAAGCAAAACAATTCTGGAAAATTAAAATAAATCTTCTAAAAGCCGTCCGGATGTCTTCTTCTTTGAATAATTTATCGTCCCACGGCTGATTAACGGTATAAAAATACCAGCGCACGGCGTCAGCTCCGTATTTATCCATCAAATCAGAAGGCATCACCGCATTCCCGCGCGATTTGGACATTTTCTGGCCGTCTTTGTCCAAAACCAAGCCCAGGGAAAGGACATTTTTATAAGGCGATCCTTTCCCCAACAAGGCGGCCACCGCCAACAACGTATAAAACCATCCCCGTGTCTGGTCAATGCCCTCGCAAATATAGTCCGCCGGATAAGGCAATTTGCCTAAATTTTGAGATTTGAGATTTGCCTGCCCCGTAGGCTTGTCCTTCGGGGAGATTTGAGATTTCGCGAAGGCGAACGGCCAGTGAGCCTGAGCGAACGGCATTGCTCCTGAATCAAACCAAACATCCGCCACATCGCCGACTCGCTCCATCGCGCCTGCGCACTTCTCGCACTTTAAAACAATTTTATCTATATAAGGCCGGTGTAAATCCAAAACATAATTTTTATCGCGTGAAAATGGGGCAAACTCCATCTTTATCGCCTGACCCGTTCCGATAAAATCTTTTTTCTTTCCCTTTAAAACCACGGCTTCTTCGGCTGTCATCCCCTTTGCTCCTGCTTCAAAAAGCCAAATCGGATATTCGTGGCTAACAATCAAAATATTGCGGTTTTTATATTTTTCTTCTGTTTCATATAAAAAACGCATAAGGCGATTTTTTAATTCTACCAGGTTTTCTCCATTAGGCGGAGTTTTGGAAAACTTTTCCAGAGTTGAAGAAAAATATTTGTGGTATTCTTCATCCGGCTTCGCGTCAAAAATCCCGACATTTACATCGCGCAGACGCGCGTCAAAAATAATATTTTCTTGCGAAACGCCGATAATATCCGCCGCCGCTTTCGCGGTTTCTTTTGTCCGCAAAAAATCCGAGGATAAAATCAAGTCTATTTTTTCTTTTTTTAATTTCGCGGCGGTTTTCGCAATTTCTCTTTTTCCCCTGGGAAGCAAGTTATAATTATCGCCTTCTATGCTGGAGCTGGCGATATTGCTCCGATTATGCTCCGCGAATCCATGCCGCATCAAAAAATATTTGTTACCGGATTTTAAGACTTCTTTTTTCAGTTCTTCAAGAGAGCCGATAACTTTATGTTTTTTACACGCCTTGCAGCGCCATATCGGAAGCGGCATTCCCCAATAACGCTCGCGGGAAATTGCCCAGTCGCGCAATTCATTCAGCCATTCGCCGAAACGGCCGTCTCTTAAATAGCCGGGGTGCCAATGAATTTTTTTATTTTCAGAAATCATTTTCTTTTTTACGGCCGTCACTTTGAACCACCATGAAGTTTTGGCATAATACATAAGAGAACTTTCGCAGCGCCAGCAAAAAGGATAATC
>Ga0209212_1008580_pt1 | contig 10927 bp, 12 predicted proteins | sample RifGroC2_FD_183996 | JGI IMG/M metagenome (GOLD analysis project Ga0209212, IMG submission 183996) | Groundwater microbial communities from Rifle, Colorado, USA - Groundwater C2 (SPAdes) (version 2) | ecosystem: Environmental > Aquatic > Deep subsurface > Groundwater | place: Rifle, Colorado... | reverse complement strand
ATCGAGGCTGGCTCAATTGATTCAAGACATCGATCATAGTGGATTCTACCTTGGTGAGATATATTACGTCGGGGAGCAGGAGGAAGATGGTGCCGTTTCAAGTCTTTCTTTCAGGCTCTGGCGGAACAAATCGGAGTATCGTTTCGCTGACGCAGACCAGGAGCAGTTGAAGGCGAGCGCTCGACATAATAACCCACGTGTTGGTGTCGCAGAGGTCAGGATCAACAATTTCGGCTACCTGAACAAGCCGAACACCAACAAAGTGCAGCGTGACCTTAGGATTCTTATGGGTGAGCGGGATGACGGCTCGGGCGATTTCAGTCTTCGAATCAAAGTCGGGGTCGATTACTTAGCGCAGGGTGATTTTAAGAGAGCGCTCGAGAGCTATAAGCGTGCTTTCGCGAATCTCTCGGGCTCGGATATTCAGAACGCCGCGAGGCTCGCGAATAACATGTCTCTGTGTCTTAAGAGCCTGGGACGGCACCGGCAGGCACTCAAACTGCTCAGGGATGCTCAAGACGCTTATCCGGAATACGTGGACCTATTCTACATGGAAGGTCTGGTCCATTTCGAGGAGCGGGACTATGAATCGGCTACAACGTGTTTTGAGACTTGCTTGACGATGGGTTCGCATAGACGTCTCTATTACAGTCATTCAGGTGTCGGAAGTTATATGGCAGCATACATGGCCGCCCGAACATGTTTGGCGCTCGGTAATGAGGCGAAGTCTTTATGTTATTATGAAAAAGCTCTGGCGCTGAATGCCGGGTATGGTCGGGCCGCATATGATTTAGGCCTGCTTCTATTGCGCAAAGACGGGCCGGAAAATGTCAGGCAAATTCTAGAGTCGCAGGTTGACCTGAATTCCGAGGTCGTGCTTTCTTCCTTATCGCTCTTATTTAGTCAAACCGGCTATTATGATATAAGCCTAATATATGTAGAACAACTAGCGGAAAAGGGATCTGCCCCCTCCCAAACGGCGCTCCTTAAGGGAGAATGCTTGTTTAATCTGGGGTATTTCAAAGAGGCAATCGCTGAGTTCGATAAGGTCGCGATATCGAGCCAACATTACTCTGCGGCATGCGCAAATAAGTCAGTTTGCTATATGCTCATCGGAGATAGCAAGCGAGCGATTGAGGCCATCGACCTCATCAAAAGCATCAAAGAATTTGCTCTGGTTCACGCGATTTATCGATCTGTAGCTTCTCTATCGAAAGGACGGGTTTCTTCGATTTCGCTAGATGTCGCCCAGAAAGATAGCGCTCTGCAAATTGTCGCTGACCTTATGGGGAAACTCTTAGAGCTGAAGAATCTGGATGTCTTTGAAAAAGCCGTAGCCTTATTAGACGAGCTAGGCCTGTCGCCGGGCGAGAGCAGTCTCTTTCTTGGGAAAATATATTATGACGCTGGTTATAACGAAATCGCTGTCGAAGAGCTGATCCATGCGTACGAAAGCGGAAGTGCTGATGGAGAGTCTTTTTATATTCTTGGTAGCACTGCGTTTGACAATGAGTTCTTCGAGGAGGCTAAGACTTTTTTCTTTGAAGCGCTGCATAGAGGAGTCGAAGAACTCGGGCTCTTCGTATTGTTAGGGCGCACCCTCATAAAACAAGGTGAGATAGGCCTCGCAGCGGAGGTCTTCGAAGCCGGCGCAGGCAAATATCCGAACGCCCCCTTAATTGCCGAGCTTAGACAGCATATATAAGCAAGCCCGTTAATCTTAAAAAACCTTAAAGCACCTTCTGCTCTTTGCCGAAGTTAACATTAGGTCGCGAGACCGTTGACAAGGAGCGAAGATGTCGGAAGCAATAGCTTTAAATATAGATTCTGAGGCGCGAGGCGAACAAAGGGTTGACAGGGCCGGGCTGGTAACAGGGGCCAAGGAATACCGAATGACAGAAGTATTCCGCACAAATCAAATCAACATCAACCTCCCCGAAGATTCCTCAGATCTTGAGCCGAAAATTGTTTTCTTCGCCGCTCGCATATAATCGTTCTAGAGCCGCGAGATAGGAAAACATCAAAAAGATGTTATATCTTATGGAAAACGATAGAATGGCTTGTGATTCGCACACAAAAAGCGCAATCAACCGCATCTTATGAAATAAGCTTCTAAAAAATAATAATTTGGCTAATTAGTTGATAAACAACCGGATTTTATCTTAATATATAGAAAGCCATTGCTTGCTGGATAAAGGATTTGGTGCTTAGCCAGTGAGACCAACGGCAAAGCCGGAGGATTGCGATGAAGAAGAGTATCACCGATATCATGACCGCAAAACAGCTTGCCGAATATCTGCAGATGAGCCAGATTACGGTTTGCAGGCTCGCGCGCGAGAAAAAATTGCCGGGCCTTAAAATAGGCAAGGAATGGCGTTTCCCCAAGGCGCTTATCGACAAGTATATAGCGTCGGGGAGCAATTTTGAAGAGGTCTTTGAGAGCTTGGAAGCGGCTGGGGGTGACCAGAATTGATTGGGAAATTATTTTCGGGCGATACGTTCGTTGCTCTGCAAAAAGGTATGGATGCTACTTCACTTAGACAGCAGGTAATCTCGGAGAACATCGCGAATATTAATACACCTGGCTATAAAAAGCGAGACGTCCTTTTTGAGGGGGAGTTGAAGCGTGCGCTGGATAAGAAGTATGATTCTCGAATGCAGCAGACAGATGCGCGACACTTACCGGGAGGAAGTTCGCTTGCGGGGGTCGGTGCGCGAGTCGACGTGCTTAACGCGACTTCGATGCGCGAGGATGGTAACAACGTCGATGTCGATGAAGAGATGACGAATTTGGCGGAAAACAATATCCGATTCAATACTATGGCACAACTGATCGCAAGCCGTTTCACGGGTCTTAAGAATGTCATCAATGAAGGAAGGAGGTAAGAAGTGAGTATATTTTCGACACTGCGGATAAGCTCATCGGGTCTTAGCGCAAATCGTTTATGGCTGGACACGATATCGAGCAACATTGCCAACGCAAACACGACGAGGACGGCCGAAGGCGGCCCATACCGAAGGCGGGATATCGTCATGACGCCGCAGGGTCGAGGCAGTTTTTCTCAATTACTTGGGAGCGCAGGCAGCACTTCCGCAGGACAAGGAGTCAAGGTAGCGGCCATATTGAAAGACAGTAGCGCTCCACGCTTGACGTACAACCCCGAGCACCCGGACGCAGACGCGAATGGATATGTAGCAATGCCGAATGTAAATGTCGTAACAGAGATGGTAAATATGATTGCAGCGACACGTGCCTATGAGGCCAACGTCACTGTGATGAACGCAGCAAAAAGTATGGCCATGAAATCGCTAGAGATATAGTAAAGAAGGTCGGCTGATATGGAAATAGTTCCCATTAAGCTCAATCCGATACAGGGTGCGGCAATCTCACCAGCTAAGATCGAGAGCCCATCAGGGAAAGTCCTTGGCTCATTTACCGAGGTCTTCGATCAAACAATCAACAAAGTATCTGAATTGCAGAAAAGCGCAGATACAGCGGTCGAGAAATTCGCCGCTGGTGAGCTTGATGTCCATGAAGTAATGATCGCAGTAGAAAAAGCAAGCGTCGCAATGCAGCTGACAATCCAACTCAGGAACAAAGTAATGGAAGCGTATCAGGAAGTAATGAGAATGCAAGTTTAAGGTGGGTGAGAATTAGCTCATGGCATCGCCCCCTGGAATGCTTGAAAACGCCAAAACAGGCTGGGATAAGCTGGACATAAATCAGAAGATGATTATCTTGATGACGATCATCTTATTTGTCGTTGCGCTGGGTTCGCTCTTCTATTGGGTCTCAAGACCATCATATTCCATTCTTTTCTCGAATTTGAGTTCCGAAGACGCAGGCGCTATCGTAGCCAAACTCCAAGAGAAAAAAGTTCCCTACCGTCTCAACGGTTCGAGCATAATCGAGGTTCCGAGCAATCAGGTACATGAAGCCCGCATCCAGTTGGCCGGCGAGGGCTTGCCCGAAGGAGGCACGGTCGGTTTCGAGATATTCGACCAGACCAATTTTGGATTATCGGAGTTCGCTCAGAAGCTCAATTATAGAAGGGCCTTGGAGGGCGAGTTGGGGCGAACCATATCGCAGATAAACGAGATAGAGGGGGCTAGGGTGCATATAGTTTTGCCCGAACCTTCGCTCTATAAAGACAAGGAGAACCCGGCGACGGCGTCAGTCGTAATAAAACCGCGTGCCGGTGCCAGGCTCGCCGATAGTAAGGTTCAAGGTATTGTAAATCTCGTCTCGAAGAGCATCGAAGGGCTAAAAACCGAGAACATAACGGTTGTGGACACCACCGGCAATATTTTGAATGAGGCTACCGGAGATTCGTCGTTCGCATCGGGTGGTAATTATACCAAGACCCAGCTGGGTGCGAAGGAAGCTTATGAGGGAACGCTCGAGAAATCAATAGAGTCGATGCTCGGAACAGTCTTGGGAAGTGAGAGCAACGCCGTTGTGCGAGTCTCGGCCGACCTCGACTTCACCCAGAAGAGCACGGCGAGCAAAATCGTCAAACAAGAAGAGGAGCCTGTAGTAATCAGCGAAGAGGTCGACAAAGAGAAATACGAGGGCCAAGGAGCTTCACCAGGAGGCATTCCCGGAGTCACATCCCAGGTGCCAAGCTCTGCTACTAGCGAGCAGCAGGCATCTGCGACATACCCGAGTGGTAGCCAGAGCGATGGTGACTCAACCTATTCGCGGCAGAAGAAAACGACCAATTATGGTTTTACCGAAATCAGCGAACAAGAGGTGAAGCCACCCGGCGAGCTCAAAAAGTTGTCGGTCGCAGTAGTCGTTAACAACGATGGAAGCAAGCCGATTCGTGATGAGACGATTGAGGAATTGGTGTCAGCGGCTTGCGGTATCGACAAGGGCCGGGGTGATGTGCTAACCGTTAGCAGCGTGCCGTTTGACACCGAATGGATGAAAAAGGAAGAAAAAGCTATCGCTGATGCCCAGCAAAGGGAGATGTACGCGGAATATGGCAAATATGCATTGGTAGCGATTCTGGTTATGGTGGGCTTGTTCGCACTCTTGAAAGTCATCTCTAGCGTAAGGCCTGCAAGGCAACCGGAGTTGTTGGCACCACGCTCGGTAGCGGCGGCTGGGGTCGCGAGTTTAGATCTCGGAGATATAAATATCAGCAAGATTACACCCGAGAAGAAGAGAGAGATGCAGATTGAGCAGCGAAAGTCGCAGCTCACGAAAGAGGAGATACAAAACCTGGCGAAAGAGAGACCTGGAGACGTCGCTCAGTTGCTGCGCATCTGGTTAAACACGTAAGGGCTCTGCTATCACAGGCTCCAGCACATGGCGCATAATGCCGGCCTTTTGTCTTAAGACCTATGTCTTATATTGTAATGGTCAAAGAGAAAGCATTTTAGTTTTATATAAAGTATCACGGGGGTTGATTGCAAGTGGTGGCAAGGATGCGTTCGGCAGGTCCTAAGCAAGGAGTATCAGACAGGCAAAAAGCCGCAATTCTTCTACTCGCACTGGGACCGGATTTGTCGGCACAGGTGCTAAAGAGGCTCAACGAAGGCGAAGTTGAATTGCTGGTTGCAGAGATAGCTCACGTCGAGAAGTTGCCACAAGGAGTCACCGACAAGGTTCTCAGCGAGTTTCATGATTTATATGAAGCGCAAGGTTTCATCACCTCTGGCGGGCTCGAGTACGCGAGCGACATTCTGGAGCGGGCGCTCGGCAAGAACAAAGCCCGTGAGATTATTGAGCGCTTGAGCGCTACTCTTGAAATAGCCCCATTTCATTTTTTACGTAACGCCGATCCGAACGAAATACTAAGTTTTATAGAGGACGAGCATCCGCAGACGATCGCGCTTGTCTTAACCCATCTTCGCCCGGAGCAGGCATCGTTGATTCTAAAACAGCTCGAGACGGTCTTGCGGGCTGAGGTGGTGCGGCGCATCGCTTTGATGGATAGGACGACACCGGATATCATCGCAGAGGTGGAAAACATTCTCGAATCTAAAGTATCGTCTCTTGCCAGAGGTCAGGAGTATGCCGCCGTGGGTGGACTCGATGCCACGGTCAAGATACTCAACCAAGTTGACCGTGGCACAGAGCGGGCCATTCTTGAGATTCTTGAGGACGAAAACCCCGAGCTTGCCGATGAGATAAGGCGCAAGCTATTTACGTTCGAGGATGTTATCAACCTCGAAGACCGTGCAATTCAGCGTGTTCTTCGCGAGGTCGAGACCAAGAGACTTGCGCTTGCGCTTAAGACTGCAAACGATGAGCTCAAAGAGAAAATTTTCGCCAACATGTCGCAACGAGCCGGGGAAATGCTCCGCGAAGATATGGAGTTTCTCGGTCCGGTTCGCCTGAAAGACGTGGAGCTTGCGCAGCAAGAGATAGTAAACACCGTCCGCCGCCTGGAGGAAGATGGCGAGATCATCATAGCGCGCGGCGGAGAGGAAGAGATAGTTGTCTAGAATTATTCGCAACCGCGACAGCGTAAAGAGCCTGAGTTTTGACAAGCTGGCTTATGAGCCCGGTGTGTCTGGGCTTGGAGGTGGCCCCGAGGCCTTGGCCGATGCTCACGCGGAAGCGGCCGCTATTATAGAAAAAGCGCAAGCGGATGCGGTTGAAATCAAGAACCAGGCCGGCGAGGAGGGATATCGTGATGGCATGGCGAGGGCGGCGTTGCATGTCGCCGAGACGACTCAAGCGATAATCGCACTAGCCCAAGAAGCCTCCGAGCAAAAATGGAAGTTTATTCATGGAGCAGAAACAAATATCGTCGAGCTGGCGCTGGATATAGCAGAAAAGCTCGTTGCCGAACAAGTCAAGCTTGATCCTAAGACCGTAACGAACATCGCTAAAAAAGCGTTGCTCTTGGCGGTGGAGCGGGAGCATATCGTGATAAGGGTCAACTCCGAGGACCTCGAGGTGATGAAGGAAGCGAAAGAAGATCTCATGTGCGCCATGGATGGGATTCAAAAAATAGAGTTGATCGCAGACCGCAGGATAAGAAGGGGCGGATGCGTGATAGAGACTAATGCCGGTAATATCGACGCCGGAATCGAGTCTCAATTAAATGAGGTCAAGCAGTCCTTAAGGGGAGCAATCGACGTTGATTGATTCGCAACAGCGCAAACCGGATTTCGTCAAGCTACACGATGCTGTCAGGAGAATGTCGGCGATAAAGCAGAATGGCCGGGTTACTCAGGTTGTAGGCCTCGTAATCGAATCGCAAGGGCCACCTGCTCAGGTCGGCGAACTCTGCTATTTGCATATATCTAGAAACCAGCCTCCGGTCGAGGCTGAAGTCGTCGGTTTTAAAGAGAATAGAGTGCTTCTCATGCCGCTTGGAGATATGAGTGGCATCAAACCGGGCTGCGAGGTAGTGGCGAGCGGCAAGTTTCTATCGGTAGGAGTCGGCAAGTCCCTCTTGGGCAGAGTCATAGATGGCTTAGGTAATTACATAGATGATAAGGGTCTGATCTTTCCCGAAAAGGAGTACCCGCTCCACAACCAACCCCCAAACCCACTAAAGCGCGCGCGGATCAGTGAACCTCTCACTCTAGGAGTTAAGGCACTGGATGGGGTTTTGACATGCGGTAGGGGGCAAAGAATCGGTATATTCGCCGGCAGTGGTGTCGGAAAAAGCACGCTTCTCGGCATGATCGCCAGAAATACGAATGCGGATGTCAATGTTATCGGGCTGATTGGTGAGAGGGGCAGGGAGGTTCGCGACTTCATCGAAAAAGATTTAGGCGAGGAAGGTTTGGCGCGTTCGGTTGTGGTTGTGGCAACATCCGACAAGCCGGCGCTGATACGTCTCAAAGGTGCTTTCGCGGCAACGGCGATTGCCGAATATTTTAGAGACCAAGGCCTCGACGTGATGTTGATGATGGATTCTGTGACCAGGTTTGCTATGTCACAGCGCGAAGTCGGGCTCGCAATCGGTGAGCCTCCGGCGACCCGCGGCTACACACCGTCTGTCTTCGCGCTCCTGCCGAAGTTGCTTGAGCGCTCAGGTACCGCTCAATATGGCACGATTACAGGGCTTTATACAGTTCTAGTTGAGGCGGATGACATGAATGAGCCTATTGCCGACGCAGTTCGAGGAATTCTCGACGGGCACATCGTCTTATCTCGAAGACTCGCCGCTCAAAATCATTATCCGGCAATCGATGTCTTGCAGAGCGTAAGCAGGGTAATGCCCGATATCGTAAGTAGAGAACACATGGCAGGCTCGGGCCAATTGCGCGACGTGCTTGCCACACACAGGGAGGCCGAAGACCTCATCAATATCGGCGCCTATGTCAGTGGCAGCAATCCGCGAATCGACTACGCTATAGGTTTAATAGATCAGGCGAGAACGTTCTTGAAACAAGATGTTGAAGAAGCGCTTCCCTTTAACGATACGGTAGCTGAGCTACTGGAAATATTTGTCGAGCAACAAGAGCTCTAAGGGACATTATGAATAGATTTGTCTTTAAGCTAAAGTCGGTTCTCCATCATCGACAGAAGAAGGAAGATCTGGTGAAGAAGGAGTTGGCCGAGGTCAAGCGGTTGTATGTGTTTGAAAAAGAGCGCTTGACGCAGCTCAACGTTCGCCTTGCCGACTCACATAAAGCCCTACGTGAAAAGCAAAAATCCGCTATAGATGCGACCGAGATATCGGTGCATGTAAAATTCATAGAACGATTGGAGCGTCAGATAGAGGTCCAATTATCCCGGGTGGCAAGCCTTGCGACTGAGGTCAGAAAAGTCCAAGAGCGCTTACTCGAGGCCGCGAAAGACCGGAAGGTCTTAGAGAAGCTAGAGGAAAAACAGCTTAGTGAGTATAAGTTGGAGGCCGAACGAGTCGAGCAGGGTATAATCGATGAGATTGCGACAGTGCGCCACAATAGGGACGATGGGAATCCGCTAAGGAGGGATCATGCCGAGCAATCTTGAGCGAGTCGTCTCGCGCATTTACGAGATACAAAATCGTCTGAGCGTTTTTACGCCGTCTCAACAAAAAGTGTCTGAGACTGGCGAAGGGTTAACCTTGGGTGCGGTCGCAGGTGTTTTGGAGTCTGAGGCCGAACAAGGGCCGGCTTTCTCGCAAACCCTTGATATAGCTCAGAAGTTGCGGCCTGAGACAAAACGTGCGGCGTCAAATGATGAGGGCGCAAGTCGAGTGGGAATTGCTAAAGGAAAGGGCGACAGTGCTTTTAGCGGCTTTATCGAAGCGGCGTCCGGCAGGTATGAGCTCGACGCAGAACTTATACAGGCAGTCATAGAAGCCGAGTCCGGCTTTAATGAGCGAGCTAAGTCACCGGCGGGAGCAATGGGTTTGATGCAGTTGATGCCGGCGACCGCGCGGTCCCTGGGAGTAGAAGACGCACTAGACGCCTCGCAAAACATCGATGGCGGAAGCCGTTATTTAAAAATGATGCTGGACCGATTCGGTACGGTCGAGCTTGCACTTGCAGCATATAACGCAGGCCCTGGGAATGTGCGAAAGTTCGGTGGTATACCGCCGTTTAAGGAAACGCAGGCCTATGTGGAGAAAGTCACGCGACGCTGGAGAGAGCTTAAGGGGTTGAGCGGATGAGCGCTGACAAAAAGAAGAAAGGCGGAGCTAAGCTCAGCATTATCTTGATATTGGTATATGCCGTAGTCCTACTTGGTTCGCTCAAATACACCGGCGTAATAAAATTTCCGGCCAAGAAAAATACTAATGTCGCAAAGGAAGAAACCGATAAAAAGGATAAGAGTGGGTCGACTACAACGACCACAGCAGCGGGAACCGGATCCGAAACAACGACGACGACAACGACGACGATATTAACGACAATGACGACGTCTGAGGATCGAGCAACGGGGGAAGATCAAAGTACGGACAAGCTTAAAAGACTGGTGAAGATCTACGAAGCTATGGACCCCGGCCAAGCGGCCATTATTATGTCCAAGCTTACCGACAGTGAAGCTGTGTCCATATTAAGCGCGATGGATGAGGAGATAGCCGCCGAAGTGCTGTCTGCCATGGATACGGATCGTGCTGCCACTCTTAGCAAGAAACTCGGCCTCTAGCTATTTGGCCGATTTCGCTGAAGGGAGGTGAAAATATGAACATAGCTCAGCTTCTTATCTCTGGCTCGATTCAGAGCCAGTCATCCGCGCAGACACAAGGAACGGACTTAAAAGAGGCCACTCTAGATTTTGAGGGTCTGCTCGCCGGCATGATCTCCGAGAACATGAACGCGACATGTTCAATCCCGGCCAATGCGGAAGCCGGCGTGCTCGGGAATATCCCGGCATGTCTACTCTCCGACCAAAAGATAAGCGAGGAACAGCTTCTAGCGCTGCTCCAACAAGTGGGCGATGCTTTGACTACTCTCGGCGACAAGCTGGAGGAGATAATGACATCGTTGCTTGGCGGACACAAGATCGAGCCTCAGATTGAAGAACTCAAAGGCGCAATCACCGATTCGATATCCAAGCTTAGCGAAAGCCCGGAGCAGATGAAGGGAAATCATCTTATACTGAAGGCCCTTTTTAGTCTCAAGGATGTTCTCAATGGCGAAGGAGCACAGATTGCACTCGAGGAGTCTGTTGAAACCCTTCCGGATCCGTTAAGGCTCAAGCTCAATCTCCATCTGAAAGATGCGGCAAAGACAGGCTCGGCTGAGGGCTCTGAAGCGGATACGCTGCGCTTCAAGCTTATTGCGCATGTAATTAATGCGGACCAGGCTCCGGCGGATAAAGCAGGCGCATCTAACCAACACGCTAACATGGTTATCACGCTGCGGGGTTTAGGCAATATCAACGCGAAAATGATGCACGCCGCACCCGCCGCTATCAAAAACGATGCGGCACGGCCTCTTGCTGAGAGTCAGATTCCAATAGCTGGTCCTGCGCTTGGCGGTATGGTAAATGACAACGAGGGATTAGCGGCGGATGGCTTGA
>Ga0209212_1008578_pt1 | contig 10932 bp, 8 predicted proteins | sample RifGroC2_FD_183996 | JGI IMG/M metagenome (GOLD analysis project Ga0209212, IMG submission 183996) | Groundwater microbial communities from Rifle, Colorado, USA - Groundwater C2 (SPAdes) (version 2) | ecosystem: Environmental > Aquatic > Deep subsurface > Groundwater | place: Rifle, Colorado... | reverse complement strand
ACGTTCGGGCGGTGGCACGGCGCCGAGGTGTTGGCGGAGGCGTTCGGTCGTCTTCTGGCGAAGCGGCCGGACCTCCGGGACCGGTTGCGCCTGCTGATGATCGGGGACGGGAACACGATGCCGCAGGTGCGGGAGTGCGTCGCGCGCCACGCGATGGAAGACGTATGCGTGCTCACCGGCTCCGTCCCGCAGGAAGACGGGCCGGCCCATCTCGCCGCGTGCGACATCCTCGCCGCCCCCCACGTGCCGAATCCTGACGGGACGCCGTTCTTCGGCTCTCCCACCAAACTGTTCGAGTACATGGCGATGGGAAAGGGAATCGTCGCTTCGGATCTCGACCAGATCGGCGAGGTCCTCCGGGACGGGGAGACGGCGCGGATGGTCCGGCCGGGCGACCCCGCGGCGCTTGCGGATGGGCTCCTCGACCTCCTCGAGGACGCATCGTTGCGGGAGCGACTGGGAAGATCGGCCCGGGAAGAGGTCGTATCGAAGCACACGTGGGAGGAGCATACCCGGAGGATCGTGGGAAAGCTTCAGGAGCGTTGCGGATGCGGGCCGGCTACTACCTGAGGAAGGCGATCGAGCTTCCTTCCCGGGTGGTGATCCGGCGTGCCGCGGAGATCTCCTGTCGGGAGATCCGGGCGTTTGTCGATCGCTGGAGAGACGTCCTCCTCCCCACGTTTCCTTCGCCCCCCGTGCCCGGGAGCGCATCCATCGCTGCCCATGTCCGTCCCGTCCCGTTGAACCTCCTTCGCCCTCACAAGGAGCGGATCGCACGGCTTTGCGAACGGTACCTGGAGCACCGCTTCGACGTCCTCGGATCGGGCTGGACACGTGTTGCACACGGGATTTCATGCGTCGGGCTGGAAGGGCACCGGTACGTGGCGGGGGAGCGGGTCGATCCGGATCGGGAAGGGAGTTGGCTCGCGGGGCTCGTCAACCGCCCGAACCTTCTTTCATGTCGACGGGTGTGGCAACTGGTGGGCCACGGCTATATTCCCATCGACTGGCACCTCGATTTCAAGTCCGGATACCGGTGGAAAGGGACAGCGTGGCATCGTGATGTACCGTACGGACACCTCCCAGGGGTGGACATCAAGGTTCCGAGGGAGCTCGCCCGGATGCAGCACCTCGTGCAATTCGCTTGGGCGTACGCCCTATCGAAGGACGATGCGGTCGGCTTCCGGTCCCCGGAGACGTACGTGAGCGAGTTCCGCAACCAGGTGCTGGACTTCATCGCAACCAACCCGCCGCGTTTCGGAGTCAACTGGGCCTGCACGATGGATGTTGCGATCCGGGCGGCAAACTGGTTGGTGGCCCGCGATCTGTTTGCGGCGCACGGGGCGCGGTTTGACATGGAATTCGAGGCCGAGTTCGCGCGCTCCGTCCGGGCGCATGGACTACACATCATGGGGAACCTCGAGTGGTTCGTCGACCTGCGCAGCAACCACTACCTCGCCGACGTCGCGGGGCTCGTTTTCGTCGCCGCCTACCTCCCTCGTTCCGCGGAAACGGACGGATGGTTGGCCTTCGCGACGCAGGAGTTGACGGTCGAAGTGGAGGGGCAGTTCCTCGATGACGGCGGAAACTTCGAAGGCTCCACCTGCTACCACCGCCTTTCCGCGGAAATGGCGACGTACGCGGCCGCCCTCGTCCTGGGGCTTCCGGAAGCGCGGCGGGATGCGTTCCGGGTGTACGATCATCGCCGGATAAACGTACCTCCCGGCCTGTGCCCTGCCCCCATGAAGATGTTCCCGGCTCCGGGTGATGGCCGGCTGATCCCGCTTTCGCCCCTGTTCTTCGAACGGCTGGAACGTGCGGGGTATTTCACGATGAACATCGCGACACCCGATCACCGCGTTCCACAGGTCGGCGACAACGACAGCGGGCGATTCCTCAAGCTGCACCCTGCGCATGGGCCCTCTCTGGAGGAGGACGTCCTGGATCATCGCCACCTCGTGGCGGCCCTGGGCGGGCTTTTCGGACGGGAAGATTTCCGGCGGTTTGCCGGCGAGGGATGGATCGACAGTGAAATCGTGCGGGGACTCTCGGGCGGCGGCGCGGCCGGCAAAGCAAACGGCGGGGGAGGGCGGGCACGGTCGTCGTTCGGTCACGTCGGGGATGGTGACGAATGGAAGCGGTTGCTGCGCCGACGGGATGCCCTGCCGGCGCAGGAGCGGAGATTCGTCCGGATCGATCTCCCCGGAGAAGGACTCCTTGATGGGCTCTCGCTTCGGGCCTTTCCCGACTTCGGGTTCTACGTGTGCCGTTCGCGCCGCTTTTACCTGGCACTCCGTTGCGGCCCGAACGGCCAGAACGGCAACGGGGGCCATGCACACAACGACCAACTCTCGATGATCTTATGGGTCGACGGGGTAGAGTGGATCGCCGATCCGGGGACGTACCTTTACACGCCCTTACCCGTGCGGCGGAACGAGTACCGCTCCGTGCGGGCCCATTTCGCCCCCCAGGCCGCCGACGGCAGGGAGCCCGGCCGCCTGGACCTTGGGCTTTTCCGGTTGGGGGACGAGGCGCAGGCAAGATGCCTCTACTTCGGGGAAGAGGGGTTCGCGGGAACGCATCGGGGGTTCGGGGCACCGGTATACCGGGTAGTGGAGATGACGCACTCCAGCATCACGGTGAACGATTTCGCTGAGGGGGGAGTGGCGTTGCGTGCGCCGGCGTACGACGCGGACATCACCCCGCGGAACGCGGACGCACCACCGGTATCCCCCGCCTACGGTGTGCGCCGTGCATGAAGGGAAGATCCTCCTGCTTACCCACTGGTACTCCCCGGCGCTTCATCCGCGTGCGTTTCGCTGGTCCGCGATCGCGGCGCATTGGGCTGCACAGGGAAACCGGGTCGATGCGGTCTGCGCCTGGTCGCCGGGTCTCGCCAGGGAGGAGAGGATCGACGGCGTCCGGGTCTTCCGTGTCGGTGGAGGAATCCTGTCCCGTCTGAAGAACCGGTTGAAAAGGCCACCCGCCTTCCAGGCAGGGAAGGGGCCCAATGACGCCGGTCCCCGACGGGAGGCCTCTGTGCCGTCCTCCCTCGCACTGTTCCTTAGCGATGCGGTGTGGAAGAAGGTCCGTTGGCCCGACTACGCTTGCACATGGTATTTCCCGGCGGTTCGGGAAGCGCGCAGATTGGCTGCCGGGGGAGGATTCGACGCGATCGTCTCCGTGTCCGACCCCTTCACGGGGCACCTCGTGGGGAAGCAGTTGAAGAAAGATTTTTCGGAGGTGACCTGGCTTGCCGATGTGGGCGACCCCTTTTCCTTCCAGGATGCGACCCCGGTGAACAACGTCGGATTGTATGGATGTCGTAACGTATCCGCGGAGCGGGAGGTGTTTTCCCGCGCCGATGCCGTGACGGTGACCAATCCGGCCGTGATGGAGGAATACGCAGCACGGTTCCCGGAGAGCGCCAGGAAGGTTTGCGTGATCCCGCCGCTGCTATCCCTCCCCGCGTTTCCTCCTTCAGGTGCGCCCCTGTTCCCGCCGGACGGCCGCCTGCGGCTTGTGTTCGTCGGGACCCTCTACCGGGACGTTCGCAACCCGGCGTTCCTTCTCCGTCTTTTCGAGCGCCTGCTTGCATCGTCGCTATCGGAACGGCTGGAGCTCCATTTCTTCGGGGATACCAACGATTGCCGGGATTACTTTGCGGCCCTGGGAGCGGACATTGCCGGGAAGGTCCGCCTCCACGGAATGGTAGACCGGAAAACAGTGGCCCGTGCCATGCGGGAGTCGGCCGCTCTCGTCCACATCGGGAACGTTACGAGATACCAACTCCCGAGCAAGGTGGTGGAGTATGCTGCCTCTGGTCGGCCTGTAATTAACATTGTTCGGGCAGTGGAAGACAGCTCGGTGTCCTTCTTCCAGGGGTACCCGTTGGTGCGGAACGTCGTGGAAGATGAGGGGGTGCTGGAAAGGGAGCCGGTGTCGGAACTGGTTCGTTTTATAGAGAATCCGCCGCCCGTTTCTCCCGACGTGCTCGCCCGGTGGCTCGAACCATTTCAAGTAGCGTCGGTGGCCGCCGAATACGAGCAACTTCTCACCGGGGAGGCGCTTCGTTGTCCGTAAGGGAACAGGAAGGCGTATTCCTTGCTTTTTCTACCTGGGCAGAAGGATGCGCCAGATTCTTTCTGATGCCTTGCCGTCCCAGAGAGGCGGTACCCTCGATCGTTCCCTCTTTTCGAGACTCCGACGGTAGGCATGAAGGATCCCGGATTTTGTCGTCCCGGCCAGCACGTTGGTCCCGCTCTCCACGGTGATCGGTCTTTCGGTGTTTTCACGGATGGTGACGCAGGGGACCCCCAGTGCGGTAGTTTCCTCCTGGAGCCCCCCGCTGTCGGTCAGGACGGCCTCGGCATCTCTCCAGAGAAAAAGAGACTCCCTGAATCCCAACGGCGAAAGCAGGTGCACTCGCCCGCCGAACTGGACGCCGAATTCCTCGATCTTGCTGCGGCTCCTGGGGTGCACCGGAAAGAAAATCGTTCTTTCGCGCGCAAGTTCGTTTATCGCCTCGGCAATGCCGAGAAATGTCTCCCGATCATCGACGTTGGATGGGCGGTGAAGAGTCATGAAAAGATATTTCCCTGCGGACTTTTTCAGCGGAGAGACGGAAAAATTTCCCTCCTCCATTTCGTCGATCCGTCCATTCTGGTACAGAAGGTTGTCCACCATCACGTGGCCGACGAAATGAATCCGGGCGGGCGTTTTTCCCTCCCGGAGCAGATTATTCAACGCGCTCTCCTCGGTGACAAAGAACCAGTCCGATATGGAATCGGTCACCATCCGGTTGATTTCTTCGGGCATGGAAAGATCGAAACTGCGTAAGCCCGCCTCGACATGAGCCACGGCAACCCGCAGTTTCTTGGCGACAACGCTGCATGCCAGGGTCGAGTTCACATCCCCGACCACCACGACCAGATCCGGTTGAAACGATAGGCAAGCCTCCTCGAATGCCATCATGATTTTCGCTGTCTGCACGGCATGGGAGCCTGATCCCGCTTGCAAGTTGAAGGATGGAGGAGGGATCTCCAGTTCATCGAAAAACAGCTGCGACATATCGTGATCGTAATGTTGACCGGTATGAACGATTTGGACCTGCATTTCATTGTGTCTCAGGGAAGCCCTGAAGATTGGAGCTATTTTCATGAAATTGGGGCGTGCTCCCGCGACGAGAAACACTTTCATGGATAGGCTCCTTCCCGATTTTTCACGGTGAGTGAACACGTGGATTTCGAGGGAGAGAAAATGACATGCCCTCGATTCAACGAGGATCTTCTTTTTTGTTCCACTCTTCGATCAGCGCGTAAACGATGTCCGTCATCTCCCGGATTCCGACCATGGGGATTCTCTCGTCCACCCCGTGGATCTTCCCGTGCTCGGCGCGCGGCAGCAGGACCGGCATCAGGCCGTACGTCGGGATCCCGATGGAGCGGAAGAAGCGGGAGTCGGTGAACCCGGTGGACATGTAGGGCACGACGACCGCATCGGGGTGCACCGCAAGGATCGCTCTCTCCGTCGCTCCATAGAGCGGGCCCATCGGCGACCCGTTCGGCTTCTCCGCGAAAAGGATCTCAACCGACACATCGAGGTCCGCCACCAGCGCTCGTACCCGCTCTGCCACCGACTCCGGCTCCTCGCCCGGAACGATTCGCGTATCGATCGTCCCCTCTGCCGAGGACGGAATCACGTTCGGCTTGAACCCCGCCGCAAGCGTCGTCACCGCGAACGTATTCCGCAGCAGCGGGTCGATCTCGGGGAATTTCGTCGCGAGGGCCTCCAGCACCCCGACTTCTTCGGCGCCCCCCCGCAGTGCGTCCACGTCGAGGTCCAGGAAGCCCTTCGAGCGCAGCACGCGCAGCATGTCCCGGACCGGCTCGGTCAGACGGGCCGGTTCCCGGTGATCGGCCACCCGCGCCATCGCTCGCGCCAACCGCGCCGGAGCGTCCTTCGCCGACGGGCGGCTGCCGTGCCCCGCCCTCCCCGCCGCGGAGAGCTTCATCCATACCGGTCCCTTCTCCCACATGTTCAGCAGGAAGAACTTCCCGCCGTCGCCGAAGATGTCGGTCACCCCCACGCCGCCCTCGTTCATCCCGTACGCCGCGCCGATCGGGAACGGCAGGTTCCTCACGAAATATTCCGCCCCCTCGCCCCCGCCGACCTCCTCGTCCGCATTCGCCACCAGGAACAGCTTTCTCCTCAGGATCCCCGCCTTCGCGGCGCGCAGCGCTGCGCACCATTGCGCGGCCCCCAGGCCCTTCGTGTCCAGCGTCCCGCGCCCGTACATGAAACCGTTCCGCACCTCCGCCGAAAACGGCGGCACGCTCCACTCCGCCGGCCTTGCGGGAACGACGTCCATGTGGTGGATGAGGACGAGCCCCGGTTCCTCCGTTCCTCCGACGTGACACAGGATGTTCGGCTTCTCCGGCTTCGCCCCGAACGTGAATGGCGATAGTCCTTCCGCCCGGAGCGCCGCGCAGAGCAGTTCCGCCGTCCCCCGGCAATCCCCCGGCGGGTTCGATGTGTCGATCCGCACGTATCTGGAGAGCAATTCGACCGGGTCCGTCATGGAGCTTTCTCTCCCATTCCGAATATATTTCCGTTCACTGTACCATTCGCCGAACCTGCGGTGGGAGGATGCGCGATGTGGAAAGGCGGGGAGGGGCTGATAATAGGGATCCCGGTCGGGTGTTACCTTTTCGTTGCCGCCCTCGGGCTCATTGGAACGGGGAGGTGTTGTCCTGGTACGGGTTCCTGTCCTTGGTCACGTACCAGCGGTCCCCCGTCATGACGCCGACGCCCGTGGCGGTCCCCGTGTAATTCAGCGCGTCGTTGTCGAGCACCACCGAAACCTCGTAGAAGTTGTACTTCACCGGGTCGAAATTGAGAAGCACGATATTGTCGGTGTACCGGTCGTGGTCGCTGAAATAGGTGGCCTCCGTCTTGGTAAGGTGACTAAGGACCGTCTTTGCCTGCGTCATCCGCGCCTTGTTGATCATCATGCGATAGGTGGCAATCGCCATTGCCGCAAGGATGCCGATCAGCACGAGGACGATGGCGATCTCGATCAGCGTGAATCCGCACCTTCCGTTACGATGATTCGCAGGAGTAAGCCGGTTCATGTCGCATCGCCGGACGGGAGATTGCCGCCCGAGCGGGGGGCCGGTGTTCTCCGCGAGGCGCGCAGTTTCTCCACCAACTCCTTCAGCAGCGCGGCGGTGGGCTGAAAGTAGTCGTCGTCGCGGAATTTCACGACGGGAGGATCCCGGTCATCGATGAGCGCCCGGAGAATCGCGTTGATCCTGTACAACGGCCCCGCGATCCGGTGGCTGAAGAAGATCGCATAAAGGAAGATCCCCGCGAGGGAGAGGAGCGCCGCGGGCAGGAGGCGCTTGTGAAGCACGAGGAATTCGGCGGCGGCGGGCTCGAGGGATTTCAGGTCGTTCTTCGTGGCGAGGACGTAATACGACGGGGCGAACGCGAGGAGGAGTCCCACCGCGAACAGGATCGTGAGCACCAGGAGGAGCCGCACGGCGAGCCCCAGCTGGAATTGCCGGTCCACGAGCCTCGTGCGACGACGATCCTCGGCCGCGCCCAAATTCGCCTCCCGCATCCGTTTTTGCTATTCTAATCCTCGTGAGATGTGTGCTTCAACTTATAACTACGGTTGCATTCGAGCCTCGCTGCATCCGCTCCTGCTGCGTTGCGCTCCCTGCGGCGTACTTGAAAGTACGCCTCAGTCGCGCGCCTTGCCGGCGCGGCGCATCGACGCTCTCGGTGCGACACCGTACTTATAAGCTGAAACACTCAGAGTCAACGTCGATCCCCTTCCCATGGGCCTGCTGAGGCGCCCGCTCTCGATCCGCGCCGGACTCGTGCTGCAGCTCGCGCTGGTGGCCACCGCATCCCTTACCCTCCTCGCCGTCTTCGCGCTGAAGGTGATCGAGGTCACCATGCAGCGTCGCCATGTCGAGGCCGGGATCTCCGTCGCCGGGGTCGTCCGGAGGGCGGTGGAAAAGGAGATCGCGGCGAACCCGGGGTCCCCGAACCTCTCCGCCGGGATGTTTCCCGGGTCCCTCTCCCCCTACATCAACGAGATCGTCCTGCTGCCGGAGCCTCCGCCCGAGGACCGCCCGAAGGTCGTCCCCGTGGGGGAGAAGGCGTTCCCGTTCCTCCCGGTGTATCCCACCGTGGACGTGATCCTTCCGTTCGGTCCGCTCTCTCCCGCCGCGGCATCCGTCGGCGCGCCCGTCCCCCGCGGCATCCGGGTCCGCTTCCATTCCCCGGGGATCGCCGCCGAGGTGGGGACCCTGGTGAACGTCACGCTGCTTCTGGCCGCGATCGACATCGCCGTCCTCGTCCTCTTCGGGGGGGTCTTCCTCGACCGGACCGTGATCTCCCCCGTCCGCAAGCTTGCGTCCGCCGCCGAGAAGGTCGCGGCGGGGGATTACACGCTGCGCGTCGAAGGCGTCGCGGGGAACGAGGTGGGGCAGCTCGCGGCCTCCTTCAACCGTATGGTCGAGGGGATCCTCGAGGCGCAGGAACGCCTGCGACGCTCGGAGAAGGAGACGTTCCGGTCCGAGAAGCTGGCGACCGTGGGACGGCTCGCGGCCGGGGTCGCCCACGAGGTGGGGAACCCGCTGATGGCGATCCGCGGGTACGCGGAGCACCTGGCCAGGCATCACCCGGGCGCCACGGAGTCGAAGGAGTGCCTTATCAAGATCGTCGAGGAGACGAAGAAGGTCGAGACCATCGTCCGGGGGCTCCTCTCGGTTGCGTCTCCCGGCGACGGGAGGGAAGGCGCGACGGACGTGAACGCCGTGGTGCGCGAGGCGGTCGAGATGCTCTCGTACAGGAACCTGTTCCGCGAGGTCGAGGTCCGGCTGGAGCTCGGCGAAACGCCCCGGGCGGCGATCCTCGAGGACCGGTTCCGCCAGGTGCTGCTCAACCTCGTCATCAACGCATTGGACGCGATGAAGGGCCGGGGAAGGGTGACCGTGCGGACGTGGATGATGGAAGGATGGAGCCCCGGGCGGCGATCCCCCCTGCGCCGGCGGGCGACGGACCCGCCGGAGATGGACGGCATGCCGCTGCGCGCGGCGGGGTCCGGGACGGGAGGAGGCGTCGCGCTTTCCGTTGCCGACACCGGCGGCGGGATCCCGGAAGGCGATCTCCCGCTCCTCTTCGACCCGTTCTTCACGACCAAGGAGCCGGGCAAGGGGACGGGGCTCGGCCTCTCCGTTTCGCGTACGATCGTCGAGGGAGCGGGGGGGGAGATCCGCGCGGAGAGCGAGGAGGGGAAGGGGGCGACTTTCCTCGTGGTGCTGCCGTCCGCCCGCGGTACGGGGGGTGTCGGGGGAGGAAAGGGAGGCCATGGCTGACCGGATCCTGGTCGTGGACGACGAGGCGTCGCTGCGGGACGCGCTGGGAAGAATCCTGACCGCGGAAGGGTACGAGGTCCGGCAGGCGGGGGACGGGAAGGAAGCGCTCGGGATCCTCGGCGCGCAGCGGTTCGACTTCCTCCTGTGCGACCTGCGGATGCCCGTCATGGGCGGTCTCGACCTCCTGCGGGAGATCACCGCGCGCGGGATCCCGGGGACCGTCATCATGATGTCGGCGTTCGGCACCGTGGAAACGGCCGTCGAGGCGATGAAGCTGGGCGCCTACGACTACGTCTCGAAGCCGTTCATGAGCGACGAGATCCTCCTCACCCTGCGGAAGGCGGGGGAGCGGGAACGGCTGCGGACGGAGAACGCTTTCCTGCGGAGCGAGATCGAGAAAGTCGCCCGCCCGGAAGAGATCCTCTACGCCTCCCGCCCGATGGAGGAGGTGGTCCGGACGGCGGGAAAAGTGAAGGATTACGACGCCACGGTCCTGGTCACCGGGGAGAGCGGCACCGGGAAGGAGCTGGTGGCGCGCCTTCTTCACTTCGGCGGCCGCAGGAAAGGGAAGCCGTTCGTCGCCGTCAACTGCGGTGCGATCCCGGAAACGCTTCTCGAGAGCGAGCTCTTCGGCCACCGCCGGGGAGCCTTCACCGAGGCGAAATCCGACCGGGCCGGCCTGATCGAGGAGGCCGGCGGCGGCACGCTCTTCCTCGACGAGATCGGGGAGTTCCCCCTGCCGCTCCAGACGAAGCTGCTCCGTTTTCTCCAGGACGGGGAGATCCGCCGCCTCGGCGACACGGAGACGAGGAAGGTCAACGTGCGCCTGGTGGCCGCGACGGCGCGCGACCTCGAGCGCGAAGTGGCCGTGGGACGGTTCCGCGAGGATCTCTATTATCGCATCAACGTGATCCGGATCCATGTGCCCCCCCTGAGGGAGCGCCGCGACGATATTCCGCTCCTCGCGAAGCATTTCCTGTCCCACTATTGCGGGAAGTACGGGAAGCGCGAGATGCTCCTGACCGGAGACGCGATGGCGGCGTTGACCGCCCACGAGTGGAGGGGGAACGTCCGCGAGCTACGCAACCTGATGGAGCGATGCGCCCTGCTGGCGACGGGCGTCGAGGTTGCCCGCGCAGGTTTGCTCGCGGTGTGGAAGGGAAGCGGGTCCCCCGAGGGGGGAGAGACCGGCCCGGCCCTGGATATCCGGGTTCCCGTCTCCCCGGAGCGTCCCGATCTGAAGGCGGCGGTCCGGGAGCTCGAGCGCCAGCTGATCCGGATCGCCCTGGAGCGGACCGGTGGGAGCCGGCCCAAGGCGGCCGAGCTGCTCGGTATCAGCCACCCGACGCTTCTGTACAAAGCCAAGGAGTTCGGGATCGAGGGAGGATAATTTCGCATAAGTATGCTTCATTATCGGTCACTTTAATATTTCTTGACACGTAATATGCGTAGGCTATACTTCCTCACGGATGATGCCGTTCGGCGTCGAACCAGGAGGATGTCGGAGGAGCCGAAACCGTGGGTAGTCCCGAGAAAGAAA
>Ga0209212_1008576_pt1 | contig 10933 bp, 10 predicted proteins | sample RifGroC2_FD_183996 | JGI IMG/M metagenome (GOLD analysis project Ga0209212, IMG submission 183996) | Groundwater microbial communities from Rifle, Colorado, USA - Groundwater C2 (SPAdes) (version 2) | ecosystem: Environmental > Aquatic > Deep subsurface > Groundwater | place: Rifle, Colorado... | reverse complement strand
GGCCACGCTCACCTCATATTGCAAGGAGGTTCCCCCGTTTCAGTTGATCGCTATGGCGTTCACTATCGCAACGGGGCTCGGGCTGGTCTGGATGAGGCGCCAAGGATATAGTATTTCGAATCTTGTCCGGCTGCCTCTGAACGCCTGGCTGCTAGGAGTCTCCGGCCTCTTCGGGTTCCACTTTTTCTATTTCATGGCCCTCAAACATGCTCCGATAGTGCATGCCAGTCTGATATCATATTTGTGGCCACTCCTCATTGTTCTTATGTCAGCCCTTTTGCCGGGAGAGCGGCTTCGCTGGTATAATTTGGTTGGCGCCTTGGCAGGACTGTTCGGCGCCTCCCTCATCGTGACCGGAGGAAGCACATTCTCGCTTGGCTCCGGATCTTTCCTCGGCTATGGGTTTGCCTTGCTTTCCGCAGTCATCTGGGCGGGCTATTCGGTGCTATCCCGACTTTTCCGTGCAATCCCGAGCTATTCAATCTCCGGCTTCTGTGCGGTGACAGCGCTACTGGCCTTTATCTGCCACTTTCTTTTCGAAACGACCGTCGTCCCCTCCGGCTTAGGCTGGCTTGCCATCCTCGGCCTAGGCCTGGGGCCGGTCGGCGGCGCCTTTTTCACCTGGGATGTGGGGGTGAAAACCGGGAACATCAAGGTCTTGGGCGCGCTATCCTACGCCGCGCCTCTGTTGTCCACCTTTCTGCTGCTGGCGCTGGGGATGGCTAGCACGAGTTGGGCGCTGGGGTTGGCCTGCTTGCTGATTGTCGGCGGGTCCCTTCTTGCATCGGGAGATATGTTGTCCGGACTCAGGAAGAAAAATTTAGTTGACCACGGGGTGATTACATGAAAACCATCAGTTGGAATGAATTCGAGCAAGTCGAGTTGCGTGCAGGAACAATTCTCACGGTAGAAGACTTTCCGGAAGCGAGGAAACCAGCGTACAAAATCACTGCTGACTTCGGCGGAGAGATCGGAATAAAGAGGTCTAGCGCCCAAGTTGCGCGCCTATACACCAAGGAGGAACTCGTTGGTCGCCAGATAGTCGGTGTGGTTAACTTCCCGGTCAAGCAGATCGGCCCGATGAAATCGGAATTCCTTGTTTGTGGGTTCTATCGAGAGGACGGCGCGGTAGTGCTGGCAGTTCCGGAACAGTCGGTGCCGAACGGCGCGAAACTGGGATAGTTAACAGAACTGGGGGGGCAAGCTTGAATCTCGAATACCGAAGAGAGAAAAACCAAGAATAAAGACTTGCCCCCAAACTTCGCGCAATGCACTAAAGAAACCGGCGATAGTCGCAGTTTAAAACAGTAGCCAGCTTTTTTGCAGTTTCCTTACCGATGGGCCGTTTGCCATGTTCCATGGCGCTAATATTTGACCGAGAAATGCTGGTCAATTCAGCCAGTGCCTCCTGAGTAAGATCTTCACGCAAACGGATACCGCGCAGATAAACGCCTGCCTGGTTGGTGTCTAGCTCTGGTGAAATATCGGAAGCAGGTATGCTGTCAGAAACCTCAATAATACCGGCGCCGACCTTGAGCGCATATTTGCGCAGTCGGTTTATGACTTCAGGTGAACCTACTATACGGATGCTTTCAGTAGGGTGCTTTTTCGTGGGTGCCAACATAAATAATCTCCACAATATGAACTTCGTTGTCCTGAACTCGCCAGACTGCAACGTAAGTTGGTTGTCCCTTTTTCAAATGACAATGATGCAACTCTCCGGAAAGCTTGGAATAATTAGGCCAATCGCCGCGAACCGGGCCGGTGGCGCATATGTCAATAATGAGAGCGTTAAGCACAGCCCTTACGCGTTCCGGGATTTTATCTCGGAGCTTTGTCGCCCTTCGGGTATATACAACATTCCATGCCATGAGTCATGGTGTATCAATAATTGATACATTGTCAAGCTGATAAATGGAAAGCTGATCAACGTCACCTACGTTTCCCGAACGGGAGGTCTAATTGTCGCTGATCAGAAAGCTTTGAGATATGGGTTATCCGACATAATGGATGGAAGTAGAGACGTGCAAAAGAGGATGTCCCAACAATCGGCACGACCCCTCTCCCTACGGTCGGGGGTCAGCCTCAGCCCCGTTCGGCTAACGATAGTCCATTCTCGGCGGGCTGAAAACGTCCAGGACTTCTCCTGGCTCTATAATTTCAATGCGATGCTCTAAATCGCGAGGAATAGTGTATGAATCGCCAGGACCTATGAGCTGGTCGTTATCCCCGAAAACAATTCGGTAGTTACCCGAGATCACATATCCGCTCTGTTCATTCGGATGCTTATGGAACGGGACATTGTCTCCTCTCTTATAGAGCATCTTGGCTACCATTGATTCAGGGCCGTGGGATAGCAGAACAAAATCAACCCCTAAGAAGTTTCTCCTTTGCGCATTTTTCGATGTGACTATCATATCGTCTCCTGGTGAGTGTGGGGATATCAGGGTCGAAGTGCTGAGAAGGCGTCTCGCGCCTTCGGTTTTCAAGCCTTGGCAAGCTTGCGTTTTGGAAAGGCGCGTCGTGCAAACCGCTCTCCTCCTGTGACAAGGGCAATCCCCGCAAGCACCGTCGCCGCCCCCAAGATGAATCCCGGATCGACGGATTCCCTCAGCAGCACCACCCCGAATGTAATGCCGAAAACCGGCGTAAGGAAACAGAGAGCCCCCAACTGGGAGGCAGGGTAGACGGTGAGCAGCCAGAACCAGAGCAACATGCCGATAACGCAGACGATCAGGATCTGGAAAACCAAGCTGACCCAGGCAATCGTGCTCAGGGAAAAATGAAGCTGACCGGTGAGCGCCGCTCCTGGCAGCAAAATAATGCAACAGGTGAGAAGTTGTATGAAGGTTGTCTGTGTCGCTGGAGTTTCAGACAGTTTCGTCCGAATGACGACGGTGGTCGCTCCCCAGGAGATGCCTGCCAGCAATCCCAGAAAATCCCCCAGAAGCCGTGACCCGGTCGCGACCTCCGGGGAAGCGCCTTTATCATAGAACGCCATGGCAACACCGCAAAAAGCCAGGGCCATGCCGCCCCATTGCATCGGGCGCAAACGCTCTTCCGGTATGAGAAAATGCAGGGCGAGCGCGGCGAATGCGGGAGCGGTGTAGAGCATGACGACCATGCGCGAGGCATTGGTAAAGCGCAGCCCTTCAGCGACGAAAAGGTATTCCAGGGTGAACAAAATCCCCACAGCAAGCCCCGGAAGCCATTTGCCGCTCCCCGGCAGAAGCGCAACCCCCTTGGTGCGCAGATAGAGGCCGATGAGAAGAGCTGCCGCGCCGGAACGTAGCGCTATTTGCAGAACAGGGGCCACATCGGGCGCCGCCGCCTTAATGGCGATTTGCTGCATCCCCAAAATAGCGCAGAATAACATCATGAGACCTACTGCCCTTCCATCCAGGACTTTACGCATGCTCATCCTCCCCTACCTCCCGAGGAGACAGCTTGACTAAAGTCGTGAAAAAAGTATATATCGATTATCAGACAGACAATACCGAACAGGTGACATAATGAAGCATCCTCTGCAAGCGCCCTTTACCGAAGCCCTTCCTACGCCGCTGTTTCTTCGCACCACCCTCACTTTTATGAGGGCGGTCTTGGATCACGCTCGGGAAAGTACCCTCGACTATACCTGCGAAAGGCACTTACGTCTGTTGACGGTTTTTTTGGACGAGCTGGCGCTCACACCGCGAGCCGGGACCTTTCTCCCGGCCTCGGATGATGCCGTTTTAGGGGGGATTTTGCATTACCTCGAACAACATCCGGCCGATAACCGCCCTGTCGCTGAATTGGCACAGGATGCCAAGGTAACGGAAAGGACTCTTGCCAGGAAATGCAGGCGCGATTTGGGCATACCGCTTACCGATTGGCGCAACCGTATGCGTGTTGTGAAAGCCATAGCGATGATAGAGGAAGGCAAAAGCGTCGACTCCATAGCATCGGAATTCGGCTATTCCAGTGCGTCCGCCTTTATCGCAATGTTTAAAAAGCTGACAGGTGCAACCCCCGCCAGCTACCGCTAAAAAAACAGGTAAGGGGGAGCCCAACCAGATGCGGATCGGAATCATAGGCGCTGGAAACATTGGCGGGACGCTTGCGCGCCACCTCGCTAGACTCGGACATCTGGTTTCGATTGCGAATTCACGAGGACCGGAAAGCCTGATCGATCTGGCGAATGAAATCGGTGCAAAGGCAGTTTCTGTGACTGAAGCCGCCAAAGCCGGAGAAATCGTGATCATTTCGATTCCCACAAAGGCCGTTGTCGATCTTCCGCAAGGGCTGTTTGCGAACGTTTCATCCGACGTCATCGTGGTCGATACCGGCAACTACCATCCGGAGCTTCGCGATGGCCACATTGAGGCGATTGATCGAGGTGTGCCGGACAGCCAGTGGGTCGCGCAGCAAATCGGACGACCCGTGATCAAGGCGTTCAATAACATCTTCGCCAAGAGCCTGCTTGAGAAGGGGGCGCCGAAAGGAGCGCAAGGCCGGATTGCGCTCTCTGTCTTTGGAGATTCATTGGATGGCAAGGCAACAGTGCTTCGTCTCGTCGACGACCTTGGTTTCGACCCGATCGATGGTGGCAATCTCGACAACTCCTGGCGTCAGCAGGCCGGAACGCCGGCGTACTGTCAGGACCTTGAAGCCGCAGCACTCCGACACGCACTCGAAGAGGTTGTTCAAGAACGAGTCCCAGAATATCGAGCTGCAGAGGAGGCTCGTATCAGAAAATATCTGGCAGCACAGAAAACATAATCTGATTTGACTATGGATAGGGATTGGGGAAAGACGTCCAGACTTCCTTTAAGAGAGTCTGGACGTCTTCGTTTTCGTGTCTTTCGTGGGTCTCGTGGTTTAAAGAAGCTACCCGAGGATCGCCGAGATTCGGTCATTCCATGCCTGTCCGATCCAGGAGATAGAGGTGAAGGCGCCTATGTTCATGGTCGCCCCGGTGAGGTATGGGCGCATCACGTGCTCGGCTAAGGTGACCGGTCCGCTACCGGTCCTCAAGGAGGATATCTGATCGTTCCAGCTTGTGGCCCAGAACCAGAAACCGCTCATCGTGTTGCTGGTCAGATCGGGTAAGGCGTGGCGGTAACTCAGGTTGAGCACATGGCCACCGAAATTTATGTGCTGGTAAAATGTGTGCCCGGCACCGGGAACATGGTGCCGAACTGCCATTTCCCGCCCTTCAATTCCGGCAGGTTTCGCAAACAGCGCAGCACGGAACTCCTCGGGATCGGTGACCGCCTTCAGCAAGCCAGTGGCGATGGCGTCATTATCCCACACCCAGTGCAGGACCTGGCCGTTGAAACGCTTGATCTCGGACGGTTTGTAGATGGTATCGCGCACGAAGAAAGGCAGCTTCGGCTCCTGGTGTGCAACGTCCTTCGCCACGTTGCGCGCCTTATTTCCGAAGCTCGATTCTTGCATCTTCCGGACTCATTTTGGCGCTTTCAGGGAACACCTGGCCCAGTTCGACCGGTTGGGATTTCTTCTGCATCTCAATGCTGCGGGCCACCATGGTCTCCAGGTCCTTGATCCCCTCCTCGCGAAGCGACTCCATGATCAGGTTTTTCTGGATCTCGCCCTCTTTGCCCTCTCGCAACAACGCCTTGATTTGCTCCGATGCCGTCATCTTCATTGCTGCCTCCTTTTTTGATGGTGGGTTTCACACATGAAGGGGTGAGGCGGATGCGTCTGCCGGTAGTGCGGGTGCCGTCGCCAACACCGCCACGGGGGGCGCCGGCTCTTCCCAGATAGGATAACAGTGGCCTTTGCTTTTTCAATCTCGCAAAGCACACGTTGCAGTCGCATTTGCCTCTGTGTCGCTGCTCCGCAATATAAAGTCCCCTGCCCGCCGACACTTGTGGTCGGTATGTCTAATGATAGACTGGAGAAGGCTTGCCACCATCAATCGTGGGTTAATCGCGCCGAGTTCTTCGGTTCATTAAAAAGGGGGATGCAATGAGAAGAATATTTTTTCCGGCCTTTGTTCTGACTCTAGTGGCTATTGTCCTTTCCGGCTGTGGCCACCATCATCATCATGCCATGTACGTGCGAGATGCCGCAGAGCGGGTCAAAGGCGCCGACTGGTCGAAGATGGAAACCACTACCGTCACAATGACCGATTTTGCCTTCAATCCAACGTCTCTCAGCTTCCGCCAAGGGATTCCGTATAAACTTGTCATCAAGAATGAAGGCTCCCAGAAGCACTACTTCACCGCCGAAGGCTTCTTCCGGGCGATCGCCACCCGCAAACTCCAGTCCAACAGCGACGGTGAGGTGAAAGCCCCCTATTTCAGCGCCATCGAAGTTTATCCCGGACGGTCTCTTGATCTGTATTTCATCGCCGTCAAGACAGGGAGTTATCCGCTTGTCTGCACGATAGAAGGGCATGCTGGCCTGGGCATGAAGGGGGAAATACGTATCGAATAGCGGGCACATCAGCATCCCAGGGCCCATGGCTGGCGCGAGGCCGGAGCTGAGGTTGAGACCGGCATAACGATGTGATCGTGATCAGCGTGAAGACGGCAGGTAAAAGTTTGGCAAATTTGACGTCTTGACGCAGCTCAAGGACAATGGCCGCATCTTGCCGGGTTTTCCGGACTGAGGATGTCCCCGTTCATCGAGAGCGAGGAGTCCGGAACCCCAGGATCTTGCGCCCTCCCTTCCCCCATCCACTGCGCCCTCTTTACGACCCTACTTTGAGCTTGTCAACTACCCGCAATTGCGATAGTGTTTGGCTCGCAGCCATTGGAGGGAACGTGCGATTCTTGAACCCTAAAACTGATTTTGCCTTCAAAAAGATCTTCGGCTCCGAGAACAGCCGGGACATTCTCATAAGCTTTCTCAATGCCGTCATGCATCTTGATCACCCTTACCTGATCCAGGAGGTCGATATTCTCGACCCTTATCTGGCACCAAAGATCCAGGGTGTCAAGGATACCTACCTGGACGTCCGGGTGCGCGATGAAGCGGGACGCAGCTATGTCATCGAGATGCAGGTGCTGAATGTGGCCGGGTTCGAGAAACGCATTCTCTACAACGCATGCAAGGCATATGTGAACCAGATCGGCCGCGGTGAGCATTATACCGAGCTTTGCGAAGTGATAGCGATCACCATCACCGATTTTGTCATGTTCGAGGAACTGGCAGGCATTCAGAGCCGGTTCCGGATGCGGGCCGAGGAGAATCCGGAGATCTATCACGGAGACCTGGAACTCATCTTTGTGGAGCTGCCCAAATTCCGCAAATCCGAAGAGGAACTGGAGAGCGTCTACGACAAGTGGCTCTACTTTCTGAAAACCGCCGGCGACCTGAAGGCCATCCCCGTCAAGTTGTCTCAGGAGCCGGCCATCGTGCATGCCTTCGAGATAGCCAACAAGGCCGGTCTGACGGAAGATGAACTGGAAGACCAGGAAAGGCGGGAGATCTTCATTCAGGACCAGCGCGGCGCGCTGCAGTATGCAGCCACGGTGGGCGAGCGGAAAGGCGAAATCCAGGGCGAAATCAAGGGCAGAATCAAGGCGAAGCAGGAAGTCGCGAAGTCCATGCTGGAAAAGGGAATGGCCAAGGAGCTGGTGGCCGAGCTCACCGGATTGAGCCAGGAGGAGCTGCAACTGCTGGAAAAACCATGATGCGTCATCTGCTTCGCCCCCGCCCCACCCCCTTCGTCCCTCCCCCGCCCTATCCCACTTATGCGAGCTGGATCATTGACAGCGGAAATGAAAGGTAATACATTGGCGGCGCATTAATTTGCGCCGTTTCCTTTTCTCATTTGGCGATCAGCACAGCCAGACTCTAATTGACGGCGTCCTCCAGGAGGCTTTACATGATGGTTTTTAGGGGAGGCGTCATGAGCCTCCTGCCTGTGATCTTTTTCCTGGCACCTCTGGTCGCCCCGCTGCATTCTCTGGCCGGTTTCGCCGGGGGGAGCTCGGGGGAGGTTCGCAATGACAAACCTGGTATCATCCGCAAACCAGCCTTTGCCGTCATGAGCAGCCACTCTCGCGGGCACGGCAGGGAAAAGAAGAGCGACGAGATCCTGGTCAAGTTCAGACCGGATGCCGGCAAGAAGGTGCGGGAGGCACTGCACAAACGGCACGGTTCCATACCGTTAAGGGATTTCGCCTCCCTCAACCTGCACCATGTGAAACTCAAGAAGGGGTTGAGCGTGGCAGACGCGATCGCACTTTACGGCAAGGAGCCCGAGGTGCTTTACGCCGAGCCCAATTACCTGCAAAGGCTCCAGGCGCAGCCCAATGACCCCCTGTACTCGAACCTGTGGGGCATGGAATCCATCAAGGCCCCTGCTGCATGGAACTCGGCAACCGGTTCGCCGGAGGTGGTGATCGCGGTCATCGACTCGGGCATCGATTATCGACATCCCGACTTGGCCGCCAACATCTGGAGCAACACCGGGGAAACGGCCGGCAACGCCGTGGACGACGACCATAACGGCTACATCGACGACGTCCACGGCATAAACGCCATCGGCAACGGCGGCGATCCCATGGACGACCACGGCCACGGCACCCACGTCGCCGGCACCATCGGCGCCACCGGCAACAACGCCATCGGCGTTGCCGGTGTGAACTGGAATATCCGGATGATCGGCTGCCGCTTCATCGATTCAAGCGGCAGCGGCTACACCGACGGCGCGATAGCCTGCCTGAACTATATTCGGGAGCTGAAAAACGCCGGGGTCAACATCGTCGCCTCCAACAACAGCTGGGGCTCGACCGGGTATTCCCAGGCGCTTAAGGACGCCATCGCCGCGCAGGGGGATATCCTTTTCATCGCCGCGGCGGGAAACGACGCCAAGGACAACGACAACTACGGCTTCTACCCGGCAGGCTACGACCTCGCCAACCTGATCAGCGTTGCCGCTACCGACCAGGGGGACAACAAGGCCTACTTTTCCAACTACGGCAAGCACTCCGTGCACCTCGCGGCTCCGGGGGACGGCATTTTCAGCACCCTCTCCGCCGTGAATGTCTTCGGCGCCGCGGACGGCTACGGTTACCTCTCCGGCACCTCCATGGCCGCACCGCATCTGACCGGGCTCGCCGCGCTGATCAAGGCCCAGGATCAGGGCAGGGACTGGCGTACGGTGCGCAACCTGATACTCTCGGGGGGGGATCCGGTCCCCGCCCTGCAGGAGGTCACTATTTCGGGCAGGCGGATCAACGCCTCGGCATCCCTGTCCTGCAGCGACAGTCCGACCCTCCTGGTGCAGCAGGCTCCCTCCTCGCTGCCGGCGGGGGTCCCGGCCACCCTCTCGGTAATCAGCCTGAACTGCGGCAGTCCTGCCGGCCCGGTCACGGTGCAATCGGCACGGGGCGATCTCATTGTCGTGCGCGACGATGGCGTCCTTCCCGACCTGGCAGCGGGAGACGGGGTTTTCACCGGCAGCTGGACCCCCACCCACACCGGCGACAAGCTCTCCCTCGCCTCACCGGCAGGAAACTTGGCCCTCACTCTCCCCCCTCTCGGCATGACTGATTACCTTCCCGAGGCAGGCACCCGGACCAGCTACCGTCAGCGCCTGGAAGGAAAGGGAGGGGCGGAGCCCTATACCTGGGAGATCCTTGCCGGGTCGCTGCCCTCCGGCCTTACCCTCGATGCGGCCAGCGGCGAGATCGCGGGCGACGCCGTGTCGAACGGCACGAACTGGTTTATCTTGAGGATGACCGATCTCTTCGGCTCCCAGATCGACAAACCCCTGACCCTGCGCACCACCAGCGACGTCGTCCTCGAGCAGTGGGTTTCCTTCCTCGATCGGGCCAACGCCGAAAAACTGGCTCTCGATGCCAACGGCTATTCCTACCTGACAGGGGTGTACCTGGGCGGGCAGTCGCTCGACCTGGTCACGGCGAAGTTCGATCCTGCCGGGAAGCTGGTCTGGTCGCGGAGCTATGATGTCGCCGGATACGAGGATCGTGGCTTCGGCGTGGCCGTGGACGGTTCCGGCAACGTATATGCCTCAGGTGTGACCTGGGGGGTCTCTTTGGTGCAGGGCAACTGGAGCTGGAGCAGGAATCTCCTGGTGCTGAAATACGATCCGTCAGGAAACCTCCTTTGGGCCAAGAACATCGACAAGGGGGGGGACGACGGCGCCTGGACCATGACCTTGGACGGCAGCGGCCATCTCTACACCGCGGGCTCGACCGAAGCCGTTTTCGGGCAGCAGTCGGCCCTGGTGACCAAATTCGACCTCTCCGGCAACGAGATCTGGAGCAGGACCTACACCCTGAGAGACTACAACGTTTTCCAAGCGATCAGCGTCGATGCGGCCGGCAACGTCTTCCTTGGCGGCGGTAGCGCCTACACCGTGCCGACCGAGTGGGGCTCGACCAACGAGTACGATGTTCTCGTGGTGAAATACGACTCCGCCGGGAACCTCGTCTGGGCCAGGACCCGTGATTGCGGCTCGATCTGGGAGTGGGCCAACGGCATCGGGGTCGACCCGGCGGGGAACGTCTATGTCACCGCAGAGAGCTACACCGGGGCCATGCGCAGCGTCACCCTCAAATACGACGCAGCCGGGAATGAAATCTGGAACAGGGTCTATGGCCTGGACGCGTTCTTCGCCCAGGACCTGGCCCTTGACGCCAAAGCCAACGTGCTGCTGACGGGGCGCCTGTTCAACGGCTACAACAGCGTGCACACGGTGAAGTACGATCCGTCGGGGAACCTTGTTTGGGGCAAAACGCTCGACAGCGAAAGAGCCGACGAGGGGCGTGCCATCGCCTTGGGAGGCGACGGCACCATATTGGTGGCGGGGACCCACGATTCCGCCTCGGCCGCCCTGGTTGCCGCCTACCGGGAATACGACCTGGTGGTGGCGGCTCCCGGGCCGCAAGCCGCAACCGCCGGCACCCCCTTCTCCCTTGGCCTCGCTGCCGCCGGCGGGCAGCCGCCCTAT
>Ga0209212_1008570_pt1 | contig 10937 bp, 12 predicted proteins | sample RifGroC2_FD_183996 | JGI IMG/M metagenome (GOLD analysis project Ga0209212, IMG submission 183996) | Groundwater microbial communities from Rifle, Colorado, USA - Groundwater C2 (SPAdes) (version 2) | ecosystem: Environmental > Aquatic > Deep subsurface > Groundwater | place: Rifle, Colorado... | reverse complement strand
TGGAGCCGTCGGCCTGCAGGTATTTGAACATCGGCACCTGGTCCCCCTTTTTGAACTCCAGGGTCTTGTCCTTGTCCACGATGGTTGTATCTTTCGTGAAATAGCCGTTGATCTCCTTGGCCACCAAGTGGACATCCGGCTCGTGGCCGTTGCCGTAGTTCCAGGCCAGCTTGGTGATCGGCTCGGGGAAGGCGCCCTTTTCCTTGGTGTACAGAGCCCGCACCCTTTTGAAGAATTGGTCGATGATCCAGAGGTCGCTCATGGATTTGCCGACCGGCTCCACGGCTTTGTAGCGCCATTGGGCCCAGCGGCCGGAGTTGGAGATGGAGCCTTCCTTTTCCACTGATGAGGCGGCCGGCAGCATGAAAACCTCGGTCTGGATGTCCTTGGGGTTGACCCCTGGGCGCTTCCAGAAGATGGAGGTTTCGGTCTGCCACAGGTCAACCGTTACCAGCCATTTCAGTTTTCCCAGGGCCTCGCGGGCATGGCCCGAGTCAGGTCCGCCCACGGCCGGGTTCATGCCCATGCAGACCAGTCCCTCCAGGCCGCCCTTGCCCATATTCTCCAGGATCTTGGAGTAGGAGTAGTTGCCCATGCGCTTGGGCAGGTAGTTGTAGCAGAAGCCGTTCTCAGGGGTGGCGTTGTCGCCGTACCAGGCCTTGAGCAGGCTGGTCATGTACTTGGGGGTATTGCCCCACCAGTTGGCGCTTCTGGGGTCCTTGGTCGTGGGGGTCCACTTGTCGGTGTAGGCCTTGAGATCGACATTGTCGAACTCGGGCGACTTGAGATAGCCGGGCAGGAGGTGGAACAGCAGGCCGTAATCGGTTGAGCCCTGGACGTTGGATTCGCCGCGCAGGGCGTTGACCCCGCCGCCGGCGATGCCGATGTTGCCCAAAAGCATCTGCAGCATGGCTACGGCGCGCACGTTCTGCGTCCCGTGGGTGGACTGGGTGATGCCCATGGCATACAGGATGGTGCCGGCCTTGTCGGCTTTGCCCGTAGCACAGAAGGTCCTGGCGACCTTGAGGTAATCTTCCATCCTGGTCCCGGTGATGGAGCAGACCATCTCGATGTCGTAGCGCTTGTAATGTTTCTTGAGCAGCTGCAGTACGCTTCGCGGGTGCTTCATGGACAGGTCGCGCACCGGTTTACCGGCAGCATCGGTTTCGTAGGCCCAGGATTTCAGGTCATAGACCTTTTCCTGGTCGTCGAAGGCGCAGAACAGGCCGTCCTGGAAGTCGTACTTTTCGCCGATGATGAAGGAGGCATTGGTGTAGTCGCGGACATACTCCTCGTGGATCATGTTATGTTCCAGGGCATAGTTGATCATGCCGCCCAGGAAGGCGATGTCGGTACCGGGGCGAACCTGGGCGTAGATGTCCGCCTTGGAGGCGCTACGGGTGTAGCGGGGATCAACGACGATCAGTTTGCCGCCTTCCTCCATGGCCTGCTCGATCCATTTGAAGGAGATCGGGTGGTTCTCGGCCGGATTGCAGCCGATGATGAAGATGGCGTCACTGTTTTTCAGATCTATCCAATGGTTGGTCATGGCACCACGACCGAATGAAGCCGCCAGACCGGCGACTGTGGAGGAGTGTCATAATCGGGCCTGGTGTTCCAGCTGTCCGACACCCATGGCGCGGGAGAACTTGGACCAGAGGTAGCACTCCTCGTTGTCCAGTCCTGCTCCGCCAAAGAAGGCCATGCCGTCGGTGCGGTTCACAACGTATTCCCTGTTGTCCTTCTTGTTGAGTTCGTTCACCTTGAAGCTTCTGTCGCGGGTCTCCTTCATGCGCAGGGCGATGCGGTCCAGTGCCCAGTCCCAGGTTTTCTCTTCGAACCTGTCCGAACCGGGTGCGCGGTACATGACCTTCTGCAAGCGCTCTTCGTTGACCGCGATCTGAAAGAGGGAACTCCCCTTGGAGCAGAGCGCGCCCTGGTTGATGGGGTGCTGGGGGTCGCCCTCGATATTGACGACCTTGCCGTTTTTGGTATGGACCAGCAGTCCACAGCCCACTGCGCAGAACGGGCAGATGGTGGTAGAGGATTTCAGCCCCTTGGTGCGCATCTCGGGCGCATCGGCACTGGCCTCTCCCGGCCTGCCGGTGAGGGCGACACCGGCAGCTGCCAGCGCGCCTCCCTGCAGGAACTGTCTACGTGACATTGCCATGATTACATCTCCTTCCTTCATGCTGAATTGGCAGATCTGCCATTATTTTTAGCAAACTTGCCGTATACAGCAGTAACTGTGCCAATACCGTAAACACGATGTGGAGAAGGGCTCTGTGCCGCATTAACAGTGGGTTTGCCTGTTTTGCGTTCTGCTGGTTTGGAGGAAAGATGGCAGGGATGCATCTTGGGGATTGCGCAATTCTGTCCAATAATGTACAAATCTGCCAAAAGATCCGTGTAACTCTTATTCTTTCGCGTCTAACCCCTCTAAGTCTCCCCCCTTAGTTGAGGACCCTCTGGGGCCTAAAGGGGGATTGAGGGGGGTTAGATTTAAGTGTTCCATGGTACTACCTGTGGGGAGCGCTCAAATGGCGACAATTTATATCTGCGATGACGAGGAGGGGATCCTCCGCTACCTGAAAAAGCTGATGAAGGAGTATCAGGTGGAGACCTTCAGCCGCGGCAGCGACCTTCTGGCCCGACTGGAATCACCGGCCGGCGAGGGTGCGGACCTGATCCTGCAGGACGTGCGCATGCCGGACATGGACGGCCTGCAGGTGCTCAAGCGCGTCAAGAAGCTCCGCCCCGAGCTGCCGGTGATCATCATGACCGCCTTCGGTACCGTGGACGATGCGGTGCAGGCCATCAAGCACGGTGCCTACGATTATCTGCTCAAGCCCTTTCCCAAGGAAAAGGTGCTCGGCATGGTGGACAATGTCCTGGAACTGCGCCGGTTGGCGACCGAGAACCGGCGATTGCGTGAAGAACTTTCCGGAGGCGGGAGCCGCGATCCGATCGTCTTTTCCAGCCCGAAATTCCGCGAGGTGTATGATCTGACCCTGCAGGTGGCGCCCAGCAACGCCAATATCCTGGTGCTGGGTGAATCTGGCACCGGCAAGGAGCTGATAGCCAGCGCCCTGCACCGCAACAGCCTGCGGCGGGATTACCCGTTTGTCTCGCTGAACTGCGCGGCCCTGACCGAATCGTTGCTGGAGAGCCAGCTGTTCGGCCACATGCGGGGGGCCTTTACCGGCGCGCACGCCAACCAGAAGGGACTGTTGGAGGAGTCGGACGGCGGCACCCTTTTCCTGGACGAGATCGGCGATGTCAGTCCGGCACTGCAGGCCAAGCTGCTGCGGGTCATTCAGGAGCGGGACTTCATCCCGGTGGGGGCGACCCGCCCCAAGAAGGTGGATGTGCGTTTCGTGGCCGCCACCAACAAGGATCTGCAGCGGGAAGTGGCCGAGGGGCGTTTCCGCGAGGATCTGTATTACCGTTTGAACGTGATCACCATCAACCTGCCGCCGCTCAGGGAGCGTCCCGAGGATGTGGAACCTCTGGCGCTGCACTTCCTGCGGCGCTTCAGCTTAAGCATGTCCAAGGAGATCCACCATATCGAGCCCGAAGCGCTGGCTGCCCTGCAGGGCTACAGTTGGCCCGGCAACGTGCGTGAGCTGGAAAACGTCATGGAAAGGGCCGTCATACTGACGAACGGCACCTCGATCACCCCTGCCGTAATCCCCCTGCATGCTGCCGTCAAGAGTGCGCCGGCCGTGCCGGTGACGGCAAAAGCCGAGATGGTGGCTCTGGAGGAGATGGAACGCCAGCATATCGAGTCGGTACTCAAGGGGACCGGCTACCACAAGAGCCGCACCGCCGAGATCCTGGGGATCTCTCGAAGAACCCTGGATCGGAGGATTGCAGATTTCGGGCTGATGGAGGAGTGAAAGGCGCTGCATTATGTTGAAATAGTGAATTATGGGGGGAACAGCAGGGTGAGCTGAAAATAGGAACTATGAAATTCAAAAGGCGGCTTTTTGGCCGCCTTTTGCTGTAACCGAAGGGACATGGAGGGATAATAAACCTACTTCTGTTCCAGTCAATTCTATCCTGGGTGTTCTGGCACTTACCCTTCAACGAATCTCCTCGCAGCCGGGAAGAAAAGCGAGGGGCGTCACGAATCCGAATCCGGCGGCTTGGCGAACCAGCCCACATAGGTGAGCCAGAGTCCGGCCAGGACAAGGAGGGAGAAGCCTGCCCGCACGGCCGGTAAATACTTCAAGGCGGCGTCGGCGCCACGGGAGATCAATTGCGGGACCGCCAGGAGCGCCAGACCGCGAAACGCCAGGAACCAGCCAAACAGAGAGATTATGATCGCCGCCGCACCGGACCAGTACTGGTGCTGGGCGATGATCAACAGGCCGCAGAACAGCAGGAATGCGCCAGCGAACCACACGATCACCTCGTTTGCGAAGAATGAATGGAGAATCGACTGAATATCGGGTGCCCGCACAATGATGATGCTGGGCACAAGGACGATAAACGGGCCGATGACGCGCGCGAATGCGCGGGTGCGGACTTTGGATTCCGTTGTTGCAGGCATGTGTATCTCCTTTACCTCAAGTCAATCCGGCTCTCGCGGATCCAGAACCAGTTTGATACCATTTAGTATTTCTGTCACTCGTTTTGAAGAAAGAGTTCCGATAAAATCGTCAAGTTGAGACTTATCAACTGTAAAAACTTGTGAAACGTTGACTACACTTTCCTTTGGCAAGTTTGATTCTTTTTTATCCAGACGGATGTTTCCAGGCGCAGTTGCACGCTTGAGATTGGTTGTGAGGGGGCATACGAGGACTGTTTTGATATTGCTGCGGTTAAACAGATTGTTTTGCACTATGACGTGTGGATGTCTATAACCTGGTTCCGAACCTTCAGGCTCGTCAATTTCTATCCAGTAAATATCTCCCTGATTGATTACCATTCTCCCTCCAGTATGCGACGGTGCTGCCGTCGTGATTTACGGCGGAGGGTCTGTTCTGTTTCATCAGGTTCATCTGCATACGCGTCGTTGATCTGGGCGAGTAATTCTTTGTTTTTTTTGTGTTCAATAAAATCCTGTAGTGCAATAACAAATAACTTGCTGCGCGAAACCTTCATTGATCTCGCCATATTTTCTGCTTGGTCAAAAAGGTTTTTTTCAATTGAGATGGCGGTTTTGATTGCTTGCATGGTTATACCTCCTTATGAATATAGTATAACCAATGGTCATACCGCAGTCAATAACCATGTCGTTAATCATTGATCATCCAATGGGGCCGTTGTTGACCCGTCCGGTATTTCGAGCAGGTTCTCCATATTCGTTGACAAATCCCTTGTAATGTAGAAATGGTTTCTATATATTTAATCCATGACTACAAGGTACCGCTTTTCAAATTTCAGGATTACGTTGAGGGAGAAAGATCACAATCCTCCTCATGTACATCTCATGGGACCTGATTTTGAAGCGGTAATAGATCTTGTAACGCTAGACATTATGGACGGCTCAGCTCCTGCAAAGGTTCTGCGCCATGCACTTAAATGGATAGCTGACAACAGAGAGGAGTTGGTAAAACAATGGCACACGCTACACGGATAACCCGACCAAGATTAACAGCTGTAACTCCTGCCGCAGATTATTGCCTCAATGTCCACTTTGCAGATGGCTCCAGCGGCACAGTAAGCCTGAAGGACTCCATTTTCTCTTTACCCGGCCTTGCTCCACTTCGTGATCCCGCTGCCTTCTCCGGTGCTGTACTGGCAGAATACGGGTGGGAAGCTGAATGGCCTCAGTTTGACATTCAAATTGGTGCTGACACGCTTTTTGCCGATATGCTCGATCAGCGTTCGGAAACACCTGCAGACCGCTTCACTGTTTGGCGAATCCGAAACGGTCTCTCTCTAGCTGCTGCAAGTCGTGAGCTTGGTGTCACTGTTCGTACAGTAAGCGCCTATGGAACCGGTGCCAGACCCATACCGCGCACCGTTCAGCTTGCCTGTATTGGCTGGGAAGAAGAACAGCGGAGGAAATCCGCTTGATTATGCGTTCCTTTGAAGCCGCTATTTAAGCGGCTTTATTTGTTTTAGCCTCTGTTCTATCCGGTCCAATTTTTAATAATTTTAATGTTCTATTCTGTCTCAGAGGGCTCAACAATACTTCCGTCCAAAAGGAGTATGACTGAAAAATATTTATCCGTATCGACACCATCAATTGTGGCTCTGGCCTGCAAAGCAATAGTGTAATACCATCTATTCTTGATCTCCTGATCCCATATTTTCCCAAGTGAAATATTTTCAACTTCTTGAGCCTTAAATGATGGATATTTTGTTTTCATCCAATCTTTAGCTTTTGTAATCGCGTCACCCAAGGAAAGAGGTGGATTACCGGTAGCGTCCCAAGAGGGCGAACGCGTAAGTACCTCCGAAGTAGTCGAGTAAAATGTGCTCTTACCTTTCTCATCCCTGTGTTCTGTTATCCTAATTTTTTCGGAAGCCCACATAATTGAAGGTGAAAGCAAGGCTATCAGCATACTTAAAAATACAACTTTGCTTTTCATAGTTTTTCTCACTTGTTGACGGCCAGAACCTATCTGGTCCGCTGAGTTGTTTTTATCCATTTCCTCAATCGGGGGTGAATAAAGTAGCCTATCCCCTTTTTAATGTCCCCTTTTTAATGTTCATCTTTTCTGACCCCTTCATCTTTTCTCAGCGTCCAGCGACCGAAGGGTTAGGCATCAGTACCGAAACTCCAGCCGAACAATATTGGGACACGGTGAGGAAAACAGGAGCGTAATAGTCTCTCGAGTTTTATTAACGACACGAAATCCGACGGAGCCGTCTCCAATCGCGTTGACTACGTAAGTCTCATCGTCAAATGGATGAGCAAAGCCGAACGAAAAGTTCAGTGTTCCGTCATCAGAGAAGAACGCCACATTCTTTGCGTCGAAGATGCCGGAAGCCGTATTGGGATTGAACTTTATGTACGCACGGACGGCGCTGTCTTCATGGTGGACTGGAGGTTCGGCAAGTTTCTGGCAAATTTCCTTGTATTTCATGAGCGCCTTACGATCGATAGCTCCATCGTGGGCAAGGCGGTGGCAGTTCGGGCAAAGAACGATCAAATTTTTGGGAAAGTGTTCGTGGCAGCGTTCCCAAGGAATAATGTGGTGGATATCGACATTGGCGGAATTACGGCAAGTCTGAATTGCACACCTGTGCCCTGCCTCGATAAGAACATGTCTGCGTATTTCAGCGGGAATTGCCGGTCTTTCGTTGGCCGTCACTGATGCCTCCATTGATGCCGAACGGCTAGGCAGGTGACCCGCCGGGTTTTTGGGCGGTGTCCACCTGCCTGGTTATGTCATATTTTCTAAGGCACTTCAGGAGTATCAATATGTCTTTTCTTGGCATTAAGAAGCGCAATTCTGCCTTTTTCGCTTATTTCAGCGAACAATTCCGCCACTGTCGGGTTTGCGTTCTTTTTAAGTTCTATAATTTCGGCTTCAAGTTTCGCCTTTTTTTGTTCGAGATGAAACACTTGCCTTTTAAGTTTCAGATTCTCTTTATCAAGGTTCAACGTCTTTTTGTCGAATTGAATCGTTTTTTTCTCGAATGCAGAAGAGCGTTTTTCAAGTTCCGACTCAAGGCGAGAAATATCTTTTCTGAGTGAGATATTTTCAATTTTCAGTTGTTCGATTTTTTCTGACATGGGTTTGCCTTATTTGAGTTTGATTCCATTGGAGGGATCAGCTTGAGCAATCTGTTTTCCATCTGGGTTGTAATAGAAAATGAGGCGGGGTTTTCCTGTTAAAACACAGTCAGCATCAGCTACGGCTCGGACAAATTGAAGTCGCTTATTAATATCGTAGGGGAAAAGGTATTCATGAAATTCAACAACCAAATGCCCACTTTCTTCAAAAACATTCGCCAGTTGGCGAACATTTTTCATTACCTTTTTTGCCGACTCCGTTCTCGTATCTTTGGCTGCTTTCGTTTTACCTTTTGGCCCCTCTGCACACACGTAAGGTATGAGGGAGAAATTCAATGCCGTTACCGTCAAAAGAATTGTGATAAGTCTCTTCATGCTTGTCTCCTTTTTTTGACATAACGGGGTGCCCGGTTCACCCGCTTCGCCCGTCGGTTTTTCGGGCGGGGCGGCGTGCAACCGACTGGTTGAACCATTCTTCTCACTATCCAAAGAAACATCCATATTCATCAGCGTTTACAACTTCGAAAAACTTTTCTATTGAGGGAACCGTTAAATCAGGTTTGTAGCCATGCCACTTCAAGTCCGCTCGGTGCCAGAATATTTTCCAGCTTTTTTGGGTTGTTACATATGTTGCTTTTGCAAATGGGTGCTCGCGAATAATGTTTGGATTATCCCATTGCGGACGGATTTCAAAAAGTTCCAAACTTTGACCAGAGATTCTGTAACCCAAGTCTACTTCAGACCGAATTTCAGCCGGTGGCCGCCTTGTTTTCATAAATTTAGCCAAAGCCTTTTCAATTTTCTTAAGTTCAAATTCAGAGAAAGCCATAACTTCAATCACCTTCTTCTTAAGTTTAAAATAACGGTGCGGAAAATTACAAATTGGCAAACCAGTCCTTATCGAGAGTAACCTTTTCGATCATTTCTGTTTTTATTCCGAGCTGAAATTCTTTCAACTTCTCAGCAAGTTGCTCACCATCAACAAGATCGATAGGGGGTGCGCCGTCTCGTGTAGCTTCCTTGACGGCAGCTGGAGTAAATGTTCCTGTCGTTATGAACAGACCCTTATCAGCCCTTCCGACCATTGCACCTCTGAAATCCCTGATGTCACCAGCAGATACCGACCCTTGATATTTTTTACATTGAAAGATTACGTGAAAGCTCATGAACCCATGGATTTTGGCAATCCCCTTGCCATCAATCCCACCGTCTCCGGTGCGGCCAGTAACCTCAACCTGGACGAAACCAGATTCTCTCAATAAGCGCTGCGTAAGTCGTTCAAAGGCATCAGCGGACACTTCTTTTGTGAGTACCCAGTAAAGCTCCTCACGCCAACCCTGCGTCTCAGGTGCATCAATATCTTCAAGCTCTATCTGCTCATTTTTCGCCTTTTTATTGGGCTTCGTAGCCAGTTTGTCGGCGTCGCGAACCGTTTTTACGACATCCTGAGGGGAAACTTGTTTTTTCTCTTTAGCAAGCTTTGTCAAAGCCCACACGCCCCTGTTCGAATTTTCAAGAAACCCATATTTTTTTAGATATGTTCTTGCCCATGCCAGCCGATAGGCAACTTCCGTTATGTTACTTTTGTCGGGGCTATGCAGTACTGATGAAATGTCTTCGCTGATTTGTTCTATTTCAATAACTTTGTCATATATTTCATCAATGGATCCCGATCCACCAAGTGCAAACAAGGAATTTAACAGCGGATTCATCAAATCATCAAAGGTTGGCATTTTGTTACTCATGATTTTTCCTCTCTTTGGTTCAACTCGTAATTGATCAGACCCGGCCATCCTACTATTTTGGAATGTTGGCCAACTAAACATGCGTAAGTAGCTAATAAGTGGAACTTGTTGGTGGGCAGATTTTTTCTGGTCTTCTAAGCGGTTTCAGCTCCACCGCCCCAATCATTCTCTTAAACTCGTGTTCCCCCATAAAATCCTGCAACAACCAACCTGGACACGACACGATTAATGTGGACTAAAGTATGCCTGGGCTGGTGCAATGTCAAGCAGTTGCACTCTTTTAACAGGTTAATTCAAAGGCAGCCAGTCAACCTCTTTGCTGTATCTGCGGCAGGGAATGTGGAAGGCCTGCGAGTCTGGTAACATTAAATTTGCATTGCCGCCCCATCCTCACCATGCTAAACACAGGAAGATTAAAGCCAAGGATTGATCGATAACCATGTACAAAGTACGTGTCTCCATACGCCGCAAGCTGATCTTCGCCACCCTGACGCCATTGTGCGCCGCCATCATCCTCTGCTGGATGATCGGCGCCGTGCTGATCACCGACCGCATCTTCAGCCAAGCCCAGAAAAAGGTCATCAGTGACCTGAACTCGGCCCGCAAGGTCTACCTTGACGAGATCAATCACCTGGCAGGCATCGTCAAGGTGGCAGGTATGAGCCCGGAAATGGCGGCTTCCCTTGAGGCCGGCCGTTTCACGGCGCTGGAGCGGCTGTTGCAGCAGCTGTTGAAGGGCGAACAGCTCAGTTTCCTCAATGTCATCGATGCCGGCGGAGTGGTGCGCTACCGGGCGGCCAACCCGCAGGCCAGGGGGGATCTGCTGGCCGATGACCCCCTGGTTTCCCGGGCCTTGCGCGGAGAGCCGTCCGGAGGTTCCCAGCTGTACTCGTCGGAGCGCCTTGGGCGGGAAAACCCGGCGTTTGCAAGCGGTGTCTCTACTACGATCAAGATCACCCCGTACTCCCGCCCCACATCCCGAATGGCCGAGGAGCGCGGTTTGCTGCTGGTAGCGGTTGCCCCGCTGCGTGCCGCTGACGGCACGGTGGTCGGGGCGTTGCAGGCCGGTCTTATGCTCAATGGCGACAGCCGTCTGGTGGACACCATTACCCGGATTGTTTTTGATAAGGAGGAGGGTGGGGCGGCAACAATTTTTCTGGGAGATGTGCGTATTGCCACCAGTGTGCGCGATGCGGCCGGAACGCGGGCCACCGGTACTCTCATGTCCGGCGAGGTGGCCAGTACCGTTCTGGACAAGGGGGAGCGCTGGAGCAGCCGCGCCTTTGTGCTCAATGACTGGAACATATCCGCTTATGAACCGATACGCGACCCCCAGGGCTCTGCTATCGGCGCTCTGTATGTGGGGATGTCCGAGCGCCCGTTCCTGAAGATGCGCACCAATCTGAACCTGACCTTTATCGGTGTGCTGCTGTTTGTTGCGCTGATAGGTATTGCCATTTCAACCTGGATCAGCACCCGTCTGGCCGAGCCGGTGC
>Ga0209212_1008566_pt1 | contig 10940 bp, 10 predicted proteins | sample RifGroC2_FD_183996 | JGI IMG/M metagenome (GOLD analysis project Ga0209212, IMG submission 183996) | Groundwater microbial communities from Rifle, Colorado, USA - Groundwater C2 (SPAdes) (version 2) | ecosystem: Environmental > Aquatic > Deep subsurface > Groundwater | place: Rifle, Colorado... | reverse complement strand
CGAGAGCCTGTACGACCCTTTTACCTGCGGTCATAGCGGAAACGCTATATCGGCGGCGTTGGGGGTATCGTGTGCCGATGCAATTCTCGGGTATAAGAGGTCAGTTGTGGCCGTCGTAGGTGACGGAGCTATCGGAGCAGGAATGTCGCTGGAGGCGCTGAACCATGCGGGTGACCTTAAGAAAAATTTGTTGGTCGTATTAAATGATAATGAAATGTCCATATCAAACACGGTTGGAGCCTTTTCAAAATATTTGAATAAGATCAGGACAACGCCTCTGTATGCCGATATTAAGAAAGAGATCCATAATTTACTCAATGTGCTGCCTGTGTTTGGTAAACCTGTGGGAAAAACATTGGAACATGTTGTTGAGTTACTACGAAGAGGTGTAATCCCAGGACAGATATTTGAAGATCTCGGGATTAATTATTTTGGGCCGATTGATGGACATAATTTCCAAATATTAATTGAGACATTGAATGACATTAAACACCTCGAAGGCCCTGTGTTGTTGCACGTAATAACAGAAAAAGGAAGAGGCTTTGAACCAGCGTGTCAAAACCCAACACAATACCACAGTGCGGGTAAGTTTGAGATGTGTGATGGAAAGATTTTGAAAACTGCCAATGAACCCAAAAAGATTTCTTACACCAAGGTTTTCGGGGATACGCTGATAGAACTGGCAAAGGCAGACCATAAGGTGGTGGGAATTACGGCAGCCATGCCTGATGGCACTGGTATTGCTCCCTTTGGCAAGAAATTTCCAGACCGATTTTACGATGTCGGAATCTGCGAGCAGCACGCCGTGGGTTTGGCCAATGGGTTGTCTGCCGGGGGGCTAAAGCCGGTTGTGGCTATCTATTCGACATTCTTACAAAGGGCATATGATCAGGTGTTTCATGATATTTGCTTACAACGAAATGGAGTAGTATTTGCGCTGGATCGGGCTGGAATTGTTGGCAATGACGGTCCTACGCATAACGGGGTATTTGATATTGCTTATCTCAGGAATCTGCCGGAAATTATTCTGATGGCGCCAAAAGACGGGAATGAGTTAAAAACTATGTTAAAAATTGCTCTGGATTCTGGCAGGGCGGTGGCGATACGTTATCCGAAAGATGACTGCCCAGATAAAGAAATGAGTCCGCAATATAAAACAATTGAGATTGGGAAGGCTGAAGTATTGAGGGAAGGAGCAGACGGCGTTCTCCTTGCTTACGGCGCTATGGTGTATCGATGTTTGCATGCGGCGGAAAAGCTGGGTGAAAAAGGTATAGAAGTTACGGTGGTGAATGCACGGTTTGCCAAACCGCTTGACAAGGCGCTTATTTTGGACTTAGTCAGGAATCATAAATTGATAGTAACCGTTGAAGACCATGCATTGATGGGTGGTTTCGGTTCTGCGGTGCTTGAGCTTGTTACTGAAGAAAGGGAAGATGCGTGTAAGATTGTGAGAATGGGTATTCCTGATCGTTTTATGGAACATGGGCCTCGGAATCTGATATTAAAAAATATAGGTCTGGATGAAGATGGAATTGCTGATAAATTTATTGCAACGCTGGAATTAATGGATATCCACAGTTCATTTACCAAGGTGGGAAATCGACGTTTGACCGTTTAAGCGAATGAAAAAGTTCCTTGTTGTTGGCGACTTAAGCAAGAAAAAGATTCATGATTCGATTCTGGGTATGAAACCGTGGTTTGAGAAGCACGTCAGTATCGAAATTGTTGATTTGTCGAAAGAAAAAAAAATAGCAAAAACAGGAGCAGAAATGGCGGTAGTTTTTGGTGGGGATGGTGCGATTCTTTCCACGTGTAGAAAACTTGGAAGGAATCAGATACCGATTGTGGGAGTACACATGGGGAGGTTTGGTTTCCTGGCGGAACTCATGGAAAAGGATATGTGTGTTTCCCTGGAGAAAATTTTTACAGGAAATTATCAAATTCGAAAAAGAACGCTTCTTTTATGCCGTGTCGAACGTGGCGGTAAAATCATAAATGAATCCATGGGTATCAATGACGCGGTAATTTCACGGTCATCCCTCTCAAGGTTGATTTCTATAAAATTAAATATTAATGGCGAAAATGTAGCGACATACAGGGCAGACGGTTTGATTGTGTCGACACCTTTAGGTTCTACGGCGCATTCCCTGTCTGCGGGTGGTCCGTTGTTAACACCTGATTTAAATGCGTTTATTATCGTTCCGATATGTCCGCATACACTTACCAATCGTCCATTGGTCGTTTCAGGAGATGTAAAGATTGAGATGGAACTCCTGTCACAATTGGGTGATACAGGTTTCACGGTGGATGGACAGGTCTTTACAGAATTAGAGATGGGCGATAAAATAAAAATTGAACGGTCTGATATCGAGGTACAGATGATTGATACGGGGACAAGGACGTTTTACGGCGTATTGCGTGAAAAATTGAATTGGGGAGGGCAGCCGAACTATGGCCGTAATTAAGATAAAAGAAAACTATTGCAAGGGGTGTCTTCTGTGCGTGCCTGTATGTCACAACAAATCGTTAGTGGTATCCGAAACGATTAACGAATACGGACTGCATCCGATAAAGTTCAGAGAAGATGCGGAATGTGACGGTTGTAAAAAATGCGCAATAATGTGTCCTGACGTAGCGATCGAGATTTATAACTGAAGGACGAACGTTATTTATGAAAGACAGTTTACCGGGGGCATATCTATAATGAAACAGTTACTGACAGGAAATGAAGCCGCTGCCGAAGCGGCGATACAAGCTGGCTGTAAGTATTATTACGGATATCCTATTACCCCTCAGAATGAACTTATCAATTACATGTCAATACGGATGCCCGAAGTCGGTGGCGCTTTTATCCAGGCTGAGAGCGAGATTGCGGCAATCAGTATGGTTCACGGCAGTGCGGCGGCAGGCGGTCGTGCAATGACGTCTTCGTCCAGCCCTGGCATAAGTCTGAAACAGGAGGGAATTTCTTATCTTGCCGGAAGCGAGCTTCCGTGTGTGATTGTGAATATACAACGAGGCGGGCCTGGATTAGGCGACATTTCTGCATCACAGGCAGACTACTTCCAGGCTGTGAAGGGAGGAGGACACGGCGATTATCATACCATAGTGCTTGCACCGTGTTCTGTTCAGGAAATGGCAGACCTTGTTTATGACGCCTTTGACCTTGCCGATAAATATCGGAATCCCGTCATGATCCTGGGAGATGCACAAATCGGGCAACTCATGGAACCGGTGGAATTTCATAAAAAACCGAAAAAAAATCTTCCGGGGAAATCATGGGCGCTGACAGGCGCCGAAGGGAGAAAGAAAAATGTGGTCAAATCGTTTTACCCTGTAAAAGGTCAACTGGAAGAGTTCAACGCCCATTTGCAGAAAAAATATAGGACAATTGAAGAACACGAAGTTCTGTATGAGGCTATCAATATCCATAAAGCCGATGTAATTCTGGTCGCTTATGGAACATCCGCACGTATTTGCAAAGAGGTTGTTAAGAAGAGCCAGCAGTATAAATTCAGAGTGGGGATGGTGCGTCCGGTTACCCTGTGGCCATTTCCAAAGGAGATTATTCGAAAGGTATCAGAAAGAGTGGAATGTATCTTAACTGTTGAAATGAGCGCCGGGCAGATGGTCGAGGATGTGAAACTGGCGGTTGAAGGGAGATGCCCGGTTCATTTTTACGGAAGGACTGGTGGAGGAGTGCCCACGTCTTTAGAAATAATTAGGAAAATAGTGGAAATCGTACCTGATAATCGTGCTGCCAATTCGTTGTTACAATTAGCGGAGGTTAAATAATATGCACGCCGTGTATGAAAAACCAAAGACGTTTATAGATAAAGCAACGCATTTTTGTCCAGGTTGCGGTCACGGAATTGTCCTGAGATTAATTGCCGAGATTCTTGATGCATGGGGCATTCGGGGAAAAACCATTGGACTTGCGCCTGTAGGATGCGCCGTCCTTGCTTATAATTATCTTGATATTGATATGTGTGAAGCTGCACACGGCCGTCCTCCGGCTGTGGCTACAGGCATCAAAAGGGTTCATCCCGACCATGTCGTATTTGCCTATCAGGGAGACGGCGATCTGGCGGCGATTGGAACAGCAGAGATTATTCATGCTGCCAATAGAGGTGAAAATATTACTTTCGTCTTTGTAAATAATGCCGTCTATGGTATGACAAATGGTCAGATGGCGCCAACGACTTTACTCAGGCAGAAAACCGCTACCACGCCGTCCGGTCGAGATGCGATAAACTACGGATATCCCATCCGTGTCTGTGAGCTGTTAGCCGGTCTGGATGGCAGCAGCTATCTTGAAAGAGTCAGTTTATCATCTCCTGAAAACATCCGTAAGACAAAAAAGGCGCTTGAAAAAGGGTTTAAAACCCAAATGGAAAAGAAGGGATTTTCCCTGATAGAAATTCTATCTCCCTGCCCAATCTACTGGAGAATGGATGCCAACGAAGCGATGAAGTATATTGATGAAGAAATGACCAGGACATTCCCTTTGGGGGTGGTAAAAGATTGGGAACACAAAAACTAAGTTATGACGGAGAAAATTATCTTAGCCGGTTTTGGCGGACAGGGGATGATGCTGCTGGGGAAACTGCTTGCACAGGCCGCCATGGCCGATGGTAAATATGTAACGTATTTCCCTTCCTACGGCACTGAAGTTCGGGGTGGAACGGCAGTTTATCACCTTATCATTTCAAACGAAGAAATCTTTTCACCACTCATCGAAGAAGCCGATACCCTCATTGTCATGAACCAACCCTCGTATCAAAAGTATAAAGACATGTTAAAACCCGCTGGGTTGCTTGTCCTGAATTCCTCCATGATCAAATCAAACAACCTTCCCGATGCAAAAACGTATAAAATACCTGCAACAGAGATTGCCAGCAAATTGGGGAATGTACTGGTCTCGAATGTTGTCATGTTAGGCGCTTTCCTTGCGATTAAAAAATTATTCTCTGCCCATCTTATTTTGGATCAATTGCAGGCGATGCTCAAAGGGAAAAAGGGGAATTTGCTTGCCATCAATAAACAAGCCCTCGAAAGCGGCATGCAGGTGATTAAAGCGTAGGAAAGAGCTACAAAGTCACCATGTAGGGGCACGGTGCTTCGTGACCTTCCAATAAATCTGTTCGTGCCTCGGTGCTTTAGTAGCATAAGAAATTTAAGGTTGCCAATTCAACCCATACAAATAGCCATACATTTATAATGTTATTCGCATTTATGGCGCGGGATATTGGAGGAAAGGAAGAAAGATATATGAAGAAAAAAATAAAATATACCAAAGAACCGACGGGTGAACTGAAAGTCATTAAAGATTTTCTTCCCCCGCCGGATCGGTTGGTATTGAAAGAGGAAAACGTTAAGGTAACGATTGCCTTAAAAAAATCAAGTGTCGATTTCTTTTCGTTTTTTTTGCGTGTTTTGTGGATAATACGAAGGTTTGGGGTTCTGAGTGTGTGACTTGCAAATAGACAAAAAATAAAGAATGGGTTTTTGCTGGTTCAATCGTCCTCGATTGAACCGAAATGTTTCTGTTCAGGCTACAAGCCTGAACTAGCACGGATGGCTTGAACCATATCCTTAAATTTTCTGCCACGCTCCTCGTAGTTAAGAAACATGTCGTAGCTGGCGCATGCAGGGGAGAGCAATACAACGTCTCCTGACTTTGCCATAGTATTTGCCTGCCGAAATGCCTCCTCGAGGGTCTTTTGTGTGTATATTAAAGGAGTTGCTTTCTTGACCTTTTTCTCCAAAATAAGTTCCTGTATTTTCCCTGCCGTTTTCCCAATAAGGACGACTGCTTTTGTATTTCGTGCGCATGTCTCAGCAAATTCCTCAAAACTGCTCCCCTTGTCGTATCCGCCGGCAATGAGTATAACTTGGGCTTGAAAGGCTGTGATGGCAGCTATAGACGACTCCGGCGTTGTTGCCTTGGAATCGTTGTAATATCGCACGCCGTTTACCTCCCGCACGAATTCCAGACGGTGTTCTAACCCAGTGAAGGCCGTTATGGCTTTTTCAATATGTTCTTCCCTTGCGCCAGCCAGATAAGCGGCACATGATGCAGCAAGGACGTTTTGAAGATTATGAATGCCAGGTATTTTGATTCTTGATACACACGGGATTACCATGCTTTGGCCATTTAGAGAAACTACAATGTCATTGCCTTTTACAAATGCGCCGTCTGTCATTGTCTGTTTTGCACTGTACCACAAAATATGACCCTTGCAGTCATTTTTCCACCTCTTTAATTCCGGGTCATCGTAGTTAAGAATTGCATAATCTCCAGAATCCTGGTGTAAGATAATGTTTTTTTTCGCCTGAATATATTCATCCATGTCGGCATACCTGTCGAGGTGGTTGGGCGATATGTTGGTTACAATACTGATGTGAGGGCTTTTTTTTGTACTGTTGAATTCTTCCAGTTGAAAACTGGAGAGTTCAAGCACCACAATATCTGACGGTTTTATTTCTTCAAGGTCTGACAGAAGCGATTTTCCTATATTTCCACCCACCCATGTCCTTCGGGATGTCTCCTGCAAAATATTGCCGGTTAATGCGGTCGTGGTGGATTTCCCATTGCTGCCGGTTATACCGATGATAGGGGCAGGACACAATTTGAAGAAAATGTTTATTTCAGTATCAACCTGTACACGGTTATTTCGCGCTATTTCTATAAATTTTGAGTTTTTTGGTACGGCGGGATTAACGACAACCATGTCACCGTTTATAAAATCTTCTTCAGAATGCCCTCCAAGTTTGTAAGAAATTGGAAGTCCTTCAAGTTGTTTTATGGAAGAGGAGAGTTCGGTTGCGTTTCTCAGGTCGGTTACGGTAACGCGAGCGCCCTGTTTCGCAAGGAATTGGGCAACGCCAACACCGCCGCCAAACAAGCCCAATCCCATTACCGTTATGTTTTTGTCTTTGAATTCATACTGCATGGCATGAATTTTATCAGCATTTTCAAGGCTTTCAATGAAAATTAAACAGTCCTTCGGCAACTTTCTTACGCCACGAAGAAACAAAGCCACAAAGAAAAACCTAACGAAGCATGTCCTCTGTGCTGGTTCAGGGTTTGCAGCCGGAACCGAAACATTTCGGTTCAATCGAGGACGATTGAACCAGCACGAGTAAATAAAAGTGCAATTTATGATTTTTTAATCTAAAATAGTAATTCGTAAATCATTAATTTCTACAACGGTATCAATTTAGTGTTTTGAAAAAATTAAGCCCTGTTAAGGGCGTACTGTTTGTAGCAATTAATCGTTAATATATGATCAGCTCCGTAGGAGCGACCTGTATATGATTGATATGCAAATAGGTCGCTCCTACGGAGCTGATATCTGTTATGGCATCCTATCTCGCTACAAACAGGTTGCTCCTGACGGAGCTCATGATTGATAAATTTTTAAAAAGACTAAATTGATACCTGCAACGAATTATGCCTGTCATATTGACACATTGTCAAAGAGAATTTAAATAGGAACACTGTCATAATGACATATACAACTTTTGAAGATTTTTCAATAATTTCCATTTTCTATATAGTTGTGTTTTATTTAATTGTAACGTAACGACTTAACCCTATTAAAATAATGATACTGGCGTGTTATTATTATTGATTTGTCGGCACTCAGTTTGCTAAAATCTTTACTAAGTTTTTATTAGTGGATAGAAAAATATTGGAGGACACTTAGATATGTCGGCAAAAAAAATTATATTTGACCATGATGCGCTTGAAACCATTAAGCTTGGTGTAAGGCAATTAGCGGATGCAGTAAAGATAACGTTAGGGCCGCGCGGACGCAACGTTATTATTCAGAAGAGCTTTGGCTCACCGACCATCACGAAGGACGGAGTAACTGTTGCAAAGGAAATTGAACTTTCAGACCATATGCAGAATGTGGGCGCACAAATGGTAAAAGCCGTTGCTTCGAAAACCAGTGACGTTGCGGGTGATGGGACTACTACCGCTACCGTTCTTGCAGAGGCAATATTCGTTGAAGGATTGAAGAGCGTAACGGCTGGCGCTAATGCGATGGCGCTCAAACGTGGCATTGATAAGGCAGTTGAAACGGTAGTAAAAAAGCTTAAAGAAATGTGTATCCCCGTTAAAGGGCGAAAGGAAATTGAACAGGTCGCTACCGTCGCCTCGAATTATGATACTGAGATCGGGAAGATCATTGCCGACGCCATGGAAAAGGTTGGAAAGGACGGGGTCATAACCGTAGAAGAAGGCAAAAGCCTGCAAACCGATGCGAAATGGATTGAAGGGTTGCAATTTGATAAAGGCTATTTATCACCATATTTTATTACGAACCCGAATTCGATGCAATGTGTGTTAGAAGACGCCTATATTCTGATCCATGAGAAAAAAATTACAACAGGCAAGGCGCTGATTCCTATCCTGGAAAAGGTTTCTCAGACAGGAAAACCCCTATTGATCATTGCCGAAGAAATAGAAGGAGAGGCGCTGACCCTTCTGGTTGTGAACAAGCTCAGAGGGGCTTTAAAATGTGCTGCTGTGAAGGCTCCTGGATTTGGCGATAAGCGTAAGGCTATGTTGGAAGACATTGCAATCCTTACCGGCGGCCAGGCGGTCTTTGAAGACCTTGGTATCAATATGGAGACCATCCAGCTCAAAGACTTAGGCCGTGCGAAGAAGATCGAGATTGATAAGGAAAATACGATCGTCATAGAAGGGGCAGGTGAAAGTAAAAAGATTAAAGGACGTATTGAGCAGATCAAAAAGGAAATTTCGATAACGACCTCAGACTATGACCGTGAAAAGCTTCAGGAAAGGCTGGCGAAAATGGCCGGTGGGGTGGCACAGGTTAATGTAGGCGCTGCTACCGAAAGCGAAATGAAGGAGAAGAAGGCGCGTGTGGAAGATGCTCTTCATGCTACCCGTGCGGCGGTTGAAGAGGGAATTCTTCCAGGCGGGGGTGTGTCACTTTTGCGGGCTCTTCCGGCTCTGGATTCATTGAAACTTACCGGTGATGAGGCTGTGGGTGTCGATATCGTTCGAAGGGCATTAAGGTCGCCTCTGAGGCAGATTGCGACAAATGCAGGAGCAAATGCAGCCATCGTTGTCCAAAAAGTAGAAACAGCCAAAGGAAACGAAGGCTACGATGCCAGCGCTGATAGATATTGCGATATGGTAGCCGAAGGTATCATTGACCCAACGAAGGTGGTCAGAACGGCTTTACAAAATGCTGCCAGCATATCTACCTTACTTCTGACAACTGACGCCATTGTTGGCAAGATACCAGAAAAGAAGAAGATGCCTCCTATGCCGCCAGGTGGTGGATACGGTGGGTACGGAGATATGTATTAATAATTTCAGTTATTGAACCCGGAGCGTCAGCCGGGCGAGTAATTGGTGAATTGAATAGTGTTCAGCTTTTAAAAACCCCGCCTTCCAGGCGGGGTTTTTTATTAAGGGAGAAATCTATAAACCCTGTAATTTCGTAATAGTTCAGTTTTGTTAGTTTTCGTTCAAGCGTTATATAAATCCTTGCACTTACAAAAAAAAATTGCTATAGTAATTTTCGTTTCAGAGTCCAAACGGAGGTATAGACGTCTCAGATGACAACAAATTACGATAGTATCAGTTACAGAACCGATGCGAAACAGAGTAAACTGGAGAAGATCTTTACAGAGTTTTTTGCCTTTAATAAAAATATTCCTACCGATTCGTCAAATCCGTGGCAACCTCCCACAGACGTCTATGAAACTCCGGATGAAATCGTTGTGAAGATGTCAATATCCGGGACAAAATCAGAGGATATTCAAGTCGCTTTTTCAGACGAAATCCTCACCATCAGTGGATATAGAAACGACACTTCAACCTACGAAAGGACCTGCTTTTATCAGGTGGAGATTCGTTATGGATATTTTGAAAGGAGTATCCTTATCCCCAAACCTATCAATAAGGACAATATTCAAGCCGCTTATAAGGATGGGTTTCTCGTGGTTGTTTTGCCCAAGGCAGAACAGCAGCCGACAAAAACGTTTTCGATAAAGATTAATATTCAGCAATAAGTTCATTGTATAGGAATTTTCATTTTATTTATGCGGATCAGGAGATAGTGGATATAAAAATCCCCCTTAATAAAGGGGGCTTGGGGGTTGTAAAATAACCCCAGGAAAAACACAACCCCCTGATTCCCCCTTTTCTAAGGGGGATTAACTCGTTTAGAAACGGTGCGAGTTTATATGACAGAGAATGATAGCAAAAACACATCAGAAGCTAAAGTATCGACAAGCCTTGATGCTCATATAGAAGAAGCAGGAAAAGCAGATAAGATAAAAATACCGAGCGAAATGCCTGTCCTTCCCGTTCGGGATACCGTAATTTTCCCCAGCATGGTAGCTGCCTTGAGTGTTTTTACGGAAAGAGACCTCAAACTCTTGAACCATGTCCTGGCCGGTAACCGGTTCCTGGCGCTCGTGGCTCAAAAAGAGAAAGAAGCCAAGGTTGTAAAACAATCTGATTTATACGGCTACGCTACCGCGGCCGTGGTGCTCCAGATGATTCGTATGCCGGATAATTCAGCAAAGATGCTGGTGCAGGGTATACGGAGGATCAGGATTGATGAATATACACAAACAGACCCTTATTTTAAGGCCAAGGTGACTGTTCTCGAAGATACCATTCAGAATGATATGGAAACAGAAGCGCTTGCCAGAAATGCTGCGGATCAGTTTGTTCGCATGATCTCCATGGCGCCGTCATTGCCGGAAGAACTAAAAATAGCAATTGTCAACATTGACAGCCCCAGCCGTTTGGCCGATATGATCGCATCCCACCTGAACGTTAGTATTGCGGAAAAGCAACAGGTGCTTGAAGCCATTGATGTAAAAGTCCGGTTACAGAAGGTCACCGCTTTGATTACCAGCGAAATGGAAGTACTGGAAAT
>Ga0209212_1008564_pt1 | contig 10942 bp, 8 predicted proteins | sample RifGroC2_FD_183996 | JGI IMG/M metagenome (GOLD analysis project Ga0209212, IMG submission 183996) | Groundwater microbial communities from Rifle, Colorado, USA - Groundwater C2 (SPAdes) (version 2) | ecosystem: Environmental > Aquatic > Deep subsurface > Groundwater | place: Rifle, Colorado... | reverse complement strand
GGGGGGGGGGGGGCAGGGGGGTGGGTGAAGCTGCCAGAACGGATGATGTGGCGCTTACCCCCACCCCCTAACCCCCTCCCGCAAGGGGAGGGGGGAGTGTCGGATGATCATCAGGAAAAGTTATGGATGTACACAACTAAACACAGGTGGAAGACATGTCCAAAGTTCTCAAGACGATCATTTTAATGGTTACGGCGTTGGCGCTGGTGCTGCCGGCTTATGCCCGGGAAGCCGCCAAGGAACAGCAGCTAGCCTCCGTGGAAGAGCCACAAGCTTCCACTGAACAGCTGGCGGCTTTCAAACAAGAGCAGGGTGCTTCCAAGGACGAGCCCCTAGCTTTCGAGGAACAGCAGGGGGTGTCCAAGGAAGAGCCGCTGGCTGTCAAGCAAGAGCCGCTGGCTGCCAAGCAAGAGTCGGCAGCTGCCAAGAAACAGCAGCTGCAGCAGGAAGCTTCCAAGGAACAGATCAAGGGGCTGGATGAACAGGTGCAGGAGATCAAGACCGACGTCCTCTCCATTGCGACGGAACTGAACCGGCTGGAAGAGAAGCTGCTCTATCCCTCCGACACCCAGGTCGCGCTCTTCGTCTCGCTGGCCGACGGGGAAAAGTTCCGGCTGGACGGCGTCGACATCGAGCTGGACGGCAAATCGGTGGCTCACCATCTCTACAGCTACAAGGAGTTGGAAGCGTTGCAGAAGGGCGGCGTGCAGCGCATCCACGTGGGCAACCTGAGAGCGGGCGAGCACGCGGTGCAGGTGACCGTCACCGGCAAATCGGTGGGGGGCTCGGATTTCCACAAGTCGGAGAGCTTCAAGATCACCAAGGGTATCGGCCCGAAACTGGTCGGGCTGGTCCTGGCTGACACCGGATTCGGCAGCAAAACCGTCACTTTGAAGGATTGGTAAACCATGTCCAGGTTGATGCTCATACTGGTCTGTCTGTTGGTGGCGACCCCTGCACTGGCAGCCGGCACCACCCCGTCCAATGGCCTGAAGGATGTCTACTTCGGGGAGGCGCTCTATCACGCCTTCCAGGGGGACTGGTTTCAATCCATCTCCCGGCTGGACACGGAACTGGGGCAGCACTACGGGGTAGATGAGCCCGAGCTGGACACGCTCCAGCACCACATCAACCAGGCCGAGTTCAATGTCGGGGACTTCGAGCTGGGCTACCGGATGCACCTCAGGGCCGGGCGCGCCATCAGCAGGGTGATCGACGGCAAGGTCGAGGAGCCGGTGCGAAACGACGCGATCTACCGGCTGGCACGGCTCTACTTCCAGAAGGATCAACCGGAAGACGCCCAGCATGCCCTGGAGCGCATCAGCGGCAAGGTGCCGGAAAAGATTCGCGACGACCTGGAGTTCCTGCGCGGGCAGGTTTTCATGGCCAACGGCCGGTTCACCGAGGCCGCCGGCATCCTGAAAGAGCTGCAAGGTGCCAAGAGCCTGGAAGGGTTCGCCGGCTACAACCTGGGGATCGCGCTGTTGCAAGAGGGGAAGGAGCAGGATGGGCGTCAGCACCTGGACCGCACCGGGCAGATCCTGAGCGACAGCCCGGCCACCCTGGCCATCAAGGACAAGGCCAACCTGGTGCTGGGCTACAAGCTCCTGGAGGAGAACGCCGGCGCGAATGCCAAGCTGGTCCTGGAGCGGGTGCGTCTGAGCGGACCTCTCTCGAACCGGGCCCTTTTGGGGGCGGGGTGGGCCGATGCCTCGCTGGGGCAGTTCGACCAGGCGCTGGTTCCCTGGAGCATCCTGGCTCGGCGCGAGGTCACCGATCCTGCGGTTCAGGAGGCCCTGCTCGCGGTGCCCCACGCCTACGGGAAGCTGAAGGTCTACGGCAAGGCGGCCGTGCTGTACGGTGAGGCCCTGGACTCCTTCGGCAAGGAAATCGACAAGCTCGTCGCCTCGATAACCTCGGTCCGGGAAGGGAAGTTTCTCCAGGCCCTGGTGCGGGAAGAGCTGAAGCAGGATGCCGACTGGGTGGTCAAACTGCGCAATCTGCCCGAGACCCCCGAGACCTACTACCTTCTGGAACTGATGGCTTCGCACGATTTCCAGGAATCCCTCAAGAACTACCTCGACCTGAATGAGCTGCTCAAGAAGCTTGCAGTGTGGGAAGGGGACCTGGATGCCTTCGAGGAGATCATCAAGGTGCGCCGGGCCTATTACCAGCCGCTGCTTCCCGAGATCGACGTCGCCTTCCGGCAGCTCGACTCGCAGATCAGGCTGCGTCAGGAGCAGCGGGAGCGGGTAGAGAAACGCCTGCATGCCATGCTGGTGGCGCCGCGCCCCGATTACCTGGCCAGCGCGCAGGAGAGGATCGCCGGGGAAGAGCTCGACCGTCTGGAACAGGCCCTGGCCGCCAACGGCGCGCCGGCACCCGAGGCGATCAGGGAGCGGATCGGCCGGCTGCGGGGGACACTGCACTGGAACATCTACACCGAATACGACCAGCGTCTCACCGATACCTTCAAGCATCTAAGCGACCTGAACCAGGTGGTGGACCGGATGCAGAAGCAGTACCACGCCTTTGTCCGGACCCGCCAGGCCGCCACCCAGAGCTACCAGGGGTATGACGATGTCATCGGCCGCCAGCGTGCCCGGATCGCGTCGGCCCGGGAAAAGGTGACCGCGCTGCTGCCGCGTCAGGGGAACCTGCTGGAAACCATGGCCGTAAACGAACTGACCAGGCGCCGCGAGCGGCTGGAGCAGTTCCAGATCACCGCGCGGTTCGCCATAGCGGACAGTTATGACCGTGCCCAAAAGGCCCAGGCGCAAAAGAGGGTTGGCGAATGAAGCGCATCCGACTTTTAGTGTTAGCGATTCCCACCATCCTTGCCGCCTGCCAGTCGGGCGGCGGCAGGGAAACGATCGCACAGTTGCGCGACCAACGGATCGAAATCAAGGAAGAGGCGATCGAGGGGGGGCTCGAGAAAGCCATGGAGGGGTACCAGCGCTTCCTGGATGAGACGCCTGAATCGGCTCTGACGCCGGCCGCCATTCGCCGCCTTGCCGACCTGAAGGTCGAGAGGGAATACGGCTATGTAGTCGCCTCGAGCGCGCCTGCCGGCCAGGGGGCGACAAGCGCGCTGGCTGCGAAAACTCCCCCTCCCCTTCAAGGGGAGGGCCGGGGTGGGGATGGGGTAAAACTGGCGCAGCCCCCCATCCCCCTCCTGTCCTCCCCATTGAAGGGGGAGGGACGCACGGTCGCCAGGGGTGGAGACTCGGACGGGGGCACCCTCGCCCAGCCTCTCCCATCGGGGGGCTTGTCCAAGGAGGAGGGAGCAGCCGAGGCCAGCGGCGAAGAGCTGGAAAAGGCGGGGGCCAGGGAGGCGATCGCGCTCTACAGCAAGCTCTTGGACAAGTTCCCGCTTTACCCCGGCAACGACCAGGTGCTGTACCAGATGTCCCGTGCCTACGAGGAACTGGGGCAGACCGAAGAGGCCATGGTGGTCATGGAACGGCTGGTGCGCGATTTCCCGAGCTCCCACTACATCAACGAGGTGCAGTTCCGCCGGGCCGAATACTTCTTTACCCACAAGCGCTATCTCGATGCCGAGACTGTTTACAAGAAGATCGTGGATATCGGCGTCGGCTCGTCCTACTACGAGCTCTCCCTCTACAAGCTGGGCTGGACTTTCTACAAGCAGCAGCTCTATGACGAGGCCCTGCAGCGCTTCATCGCGCTATTGGATCACAAGGTGGCGACGGGATACGACTTCGCCCAGACCGGCGACGACCTGGAGCGCAAGCGGGTGGATGACACCTTCCGGGTGGTCAGCCAGAGCTTCTCCTATCTGCAGGGCGCCGAATCGGTGATGGATTACTTCGGGAAATACGGCAAGCGCAGCTACGAGGACCGCGTCTACAGCAACCTCGCCGAGTTCTACTTCGAGAAGCGCCGCTACAGCGACGCCGCGGCGGCCTACAACGCCTTCGTGAACCGCAACCCGCTGCACCGCGTTTCGCCGCAGTTTCACATGCGCGTCATCGAGATCCACATCGCTGGCGGCTTCCCCAGCCTGGTCATCGAGGCCAAGAAGGCGTTCGCCCAGAACTACGGGCTGAAGGCGGAGTACTGGAAGCATTTCGACCCGAAAGAGCGCCCCGAGGTGCTCGGTTTCCTGAAGACCAACTTCACCGACCTGGCCCATCACTACCACGCGCTGTACCAGAATCCGGAGCAGGCCAAGGAAAAAGCGGAGAATTTCCAGCAAGCCCTGCACTGGTACGAGGAGTTCCTGGTTTCCTTCCCGGCAGATGCCGAGTCGCCGTCAATCAACTACCAGGTGGCCGACCTGCTCCTGGAAAACCGCTCCTTCGCCAGGGCGGCGCTGGAATACGAGAAGACCGCCTACAACTATCCGGGTTACGAAAAGGGCTCCGCTGCCGGCTATGCCGCCATCTATGCCTACCGGGAGCAGCTGCGCGAGGTCGCGCCGGAGGAGAAGGAGAGCGTCAAGCGGGAAACGGTGCGCAGCTCGCTCAAGTTCGCCGAGACCTTCCCGCAGCACGAGAAGGCGTCCATCGTCCTCGGGGCGGCCGCAGATGACCTGTACGAGATGAAGGATTACGAGCAGTCACTGGTCACCGCGCGCAAGCTGATCGAAGTCTTCCCCGGCGCGGACCGGGAGGTCCTCAAGTCCGCCTGGACCGTGGTCGGCCATTCCTGCTATGACCTGCAGCGCTATACCGAGGCCGAGACCGCCTACGTGCAGGTGCTGGCTCTGATCCCCGCTGACGACCCGAGCCGGGCCGGCTTCGTCGACAACCTCGCCGCATCCATCTACAAGTTGGGCGAGCAGGCCAATGCCGCCAAGGATTACCGCGGCGCCGCGGATCACTTCCTGCGGGTAGGGCGCATGGCTGCGACCTCGAAGATCCGGGCCAACGCCGAATACGATGCCGCCGTCGCCCTGATCCAGCTCAAGGATTGGAAGATGTCGGCCACCGTCCTGACCGGATTCCGGGAGCTCTTCCCCGGGCACGAGCTGCAGCCTGAAGTCACCAGGAAGGTGGCCTTCGTCTACCAGGAAGACGGGCAGCTTTCCCTCGCCGCCAACGAGTACGAGCGGGTAGAGACGGAGTCCAAGGACGAGGAGGTGAGGAGGGGGGCTCTCGCGCTTGCGGCGGAACTGCATGAGAAGACGGGGAACAAGAAGCAGGCCCTGGCGGTGTACCGCCGCTTCGTGGGCTACTTCCCGGAACCGGTCGAGGTCAACCTGGAAATGCGCCACAAGGTCTCCGAAATCCTGAAGGCCGAGAACGACCGGAAAGGTTATCTGGACGAGCTTAAGGAGATGGTGGCGATCGAGGCGGAGGCCGGGAAGGCGCGTACCCCGCGCACCCGGTTCCTGGCAGGGAAGGCAGCCCTGGTGCTGGCGGAGCAGAGCTACGAGCGCTTCGCGGAAGTCCAGCTGGTGAAGCCTTTCGAGGCCAACCTGCGCAAAAAGAAGGAGCTGATGAAGGCGACCACCCTGGCCTTCAACAAGCTGGTGGAGTATGAAGTCGGCGAGGTGACCGCCGCGGCCACCTTCTACCTGGCGGAGATCTACGGGCACTTCAGCAAATCACTGACCCAGTCCGAGCGTCCGGACGGCCTGGATGCCCAGGAACTGCAAGAGTACGAACTGGCAATCGAAGAACAGGCCTACCCCTTCGAAGAGAAGGCCATCACGGTGCACGAAAAGAACCTCGAGCTGATCAGCGTCGGCATCTACAACAACTGGGTCGACAAGAGCCTCGCGAAGCTGGCCAAGCTGTTGCCGGTGCGCTACGACAAGCCGGAGGTGCCCACCGTGCTCGTGGCTTCGCTGGATGGCTACGCCTTTGAAGTCGAGAGGCCGGCAGCGCCGGCGCAACCGGTGGCGCCAGCCGCGGCGGCGCCGGGCGCCCAGGACGGAAGTCCTGCTGCTGTCGTCATTGAGACAACGGCCGCGTCGGTTGAAGCGGGCGCCGAAGGTGAGAGTCCTGTTCCCGGTGCCGCGCCTGAGGCGGCAGCCGCGAAGGAGGCGCCGGCGGAGGCCGCGCCGGCCGCAGCGTCGACTCCAAGCAAGAAAGCCACGCCGAAGGCCGCGACGGCCAAGGCAAAAAAAGCGAAGCCGGCCGCAGCGGACAAGCGGCGCGCTCGCGGGAGGAAATAATGGAACGATACCCGAAACGCCGTTCAGCAGCAGCACCCAGGGCCGCTTACCTGCTTCTGGCCCTTGGGCTCGTGATTGTCTCCGGGTGTGCAACCGGTGGCAAGGACAAGGTAGCACACATCCCGGACATTCCAGTGCTGGGGAAACCCACCCCTCCAAAGCCGACGGGACCCGTGGTTGAGCGGCTGGCCGATGGCCGGGAAGGCTTTGTCATCAAGGAGTCCTCCAACCTGGACAGCGAGTCGCGCGCCGATTTCGAGCGGGCGCTCGCCCTGATCAAGGAAGAGAACTACTCGAAGAGCGTCGAACTGCTGGAAAAGGTGATCGCACAGGCACCGGGGCTGACGGCGCCCCGTATCAACGTTGCCATTGCCTACAGCCGCATGGATAAGCCGGAGCAGGCCGAGCAGCATCTGAAAAGCGCACTGGAGCTGGTTCCCGGGCACCCGGTGGCGAGCAACGAGTATGGCCTGCTGTTGCGCAAGGCGGGACGTTTTGCCGAGGGTCGAAGCGTCTACGAAAAGGCGCTCGCCTCCTTTCCCGAATATCACCCGATCGAGAGAAACCTCGCCATCCTGTGCGATCTGTACCTGAAGGATTATGTCTGTGCCAGGGAGCATTACGAGATCTACAGCAAGGCGCTGCCCAAGGACAAGCAGGTGAAGCTCTGGCTTGCCGACATGCAGACCCGGACCGGCCACTTCGCCATGAATACCGGGGCGGCGCGTTAGGTTTTCCGCTGAGGCTCTCTCCTCCTCGATGGGAGGGGGGAGGGTGAGGAGCCAACGGGCCCTTCACCCTCTCCCCTGCCCTCCCCCATCGAGGGGGAGGGGGGCTCTTAACAGGGCGTGGAAGGGGACGCTGCTTTGTGCTGCTTTTCCCCGGTTGATACTTGCCTCGCCCCCCCTCCCGCAAGGGGAGGGGGGACTGATTCGCAGGAGTTTTGGAGCTAGACGTAGGTTGGGGTGAACGGACTCACCGTGAACCCCAACGTTGCCGTGAACCCGAACGTTGCCCATGTTGGGGTTCACGAAGAACCCGTTCACCCCAACCTACGGGGTTTTCACAAACCAAGGAGGAAGCTAACGCTATGTGTCCGAAGTTACTTTTCTGCATCTTTCTGGTTCTGTTCCCGGTGGCCATGGTCCTGGCCGAGGATGACAGCGCCAATGTACCTGCCGGCCCCGTTGACCCGGAGGCCAAGATGGTCTCGGGTATGGCGGTCCTGGGCAACAAGGAAGCACCGATGTCGCTTTTCATCGTTCCCTGGAAGACTTCCGAACTGGGCGCGGAGACCAATCTGACCAGAACCTTGAACGAGCGCAATGTGCCGGTGGACCGGGAAGTCTTCCTGCGGGAGCTCGCTTTCCACCAGGTCAGCGTCTCCGGCAAAGACTCGGCGCCTCTGGCAGTCTCACTCGCCAACTCACGTTAAACACCAGTAGTGTCCAGTTAGGGGCTTGCATTGCTCCCCCTCCCTTGACGGGAGGGGGTCGGGGGGTGGGTGAAGCTGCCAATGACGGAACCTGTGGCACCTACCCCCACCCCCTAACCCCCTCCCGCAAGGGGAGGGGGGACTGACAAAGCTGGTTAAAGACCGCATTTTGCGGAATCACCCGACGGGTAAAGTCAACCGCCAAGGAGGCAACAGATGCACACGATTGTAAGGTTTTTTCAAATGGGCGGGTTCTTCATGTTCCCAATTCTGCTGGTGTTCGCGGCCGGCATCGCCATAGCGGTGGAGCGCTGGATCCATCTGAACCGCGTGAAGAAGGAAAACCGCAAGATCTGGGAGGAGGTGCACCCGGTTCTGGCCGAGGGGAATTTCGACAGGGCCCGGGAACTGGTGAACGAGGACGGCGCCACCATCTCGCAGATGCTGGCGATGGGATTGGCGCGCCAGGGGGCGGTCAGGCGCAGGGAAGACATTGAGATCGCCATGGAAGAGAGCCTGATGGAGATCATCCCCCAACTGGAAAAGCGCACGCCGTACCTGGCGCTGCTCTCGAACATCGCCACATTGTTTGGACTGCTCGGCACCATCATGGGTCTCATCACGGCCTTCACCGCAGTTGCCAGCGCGAGCCCCGCTGAAAAGGCCGCCCTGCTCGCCGCCAGCATCTCGGAGGCCATGAACTGCACCGCCTTCGGCCTGATGGCCGCCATCCCGCTGCTGCTGGTCCATGCCCGCCTGACCTCGACCACGGGGCAGATCGTGAGCAGCCTGGAGATGGCATCGGTAAAGGCTCTCAACACCATCTCCACCTTCACCAGGCGCGCATACTGAAAGACTTCGCAATGGCAGCCCAGCACAATTTGACAGGAGCCGATTATGGCCAGACGTAGAAGGAGACAGAAAGAGGAAGCCGAGACGGACATCATGGAGCTGTTGAACCTGACACCGATGATGGATGTTTTCACCGTTCTGGTGGTCTTTCTGCTCATTACTGCCGTTTTTACCAGTATCACCATCATGGAGCTGAGTGTCCCGACCAGCGCCGGCGGAGCCACCGCCAGCACCCCCAACTTCGCCATCGAGGTGATCGTGCGCAAGGCGGGACTGGAGATCGCCAACGGCTCGTCCGTGGAGGCCGCCATTCCCCTCAAGGACGGCAAGTACGATCTTGAGAAGCTGTCCGAACTGCTGCGCAGCCTGAAGGCCACGTACCCGCAGAAGGAAGACGCCACGGTTTTGATGGAGCCGAAGGTGGAATACGATCATCTGATTCAGGTCATGGATGCGGTGCGCAGCGCCGAGGTGCGGGCGGAAGGGGAGAGCGAGGTCGCCAAGGTGGTCCTGTTTCCCAAGATATCCATAGGAGACGCGCCATGAGAGTAAGCAGACGCATGAAACGGCTGGAGCGTAACAACAAGCGGCGTCACGGCCTTCTGAACCTGATACCGATGCTCGACATCCTTTCCGTCCTGGTGTTCTTCCTGCTGTTTCACTCGTTCAACGGGGATATGCCGGAACAGCGGCTCGCTCTCCCCAATTCCGTGGTGGAGACCAAGCCCAGGGGGACCATCGTGGTCTCGGTCACCCCCGAGGCGGTGCTGGTTCAGGGGCAGGCCGTGGCCAGGACCGCTGACCTTCTTGACGACCGCGTCGGGACGGTTCCGGAAGTAACAGAGCGACTGGACCAGATTGAAGTCAGCATGAACCAGCTCAGGACCGAGCCGGCTGTAGAAAATGAAAGCAAGGAAATCACTCTCCTGGCCGATAAAACCATTCCGTTCAAAGTGCTGAAGAAAATAATGACAAGCTGCACGGCTTCTGGATACGGAAAGATCTCACTTGCCGTCATCCAGAAAGCGTCGCAAGCCTAGCGGGTGTGCCTAGTGAATACATCGTTACTGGAACAGGAATTGGCGCCGCTGAACGCGCGGATCGAGCAGGCCCGGGGCACGCTTGGGGAGCTCAGGGATGAACTGCGCGCGGCAGAGGCAGAGCTGGAAACCTTTTCGGTCGACCGGCAGCGTTTCGACGCCCTGCGGGAGGCCTGCAATGTACTGGAGCGGCTGGACCAGCTGGAGGCCGGCCAGCTCTTCTGGGGAGAGCTGCCTGAGTTTAAGGACCGGGCCGGACACATGGCGCGGCTGCGCGGTCGTGTCGCCGTCTTCGACCAGGAGATAAGCGGCGTCCTGGAAAAACAGGCGCAGCTCAAGGTGCAAGTCGACCAGCGCCTGGACGAACTCGATTACCTCTACGACGAAGTGCACGAGGCGCATGCCCGCGACGAGAGGCGCGAGGAGGAATTCGCCATCGACCGGGAGCTTTCCCCGGTTCCGGGGCACCTGCTGGTCATGCCCTGGAGTAACGATCCCGAGACCGAGCGGCGCTACCGCCGCACCATGTCCACTGCGCTCTTTCTCAGCCTGCTCCTTATCATGATCACGCGCCTGGTGACCCTGCCGGTACCGGTACGTCCGCCGGTTGTCGAGATCCCGGAACGGCTGGCGATGATGGTCCGGAAAGAGCACAAGAAGCCGCAGCCGGTTAAAAAGGCCAAGGCGGAGCAAAAGGCGGAGAAGAAAGAGGCGAGCAAGCAGGCCGCGGACAAGGTGCAGGATAAGCCGGTGCAGGAGCGGGCCAAAGCGGGCCCGGCTGAGCCGGTGGCGGCGGCCGCGCCCAAGAAATCGCAAAACACCGGGGTGCTGGCGTTCAAGGAGAGCTTCAAGGATCTTCTGGACGAGGCTCCGGTCGCCAAGCTCGGGGCGGACGCCCGTCTGAGCAATCCAGCTACCCACGCGGCCGGCCAGACCCAGGCGAGCCGCTCCCTGGTAACCATGCAAGGGGGCGGAGGAGCCAGCGGCGGCGTCGGCGGTGCGGCAGTCAGCCGCAACGTGGGAAGCGGCGGCAGCGGCGGAATCGGCAGTGCCGGAGTCAGCCGCACCGTGGGCGGCGGCGGAGGCAAGGACCGGCTGGGGCGCGGGGACGCAGGCTTCGCGCAGGTCAAGAGCACGATCCCTGGACCGGGTGGCAAGGAGGCCAAGCTAACCTCCGGGGGGCGTCCGGCCCGAACCGACGAGGAGATTCAGATCCTGTTCGATCGTTACAAGGCCTCGCTCTACCGCATCTACAACACGGAACTGCGTAAGGATCCGACCCTGCGCGGCAAGATGGTGCTGCGCATTGCGATCGAACCGGGCGGGGCGGTCTCCGCCTGCGCGGTGGAGTCCACCAATATGAACGCGGCAGAGTTCTGCGACCAGATCGTCGACCGGGTCAAGAAGTTCAACTTCGGACCCAAGGAAGGGGTGCCCAAGACGACGATCCTGTATCCCATCGACTTCCTC
>Ga0209212_1008563_pt1 | contig 10944 bp, 7 predicted proteins | sample RifGroC2_FD_183996 | JGI IMG/M metagenome (GOLD analysis project Ga0209212, IMG submission 183996) | Groundwater microbial communities from Rifle, Colorado, USA - Groundwater C2 (SPAdes) (version 2) | ecosystem: Environmental > Aquatic > Deep subsurface > Groundwater | place: Rifle, Colorado... | reverse complement strand
CCCGCCCCTCCCTTTTGCCGTCGCGCCTGGTCGAGACCACCTGGGCCTCAACGGTGTCGCCGTTCAGGTAGCCGGAGAGGTAGCGCGCCGGCACGAACAGGTCCTCTCCCCCCTCCTCCGGCACGACGAAGCCGTAGCCGTCCCGGTGGGTGGAGAGCTTGCCGCGGATGCCGCACGCGCCCCCTGCGGCGGCGTAGACCCGCCCCGGCAGCTTGACGATCTCGCCCGCCTCCACCAGGCGTTCCAGGTGATCCTCCAGTCGGGCCCTCTCGCCGCGGGCGACACCGAGTGCCTTCAGCATCTGCCTGAACTGCACCGGTTCCCCTTTGCCCAGGAGCCTCAAAACAGCATCTTTACCTTTACGCATAGAAAACCCCTCATCGAAAAAACAGCATCGGGCGCATCGCTTCTGCGCCCGAGTTGAAAATAGATATTAATGATAATGCAGAACAGCCTGTGGAAAGTCAATAACGAAGGGCTACAGGCGGGGCTCATCCCCCATCCCTCATCCCTCATCTCCCCCTGCCTCTCGCGCCTTTTTCCTTTGCTATTTGAGGAGACGTCCGGTAAAAATAGGGGTCAGTTTTTGCAACACCGATAAGGGAGTCACCATGCTTTGCCGCACCCTCGCTGCAGCCGTCATAGTTTTCTGCGCCACCCTTCCCGCCTCAGCCGCCATCCTGAACAGAGCTGCCGATGAGGCGCTGAGCGCCGCTGCCGCCCGCATGCAGGTGAAGGATTATCGCGGCGCCAAAGAGGCGGCATCAAGGATGACCGATAAGGGGGCACGCTCCTTTTTGCTCGGCATCTCCGCCTCGCGGCTGGAATCGTGGGAGGAGGCGGCCTCGCAGCTTGCCATCGCTGCCGAGGCCTACCCGATCCTGGCCGATTACGCGCTCTACCACCAGGGGGTCGCCCTTACCAAGCTGCAGCGTTTCGACCAGGCGCTCCCCCCGCTGTACAAGCTTCTCAAGCAGTACCCGGAGAGCCGCCTGGCGCGCCCGGCGATGATCCTTTACGCCGACACGCTGGCGAGCGCCGGTTTCCCGAACGAGGCGCTGCAGAGCTACTCCTCGTTCGTGGAGCGCTACCCCTCGGGGAAAGATTCGATATCGGCCCTCTTCGGTTCGGCCCTTTGCCGCGAGAAACTGGGCGACGCGGCGGCAGGGGCCGCAGTACTGCGCGGCATCTATCTTAACTACCCCGCCTCGCCGTTCGCCGACCAGTCGGCCCGAGAACTGCATAGGCTTTCCGCCGCAGGGGTCAAGGTGGAGCCGTACACCAGCGCGGAACTGTTCAAACGGGGCGGCATCCTGTACGGCCTCGGGCGCTATCTGCAGGCAGCCGAGGCGTATGCCGAGATCCCGCTTGGGGGGGAGAGCGGGGAGTTCATCGGCAGGCTCAGGCTTAAAAAAGGACAGGCGCTCTACAAGGCGAGACGTTATCAGCAGGCCCAGATCACTTTCGCCGGCATCTCAAGCGCCGGCCGCAACGAATCTGACCTCTGGTTCGCCAGAACGTTGGACAAAACCGGCAAGCAGGACGAGGCCTATGAGCTCTACATCAGGCTGGCGGAGGAGCCCAATGGGGGGAGCATCGCCCAGGAAGCCCTCCTGGAGGCGGCCTACCTGAAGCGCTTCCAAAGGAAATGGCAGGAGGCCGTGCCGCTTTTCAAGAGGTACCTGGCAGCGGTCCCGGCCCAGAAAGGCCCCAACGTCCTGTGGGAAGCGGCATGGTCCAGCTATCAGTGCCGCGATTACCAGGCAGCGGCACCCCTTTTCAAAAATCTCGCCGAGCGCGACGATCTCCGGGAAAAGTCGTTGTACTGGCTCGGCAAGACACTGGCGGCCACGGGGGACACCAAGGGGGCGGAAGAGTCCTTGGCAGCGCTCGCCGCGGAATACCCGCTCGGCTACTACGCGCTGATCAGCAACAGGTGGCACAGCGGGGACGACTTCCCGGTCCCGCCCAAGAGTCTTGCCGAGGCGCTGGCGATGCCGGCAGGTTTCGAGCGGGAAAAGGCCCTGATCAGCCTCGGGCTGTTCGATGAGGCGGCCCGTGAACTCTCGATCAGCAAGAAGAACAAAAGCGCCGCCGGAATCGCGAGGCTTTACCTGGAGATGGGGAACTACAACGGGGCCTACCACACCATGGCCAAGGAGAAGCCAAAGCGCGGCGACAAGGAGAGCGGCACCATCTGGGGGGTCACCTATCCCCTTGCCTTCAGGGAGGACGTGGCAAAAAACGCCGCCACGAACGCAATTCCCGAGAGCCTCGTCTACGCCATCATGCGCACCGAGAGCAATTACTTTCCGGAGGCCCTCTCCCCGGTCGGCGCCGTCGGCCTGATGCAGATCATGCCTGCGACAGCCGAGAGCATGTCCAAAGGGGATTCCAAGAGGCTCACCCATCCCGACCTGAACATAAGGCTCGGCGCACGGCACCTGAAGGACCTGCTCGCCGTCTACGACCGGAACCTCACCCTTGCCGTCGCCGCTTACAACGCGGGGTCCGGCAACGTGAAACGCTGGCAGAAAGGCCTCGGCGATCTGCCCCAGGACGAATTCGTGGAGAGCATCCCGTTTCGCGAGACCCGCGAATACGTCAAGAAGGTGGTGAGCAGCATGGAGATGTACCAGCGGCTGTACCGCCTCCCCCCCTACAAGCATCCGGAACTGCAGAAAAGCGTCACCCCTGAAGGAAAAGGGAAAGATGCATCCGGGGAGCAGAAAATCGCGCAAAACATCCCGCAAGGGTAAAGCAGACCGCCGCGACAGCGAAACCGGTTCCCGAGTTGGCCCCTGCCGCAGTTAAACTCCCTCCCTTCACCGGGGAGAGAGTTTTTTTGTGTCACAGCGGCAATAACTGGCGGAATATTGGTTGTGGTAATGCAAGATACATTCAGCTTAACCGGACCGGCGCGGCCGAGTTCTCGAAATCACTTGAATTTTTTCTTGCTTCAACTGACTGAGAAGCCTATATTGCAAGCCGGGTAACCGCCAGATAGAGTAGGCGGAAAAATATGAGAGAGAGGAGATTTATGAAGCGTATTGTTTTGAGTATTGTAATGATCTTAGGCTTTTCTTTGTCAGTTAACGCAGAGACTATCAAGATCGCCGGTTCCGGCCAGATGCTTCCGCTAGCGGTGGAGTTGGGTAAGGCCTTCTCGAAGAAGTACCCCAGCGACACAGTGGAAGTGAACCCTAAATCGCTGGGCCAGAAAAACGGGGTACGCGCTGTGAGTGAGGGTTACATAGACATTGCCACCTCGGCGCGCAGACTTGACGATGAAGAGAACCGGCTCCCGGTGCAGGCGTACGAGATCGCAACCGTAGCGGGGTTCTTCGCCGTGAACCCCACTGTTTCTTCGGTGAAGGGACTCACCAGCCAGCAGATATGCGACATCTACTCGGGGAAGATAAAAAACTGGAAGGAAGTCGGCGGTCCTAATGCGGCCATAGTGGTCCTGACCCGCCCCGAAAAAGATTCCACCAAGATCGTCATGCGCAGGCACCTGCCGGGATTTGGCAAGGTCAAAGAGCCGGCTGAGGTAGACTCAAAACTGAGGTCGAAGGATATGGTTGAGGGGTTGATCTCGACGCCGTATGCGATCGGGATGATCGATGCGATAAACTACGCCAATGCTGCCGGGAAGATGGTGGCGCTTAAACTGGACGGCAGAGACATCACCTCTTCGGCAACTGGGCCGATCCAGCACTACTACAATTTCGTGTTGAACAAGAAACCGGGTGCTGCGGATCTGAGGTTCATGCAATTCGTGAAGTCGCCGGAAGGACAGATGATCATCAAGCAGGAGATGGCACATCCCCTCAAGTTCAACCTGTAACATGCGCAGATCTGCCATCTAATCAGTGGTTGCCATTTCAGGTGCTGTGCCCTCTTGGGGGCACAGCGCCTGCCCCCCCCGCAGACAACCTGCACAAGCTTGCGTACGACCATCTGCCTTCACCAATTTCACACTCTTCCGGGAACTTAGCTACGGAGCTGTCCGACTGCCTGGCCCGTACATTGCCGTCGTGCTCTTACGATTCACGGCACGTGCCGTTGCGCGTATCTGCAACGGCCAGTCGCAGGCTCTCCCGGTTCCCGCGCGAGAAACTTCCATGCATGCTCGGGGTTTTAGGCCACGCAGGGCCGGGCTGTCTCTCGCGATAGCGAGACAGCAACGTGTTGCCTTCCGCACAGTCTGGATGGCGTCGGCGCCCTGGATGAGGGTCGTACGGGACTTGCACCCGCTATCTCTCGCCGGTTTAAACCGGCGCACCCAGACCTGACCCTCCAGACTCTACACAACTTACCCCTCGGCCGACGGCAGAGATCTTCTAATCTTGACATTCCTGTCCCCACTATTACATTTTTCAATTGTTACCCGCGAGAAGGCTATGGCAAAAACTGGTTCTCAGGGGGAAGCATGTCTTACCTTTACACAGATGCAGAACTGTTGGATGGGAACGCAAGAGTCGACGACGGAGCAGGGAACTATCCTGGACAGTGTGTTTCTCTGATAAAGAAATTTACCCATGCTCCTCCAACCTCTCAATGGAAAGAAGGTGCCCGTGTACGCGGGAACTTAGCTTTGAGGGCAGGTACGGCAATAGCAACGTTTATAAACGGCCGTTACCCTAGCTTCGCAACTGGCAATCACGCAGCTTTTTATGTTGGGCAGGATGCTTCGGGGATCTGGGTCATTGATCAATCAACGACCCGGCAGACGATTGAGAAAAGAAAGATTCGGTTCAAAGGCAATATGGGCGGAAATGAGCGAGTAAACGACGGGGATGCATATTCAGTTATCGAGTAGGTGCTAAATGAACATTAATCGCTGTCTCACATTGATGATGCTTACCATGCAGTCGGCAATCGTCCATGCATCTGGAACAGTGCAATGCGCGGCGCAAATTGAAGTGCGGCAAGAAGTGAGCGGGGTCCCGAAGGGATGGCAGGCGTTTGAGCCGAGCACAAAACATCCGCTGATGTCCATTGTGTTTTCAGAAGGCGAGCCGATACACAGGGTCATTCTTTTGCCGACCGGAGAAGAAGGTGGGGCTATCGCGACCTGGACCTTCACCCCCTCTACTGAGGGCTATTGGGTTTCTTGTGGTTACAACAGTACAAGCATTCTCATCTCGCGTAAATTACCCGAAGGGACTGCTTCATGTCGGGTAGAGTACGACAAAGATTTCAACCCTCCACTTCCAAAGAAAGTTGAGTGTGACTGAAGGGGGGCAGTGGGGAATTCTCATTGACACACAAAGCTATAGCAACACTCGGTAGTCGCTCACATGGAGGGCTTCGGCAAGCTTTTTGGCCCAATCCCTTCCCATCTGCCGCTTGCCGTTCTCCAACTCCGAAATGTGCCTCTGCGGTATGCCGGTCAACTCGGCAAGTTGCCGCTGCGTCAATCCTTCACGGTAGCGCGCCCCGCGAAGGGCCATCCCCAGAGGGTTTTCGGCATAACCCAGAAAAGCCTCCTCTACAGTGACGGTGTCGGTTGTCTCAAGGAGCCCGATCTCCTTTGCAAAGTCGCGGAGCATCACGATCTTTTCGCGACTGCCGACGAAGCGGGCCTCCAATGGCTTTTCAATACGGTGCCTTTTCGTGCGTTCCAACATAGGTGATCTCCACTAGGCGGATCTCGCCGCCTATCTCCTGCCATACGGCGACATAGGTCGGTTTGCCTTTCTTGATGTGGCAGTGATGCCGCTTCGGGCCAAGTTTACCGTAATTGGGCCAGTCTCCCCTGACCGGCCCGCTCCGGGAAATTTCGTGCAACAGAAAGAGGAGCGCTCCCTGGACCTTTTCCGGGAGCTTCTCCCTCTGTTTCTCCGCCTGCCGCGTCAACGTTACCACGTACCTCATAATATACCTTATTCGTGTATCAAAGTGTCAAGTGGGAAAGGGATGCGGCAAGCGGTCGGAGCATAGGTTGGGCCAGGAATTAAAAACCCGTTAAGTCTGATGTTAGAGAGTATCGGGCTTAGTTGAACAGTAAACTAGATATCGGCGGATATTGTCGTTGGCTCAATCCCTAAAGAGAAGCGTGAGGTGACGGTTGAATGTCCGAATGTCTAGCCTGCCCCCTGCCCCTCCAGTTCCATGTCTCGCAATATGAAAAATAAACAGGTCGTCCGAGGCAAGAGCGTCATGTTTCTTGACTGCCGCGTCAGTGTAACTTGTAAACTGGAGTGTCCTGCCCAAAATTAATGATTAACGGGTCTTGCTTGTGCAACATGCGAGAAGCGATCTGCTTAGTCTGCCCTTTGGAATAACTGCCCAGTTCTATCAAGCTGATCTGTTTATCAGAATTGGTATCAGCCTGTTTGTTGTTGTTCAACCCCGACAACAGCGTATGAGTAAACAAACCATTGCCCTCGAAACCATCAAGTGCCTCTTCTGCCGAACTGGCCGATGCAAATACATGCAATCCCATCTTTTTGGCTAGCACACTTACCCTCGCATCGTACAGGCCGCTGACCACGCCGTTTATGCCGCCCGCATGGCAGGTGTCAAGGATGTAAAGTTGCGAAAGCGCTTTTATATGCTTGGAGAAGTCCACTATTTCGTTGGCGCCGATCAGTTGGGATGGTTGCAGTGCTCCATCGTAATCGCTGGTGACCATGTAGTACTGTTCGCCGAGTAAAACGCCATGGCTGGCCACAAAAAGCAAGAAGTGATCCGTAGGTTTCACACGGGCAGCAATCTGGTTGATCTTGCCGAGGATGCCTTCTCTGGTCGCTTGTACATTCGAGAGCGTCTCCACAAATGTACTTTGCTCGCCATAGATAGTCGCTGCCTGGGCTTTCCAGCGTGCCGCGATATCGGCTGAGTCTTTCACCGCAAACTTCAGGTTCGACGATTTGTCTTTGTATTGGTCGATGCCAACTGCAAGAATATAAAGTCTGGGGGCAACCGGCGGCTTGCTTGAGGTGAAGTTCACCGTGCTCGCTACCGACTGGATCGAGTTTTGTGCATTGAAGGCGACGACGGAAATGTCATTATCGCCGGTTATCGGTTCGATCTCGACGACCGACTCATACAGATCGGGTTTGGGCGTCGTCAGCACTGCGCCTTTCAATGACGCATCCTTGACCGCAACTACGGAAATGCCGCGCATCTGGCTGACCAGCACCTCGCTGGTGACCTGTTTGGCCTTCTTGCCCAAAAGGCTGTCGGGCATTTTGCGGGCGGCACCATCGGACTTGACCAGCTTGCCATTGTGGAACACGCGCACTTCGCCAATTCCACCTCCACTCGATTTGATGCGGTACGTAACTTTCACCGTATTGGCTGCACTGGGTCCGGGGGCCTCGACCTTCTCGATCACCGGTGGCGGGTTCTTGATCGCTTCGGCGATGGTCAACGTCACCATGCCGGCAGTATCCTTGCCGGCCAAGGCCGCTTCCACAATATCGGGGCGGTAGAACACGTCGTAAAACTGGTCGATGCCGTAAACGATCATCCCCATGCGAAAATTGAGGTTCTCGGCGGCTTTGGGTGAAGAGGTGCTGAAGTAGCCTTCAGGCGTCATCGACAGCCATTCGCCATCGTCGAATTCGACCATCTGAATAATTTCCTTGCCGGTAGCAGCTTCCCAGATGCGAGCTGTCGTATCCGCACTCCCTGTCAAGACAAGGCGGCCATCCGGACTGAAAGAAACGGATTTCACTTCGCCGGAATGTCCCACAAGAGTGCGAATTTCTTTACCTGTGGCCACGTCCCATAGCTTCGCGGTATTGTCCGTGCTTCCGGACAAGGCAAGCTTCCCGTCAGGGCTGAAAGCCAGAGCATTCACATGACTGGAGTGCCCCGCAAAGCTCCGTATTTCCTGTCCTGTAGCAAGATCGAGCAACCGTACGGTGTTCATGTAGGCGGACAAGGCGTAACGTCCGTCCGGGCTGAAAGTTGCTGCCTGAGTAAAATCCTTGAACGTACGAACCAGCGTGCCAGACTCGATATCCCATAATTTTAGGGCTTCAACATTACCAGCAGACAGCAGTTGTTTTCCATCCGGGCTCAAGGCAACGAAATGCATTATTGTCGTATCGGCACCCGTCAGCGTGCGAAAATTTTCGCCCGTCGCAACATCCCAGAGTCGGATCGTTCCGTCGATATGGGTGCTCGGTATTCCAGCCCACATACTTTTCTTGCCAGTGCCCATGGAGATCACGTGCCGTCCGTCACGACTGAAGGCAACCGACCTCACCACGCCCGAATGCCCGGTAAAAGTGCGGATCAATTTTCCAGTAATGACGTCGCGAAGCTCAATCACACCCTTAAGTGTAGTATCGTGGTAAGCAGAGAGCATCTGACGTCCGTCAGGACTGAAGACAACAGGTGTCGAACGGGCATTTCCTTCAGGGGTATGCACGCTGTCTACAACGCGCTTCATCCTGCCTGTGGCGACATCCCAGCTATTCATTACATCGGATTTCCCCGACATTATCCGCCCACCGTCTGTACTGAAACCAAGCTGCCTCAGTCCGACCTCCTCCAGCCCGAGCTTGCCCAGTTCCGATGAATGTCCGCTGAAGCGCCGAAGCTGCTTACCTGTGGCAACATCCAGAAGCAGGATATCTCCAAAGCCGACAGACAACACCTGGCGGCCATCGGGGCTGAAAACGGCCCCCTCGGAAAATCTGAAACCTGCCGGCAGAGAAGACTGGTCCACAAAGGCATCAACTGCCTTGCCGGCCGCCAGATCCCAAAGTTTTGCTCCGCCGCCACCCGCGGTTATCCCTAGTTTCCCATCCGGACTAAAGGCAACGCTGCGCACCATCGTTGAATGGCCGTTCAGACTGTGAATTTCCCTGCCGGTTTCGAGATCCCATAGTTTTACGATCGCATTTGCTAATCCGCCAGACAAGGCTTGCCGACCGTCGGGACTGAACGCTACGGAATTCACCGGCGAGGAGTGGCCATCCAGATCGCGAATATGCTGCCCTGTGGCGACATCCCAGAGTCTGAGCACATGATGAATTTTGCCAAACAGCCCGGCAGTTCCGTACAGCTCGGTTGACAGCACTTGGCGACCGTCCGGGCTGAAGGCGACCGAACGCACGAAACCCGATGATTGCTCAGGCAAGACCATGGTGCGGACATTTAAGCCTGTGGCCAGATCCCATAATTTAACCTCCTTCCCTCCGCCCGACAACACCCGTCGGCCATCCGGACTGAATGCAACTGAAACGTCCAGTTCCGGATGTCCTTTTATGGCATAGATGGTTTCCCCCGTAGCCATTTCCCAAAGTCTCCAGCTCCCATCCTGACAGCCTGCCAGCGCATAGCGGCCGTTCGGACTGAGCGCGACGGAGGTCACCCTCTTGGTATGCCCAGTAAAGGTGCGAATCTCCCTGCCCGAGGCGATATCCCATAATTTCACGTTATTTCCTGAGCCGGACAGCGCGAATCGCCCATCCGCACTCATCGCAACAGCAGTTGAAGCCTGCCCAATCTGCACAAAAATCTGCGGCTTGTTATCCGTATCCGCCATTGTCGTGCCACCATCGAGTGTCCAGCCCTTGGGAGGTGAAACAACCGTCAGATGAGGTGAAACAACAGCCAGAATCTGCACGCCGACCTTTCCGCTTTTGAGCTTGACCACCACCTTGGCCTTGTTGCGGACCACCACCATATCGATGTTTCCGTTTGCAGAAGAATGCCCCGAGACAGCCGTGACGAACGACAAAGCGTTATCAATCGGTTGACCGGCATAGTTCACGATAACATCACCCATCTCTTCCTTGGCAAGGTCGCTGATGCGAATCCCTGCAGCATCTGCCAAGGAGCCGACAACGACACCGGTTACCAATACTCCCGTTCCGTTTTGAAACAGATCGTGACGACTTTGGCGGAGTTCTTGTAGCGCATGCGTGCCATATACGACCGATGCCTGGGTGCTCTGCCGCATGGCGGGAGCCTCGGCATGGGCGAATTGTGGGGACAGAAAAATCACCAGCACCGTAAATACAAGCCATATTTTTTCCATGCAATTCTCCGTACTGCCGGATAGGCTTGTCATTTTACTTCGAATAGCAGTTTTAGTGGTTTGCGCCATGAGCTCCACAATTGGTGACAGGCCCCAAAAGGATCACGCCGGTCAGCCAGACCAGGATTATGTATCTGAGGTGCTGCAGCCTGGTCATCACAACTAACTGCCACGAACCGGCCACACAAAGCATTCCATTCTCTTACGATCGTATCCCTTGCTGCCATCCGAGCGGACTAACCATGCCTCATCACCGTAGGTTGAAGACGTCCAATAGCCGTAAATACCACTCACCCCATTGAATCCATGGGAGTTAAACCACTCTGTGAAGTTAGCATCAACAAAAAAGCTGGAAGGTGTCAAACCCCTCCGCACAAAAGATGTAAGCTCCTCTTTCGTCGGCAGCCTCCAGTCATTGTAACCTCCGTAGGTTAGATTATTCACCCAGTTCATGGCGTCGTTCCAGCTCATTCTGGTGCCGGGCAAATTACCATTGCGAGCCCAGCTGAGACCGGTTTTGGGGTCAGTGTAGAAGGGCCTCGCGAGTTCTGCTGCTTCCGCCTCAGCTCTCGCCTTGCGTTCTGCTGCTGCAGCCGCCTGAGCTTTCTGTTCGCGCTCTGCAGATACCGCGTCAGCTCTCCGTCTGCGCTCCGCCACAGTGATAAATTCGCCATCAACATATTCATAGACATTGCTGTCAGAATCATTAGCAAGCACAGCGGTGATCACCTCTCCGCTGCCTGCCTTCAGCGTCACCTGCGGACGCACCAGTCCGCTACTGTATTCTTGCTTGAATTTTCGGGCTGAGTCTCGCGGCAGTTGAATTCTGCCGCTCATGGCGAATTCAATTCCCAGCTGAGCTCTGTTCTTCAAATTCAGCGGGAATTGCTCCTTGTCCACGTCATAAGGGCCGAGTTCAAGGGCAATAGTCGAGGAAT
>Ga0209212_1008562_pt1 | contig 10945 bp, 12 predicted proteins | sample RifGroC2_FD_183996 | JGI IMG/M metagenome (GOLD analysis project Ga0209212, IMG submission 183996) | Groundwater microbial communities from Rifle, Colorado, USA - Groundwater C2 (SPAdes) (version 2) | ecosystem: Environmental > Aquatic > Deep subsurface > Groundwater | place: Rifle, Colorado... | reverse complement strand
TATATCCTGACACAAACTCCTTTGAACCCCGGGAATTCCGGCGGCCCGATGATCAATGGTGACAAGAAGGTGGTTGGCATAGCAACTGCAATTATATCCGGCGCAAACAATGTGGCGTTTGCCTTACCGGTGCAGTACCTTGTGAAGCTTTTTCCGCGGCTCGTTGCCGAAAAAATTGTCAGGCACGCCACAACCGATTTTATGTACTTTAACGCATCGAGCGTCCCGCCGCTGTTTTTTGAAGCACAGGGCCTGGAGTATCCTCCCACCCAAAACCGCATTCTCGTTTTATCGCAGTCGCAGAATCCCAATGTGGACATTCGTCCCGGGGATACAATTCTTAAAATGAATGATTCAGTGATTACTGATGCATGGACGTTGGAAAGAGAGATTTTTTTCCGCTATAAGCCCGGGGAAGAAGTTGAGCTTACTCTTATGCGCAACGGCCAGAGTCTTAAAAGAAAGATTATTTTGAGTGAGTTTGTTATACAATATGCACCACGCGAGGGAAAGGGTAAAGAAAAAGAATAAGTACCAAGGCGATCTTTATTTAAGAGATCGCTTTTTGTTTTTCAATAGCTTCGGAAAGAATTTGGCAGTATAAATTAAGTCCGACTTTATTAATGGCGCCGGATTGCTCGCGACCAAGTACATTTCCCGCGCCGCGGATTTCCAAATCACGCAGGGCGATTTCATACCCTTGACCGAGTTCGGAATATTCTTTCAGCGCTTCCAGGCGTTCTGCAGATTTTTCGGTTAGATGGCGGGAATTATATAGAAAATACGCAAAGGCCTTGGTAGCACTCCGGCCTATTCTGCCGCGCAGTTGATGGGCTTGGGCCAGTCCGAGGCGCGTGGCATCGTCCACAATCAGGGTATTGGCTGATGAAATATCCAACCCGTTTTCTATAATGGTGGTGGCGATAAGTATATTTATTTTTTTCTCGCGGAATTGGTTCATAATCTGAATGATTTCTTTTTCTTTCATGCGGCCATGAATAATGCCTATTAACGTGTCATTCTGAGCCGCAGGCGAAGAATCTTTTCGAGATCCTTCATGGAGTTTAGGATGACGATCAGAAAGACAATTCTTTATTTTTTCTTTTATTGCATCCATGGTCTCAATCCTATTATGCAAAAAATATATTTGTCCGCCGCGCCTAATTTCATGCGCTATGGCTCGGGCAATCGTTTTCTCCGAATAAGGCAGGATAAAAGTATCTATAGGCAGACGATCGGGCGGCGGAGTATCCAGTCGGGAAATCGCCCGAAGTTTGGTCAGAGCCAGAGACAGGGTTCGCGGAATCGGCGTGGCTGAAAGCGAGAGTATGTCCACCTCCGCGCGCAAATTTTTAAAATACTCTTTTTGCTTGACTCCGAAGCGCTGCTCCTCGTCAATAATAACAAGGCCGAGGTTTTTGAAATGGATATCGGATGATAACAGGCGGTGGGTGCCGATCGCGCAATCAATTGAGCCATTTTTAAGTCCTGCCAAAATGTGTTTTCGTTCGCGAGGCGAGGTTAGGCGTGAGAGCATTGTGGCGGTTATGGGTAACCGGTCACTAATTCTGTCGTTAAATGTCTTTTCATGTTGGGCGGCCAGAACGGTAGTGGGCGCCAGCAGGACAACTTGTTGGCCCGAAGTTATGACGCGCAGCGCGGCGCGCAGCGCCACCTCGGTTTTCCCAAATCCCACATCTCCGCATAAAATCCGATCCATGGGATGTTGGTCAGATAAATCATGCATAATTTCTTTTTCGGCTCGCAACTGATCCGGCGTTTCCGTAAAGGCAAAAGTGTGGCGTAATTCTTTTTCCATAGTTGCATCACCCATGTAGGGAGAACGTTTTGCCTCAGCTCGTTTTTTATACAGTTCCATTAATTCTTGCGCCATTTTTTGCGCGTCTTCGCGTATCCGGCGGGTCGTTTTTTGCCAGATAGTTCCGCCTAAGCGGTGAATCCGCGGAGTTTCAAATCCAACATAAGGAGAAAGGCGGTCTTTCTGGGTGACGGGAACATACAGCCGGTCCGGTTCTTTGCCTAGAGCAGGCGCCGCATACTCAATGATGAAGAAATCCGAAGCACGAAATCCTAAATTCGAAACAATATCTAAATTCCAATTTTCTAAATTTATAACGTTTTGAACATTTGAATTTTGAATTTGAGATTTGTTTAGAGTTTCGGATTTAGAGTTTAGAGTTTGATCGGTATTTTTCAAGATGCCTTGAAAAATACCGATGCCGTGGTCCACATGCACCACATAACTTCCCGGGGACAACTTTTCTATTGAAGTCCGACTTCGATAGAAAGGAAGTCGGACTTCGGCGGGCTTTTCTTCCCGCTCTTTAATGGTTTCTATGATGTTTCCGGCAAATTCAATGAGATACGGTTTTTCGGTATTAATCGGCCAAACTTCAATAATTCCTCCGCGTACGGCAAAAAGTCCTTGGCCGGATACGGTATGACTCCGTTCGTACCCGAAATCTGTCAGGCGCCGTAAAATTTCAGCTGGGCGTATAGCCAGATCTTTTTCAAGAAACAGCGTATTGTCGCGCCACCACGGATGGATGCCAAACGCGCGTTTGATCGAATCGCGATTTTCTGTAAACCATAAAGTGCCCCGTTCCAGATTTTGGGGGGATATGCTTACTATTAACAGTTCGCTTATTACATCTGACATCTGACATTTAACATTCGGCGTTAAATCAAAGTCAATTGTCAAATGTCAATCGTCAGATATTTTTGTTAATTATTCCCACTGCTTTTTCTTGTTCTCCGGCGGCAAACATTTCAAGCTCTTCCATAATTTTTTTCTCTAGTTTTTTTATTTGTTTTTGTTCATCCGGCTTTAGTTTTTGGAGCACTAATTTTTTCGCCTCCACCCGTTTCTTTTTTTGAATGCCGATGCGGAGCCGCCAAAAATCAAGAGTGCCCAGTGCCCGTTTTACCGACTCCACGCCTTTGTGCCCGGCCGAGTGCTTGCCGAAAGAAAGTTTGGCGCGGCCCAGCATAATGTCGGCGTCGTCATGGAGTATTATAATATCCTGGGATTTTATTTTATAAAATTTAGCGATCGGACCCACGGCGTTCCCGGATTTATTCATAAAAGTATCGGGTAGAAGTAGTATCGTTTTTGTTTTTTCAAATTTCCTTTCAGAAATTTGGGTGTTCCATTTTTTTTCAAACTTAAATTCCGGAAAATAGATTTTTTTCCCGGCTGATTGTGCGGTTTCGCGTCCGATATTGTGTCGGGTTCCGAGGAATTTATCTCCGGGATTTCCGAGGCCTACAATAAGAATCATATATTAAGCGAGGCACTATGCATTCTTGCGAAATTCATTTAGGCGCGATCGTTCTCCAAGCGAGGTATCATGCGGTTCGAGGCAATGGGAGGGCAAACAGCTTGGTCTTCCGCGAAGCGGAAGTGTTTGCCCGACCCCGCAGGCCGCCGCCGGAGCGGCCGAGGACTTGCCGAGAAACATATGATGCCGAATAAAATTTTGTCTGCGCCGCAGCACTTGAGCAAAATGCATAGTGTTGAGTAGTTTCTTGCTTCTTGATTCTTTTTCAAGTATAATCCAAGTTATGATTGAAGGCAACCCGGAGGGAATATTACCCGAGGAAAATGTCAAACATGGTTGGAGGGTTGAAATATGGGATATCACTAAAGTTGTTATAACCTCGATTTTGATAGTTCTTCCCATACGTTATTTTATTGTTCAGCCCTTTATTGTGCGTGGCGCGTCCATGGAGCCGAATTTTGAAGACCGGCAATATCTGATCGTGGACGAGGCGTCTTATTATTTTCGCGAGCCCGAGCGCGGGGAGACCATTATTTTCCATTATCCCAGAGATCCGAGACAATATTTTATTAAACGTATTATCGGGTTGCCCGGAGACATAGTGCAACTTACGGGCGGCGCGGTGCGGATTATTAATAAAGAATATGAACAGGGTTTCACGCTACAAGAATCTTATCTTATGCCGCCGGATCGGCCCACCCGGCCGGACATGCGTACAACGCTGGGCGAGGATGAATATTTTGTGTTGGGAGATAACCGGGATGCCAGTTCCGACTCGCGAGTATGGGGCATTCTCCCTCGGAAGCTGATCGTGGGCCGCGCGTTTTTCCGGGTACTTCCGCCCAAGAGATTCGGATTTATGCCGGACTATTCAGTTTCTTATTAGGCATTAACAGCACGAACAGTTTATATACGAACAGCACGAACAGAAAAACTGTTAGCGCTGTTCGCTACTGTTTGCGCTGTTCGCGATTTATGTCTAAACAAAAATCTCAAGAAAAAGATATAATTGCCTCGCTGGACCGTTTGCCGGCGCGCGAGGAAATTTATGCAAAGCTGCAAAAAAAATTCGGTTCTTTGGCAGAATACTACGGATTTGAACCGATTTTTACTCCGCCGTTTGAACGGTACCGCCAATTTTTACCCCTGATTAAAGCCGGTTTTTTGGATGAGCGGATCCCGGTGCAGTGCCGTTGCGGGCTGGACAACGACTATATGCTCCGGGTATCGGGCATTTTGTCCGCGTTACGCGCATATATTTCCCATAAGATGAGTGATAGGCCCCAACCGGTGAAGCTTGCTTTTGAGGGAGAAGTTTTTTTTGCCGAATCCCGGCGCGATGCGACACTGCATGGCCGGTATGAATGCGGTTTGCTAATGGCGGGGGAAGAGGGACCGGTGGCAGCCGCCGAAATAGTGCAAATTATCTGGAAGATTTTAGATGGCATCGGCGTGGATGTGGGAGACCTGGAATTGCGGGTAAATGCGATTGGTTGCGTGTCTTGTTATCCTTCGTTCCGGTCGGCATTAGCCGCATATTTTCGTTCACGTGCCGCGCGACTTTGCCGTAGTTGCCGTAAGGCAGCCAAATCGCGTCCGGTGCGGGCCTTGTCTTGCGCGGATGAGAAATGTAAAATTTTTGCCAAACACACCCCCCAAGTTCTTGATTTTTTGTGCGACCAGTGTAAAAAACAACTGCGCGGATTTTTGGAATTTTTGGATGAGCTGAAAATTCCGTATTATTTGGATCCGCGGTTTTTCCGCGATGGCTTATGGTTTAACACTCTAATTTTTGAGTTTTCCGGCAAGGCCAAAGAGAAGCCGATACCTGCGGCAGTGGTAGATGATAACGGAGTAAAAGGCGATGTCGCGAGTGAAAGCGGTATTTTGTCTGGCGCGGATCATGAAACCGCGATCATAATTGGCGAGGGCGGCGGGTGCACCAGGGCGGCCGAACTTATCTTCGGCAAGCGTGTTGAAGCTGTGGGATTTGAATTGTATGTTGATCGACTGATTGCATTTTTATCGCGCCGGCGGCTGGTTGGCGCTCAAAAACCAATCATATATTTGACTCATTTAGGAGATTTGGCCAAGCGTAAAAGTTTGGCGTTGATGGAGACATTGCGCAACGGAGAAATTGAGGTGAAAGAATCGCTGAGCCGCGATTCCATAAAATCGCAGTTAAAACTTGCTGAAAAAGCGGAAGCAAAATTTGCGCTTATCATGGGACAGAAAGAAGCGCTGGATGATACGATTATCGTGCGCGAAGTGGGATCCGGAATTCAGGAAACAATTTCGCAGGAGAAATTGATTGACTTTTTGAAAGCGAAACTTAAGAAATAAAGCATTTCCTATGAAAGTACGAAATTGTACGAAAATACGAAAGAGTGGTTAAAAAAAATAAATTGCGAGCGTGGATATTTTTCGTACTTTCGTGTTTGTTCGTAATTTCGTAGGAGACAACTATGTCATGTCTTTTTTGTAAAATAGCATCTGGTGAAATTCCGTCCGAAACATTCTATGAAGACGGGGATGTCCGCGTTTTTAAAGATATAAACCCCAAGGCCCCGGTGCATTTACTTGTGGTTCCTAAATTGCATATTCAGTCAATAGCTCATTTGGCAACGAATCACGGAGATGTTGTCGCCAAAATAATCTATGTCGCAAAGCGTGTAGCCGCGGATCAGGGCTTGACCGGATATAAATTAGTGTTTAATGTGGGCCGGGAAGGAGGACAGGTAATTGACCATCTGCATCTGCATCTGCTTGGCGGATGGGGAAGCAAGGAGGAGAGAAACGTTGATGTTTAGTTTTACGAAATACGGATCAGTACGAATGTACGAATTCGTAAATTCGTAAAAATTCGTATTTCGTAAAATCATGGTGGAGATTCGTAAAAAAGAAGGCGAGACCCAAGGCGCGTTTTTGCGTAGGTTTTCTCGTTCCATGCAGCGCTCCGGCGTTTTGATTCGCGCGCGGGGAAATCAGTTCTACGAAGCCAAGCCCACGAAGCGCGTGATGAAGGAAAGGGCGTTGCGAAGGATTGCGGCCGGTAAAGAGAGAGAGTGGCTGGAGAAGTTGGGAAAATTGACGAAAGAGGAAAAGTAGAACTCGGTACTGCACGTTCCGCGCAAGAGTTACGGCACGGACAAATGGAGCCGAAAAGAGAACGGGAATCCTCCGGCAGAGCCGGTTTCCCCTATTCTCTTTTCTCACCATTTGTTATTCGTGCCTCCACAATTGCGCGGAGCCGTACAGCACCTCGTTTAAGAAATTTTCGTAATGAAAGAGTGATGAATTGTTCTTATTGTATACGCCTTACGGCGTTTTTTGTTTGCACATTTTTGTGCTTGCCGCGAAGGCAGTTAAGGGGGGAATTCCGCGTCGTCCTCGCTCTCAAATTCAGAACATGCGAGCTAATGGAAATTTTTACATAGAAATGTCATAATGATCGCATGAATGTTTCATCGTTAGATATTTCGATTTTAGTTATTTATATTTTGGCTTGTCTTAGCCTCGGTCTTTATTTGAGCAGAAAGGAAGGAGCGGAGGGATATTTTGTTAATAACAGAAAGACAAAGCCACTATTTCTAATTTTCACGGCTTTATCCACAAGCGTTGGAGCTGGAACAGTACTGGGTGTAGCCAGTGCCAGTTTTCAAACGGGGATTTCATTCGGCGTCCTTTTTATGATTGCTTCGGGTTTGGGTTGGACGTTAATGGGCTATCTTGCTCCAAGGATTAAAAAATTTGGCGATGAGCAAAGGGCATACACTTTTGGAGATTATCTCTTTCATCAATATTCGGACAGAACACGAAAAATAGGTCGGCTAGTTGTTTTAATTGCTTATTTTTTCGCGACAGGAATTCAATTTGTCGCTTTCGCTCAACTGATAAATGTTACGACGAATTTATCTTTCACACCCGCTCTTTTGATTGTTGCGTTAGTAACAGTTATATACACAGTTGCCGCAGGTGTGAGAGGAGATTTTTATACAGACGCACTTCAATTTTTTGTAATGTTTCCTGTTTTCATTTTCCTTTTCATCAAGGGATTTTCGTTGGTGGGTATTCAAGAACTTTTTATTCTTCCCGATGGTTTTTTAAGTTTATACAATTACAGTGGTCCTATATTTTTCTGGGCGGGAGTTTTGTTTGGATTTCCACTAATTTTGACATCAGTGGACGCGTGGCAACGTATATTCGCGGCTGTTGATGAGAGAACCGCAAAGATCGCTTTTTATTTCTCCGGCGTACTTAAAGTCGGAGTGATTGGAGCTTCTATCTTCATTGGGTTGCTTGCTTACCACATCGTGCCTCAGGCTGATTCTGATGGAGCGATGTTTGCATTGATGGCGGAAATTCTTCCATCCGGTTTGCTTGGTTTGGGATTAGCTAGTGTTTTGGCAATTATCATGTCCACTGTTGATACTGGAATCATGGTTGGCTCCGCAACTATTACAAAAGATTTTTTTCTCGCTAAACACCCAAACGTTTCAGAAAAAGAGATTCTTAAAGTTGGAAGAATTTCCGCCTCACTTTTTGGGCTTGTTGGGCTTGCACTCGCATATTTTGTACAGGATATTGTAACTTTGGCTATTGTGTCTGTTCAGGTTCTGCTGATTTTTGCACCAGCGTTATTGGGTGGTTTGGTTTGGAAAGTGAAAAATGAAAAATCAGCATATTGGAGTATCTTGCTAGGTTTTTTAGTCACTTTAATTATTTTGCCAATCAATGTAAACCTCGCATTCATTCCAGGACTTCTTGTTGCAATCATTGTGTATATTGTTCCGATTTTTCGAGAGAGAAGGTTGGCAAGGGTTTAATTTTTATGGATCGCATGTTCTGAATTTGAGAGCGAGGACGACGCGGAATTCCACCCTTAACTGCCTCTCGCGGCAAACCCCAATGCTTGGCATCGGGGTCTTCCTTTGTGCTTGACAAAACAAAACGGATTTGATATAATGCTATCAGGTCTTGTGATAAAGGAATATGACAATGGACATAACTGGTGTGATGATTTGGCTGGTTGCGCAATGGTGGTTTTATCCCGTGGCGGTTTTCTATTTGTTTTTCGGCGCCTGGTTTGGGTTGCTGAATTACTGGGTCGCGAAGGAGACCGACAAATATCCTTACTGGCTTCGGTTCGTTCTATATCCCATTTCAACTATTTTACGCGAGGGTTGGATGAACAACACTGTGACCGGCTCTTTTTTCACGTCAATTTGTAGAGGAAGATACGTAAATCTTGCCGCTGTAACTGAAGTGTTTCATAATGATAATCCAGAGGCCGTATGCGTAGTCGTGTTCAGTTTTTTTTGGCTGTTAAAGGTTTTGCTTAATTTATTTGTTTCGGCAGCCATATTCGCGTTGAGCATACTGGTAGTCGTGTATGCGATCATACTGGTTGTTGTTTGTCTGGTTTTGAACACCATAGTAGACATTGTGCTAAGTGGCGTATCAGCCATGTTTCGTATTGTCAGCCCCGCCACCAAAGTCAAGAAAAACGCGTCGTAACATCCAGTTCATCTGCCGGAAAGTCCCTTCCGGCTTTTTTGTTTGTCAGGTCCGAAAATAAAAAAAATCCGAGGAGAGGGCCTCGGAATGATTACTGGTTGACCTTTTGCGCCAATTTGTTATGCTAAAAACATGACTACAGCGACAATTGATCGTACAAAAAACTACTTAATAATTAAGATTCCTCTACGCGGTTTGAAAAGGCGCGAGGTGGTAACTTTTGATCCCAAAGATGAGGAGTTAGTAAATGAAGGACTTAAAGCAATCGCCGAGGGACGGGTGAGTAAATCTTTCCGAAACGTCCGTGAAGCCATATTACATCTTAAAAAACTATGAGGACCCAATTCGTCGAGCCATTTGAAGATAAATTTAAGAAATTGTCCCAAGAAGTAAAAGACAGTTTTTATAAACAGATCGGATTCTTGGCCAATAACTTAAGGCATCCCTCGCTTCGCGCTAAAAAGTTTGATGAGGAAAAAGATATTTGGCAGGCCCGTGTAGACGGGCATTATCGTTTTTACTTTCAAATCAGGGGAGACACTTATTTCATTTTGAACATACGAAGACATAAAGATTAAAAAGTATGCTGGATAAAATTCAAAATGATATCAAAGACGCAATGCGCGCGAAGGACGAATTGCGGCTTTCGGTTCTGCGGATGTTGTCTTCCGCGATTCATAACCGCGAAATTGAGAAAAAGACAAAAAGCGGCGAGCCGGAGCTTTCGGATGAGGAAATTCTTGCGGTTATCCGCTCCGAAGTTAAAAAGCGGCGGGATGCGGTTGATGGTTTTACTAAGGGCGGGAGAATGGATATGGCGGAGAAAGAGCAGGCGGAATCAAAAATTTTGGAGAGCTATCTTCCGCAGGAATTGTCGGATGAAGAAATAGAAAAAATTGTGAAAGAAGTTATCATGTCAATGGGTGAGGTTACGGCGAAGGACTTTGGAAAAGTAATGGGCATGGTGATTAAGAAGATCGGCGGACAGGCGGGTGGCAATCGAGTTAGTGCCATGGTTAAAAAGCTGCTCATTTGATTTTTTATACCCTTTTGTATTATACTTGTTTGTAGGAATCCGTCGCGTTGTTAACACTTTTAACCTTTCGGGGTAAAGTACAAACAACATGACAATTCACAAATCTACACGGCTCACTCCCGTTCAAAGAAAGGAGATTGCCGATCGATATTTTAATAAAAAGGTTCGAATAGCCACATTAGCACGTGAATATCGGGTAAGCAGGAATAGTATCTACCGCATTCTCAATCGTGCTCGCGTAAAGGACTACAGTGTCCATAAGAGCACCAACAAGCGCTATCAGTGCCTAAAATACGGAATTAAACGGCTGGCTAAGGTCGAAGCGGCGCTTGAGAAAAAACTGAAAAGCCAAGCCCTTCGCTACCACAAGGACTATCCGGGCGAGATGATGCACTCTGATAATACGGAGTTGCCCATGCTGGAGGGCGAAAAGCGCACCGACAAGCCCGAAACTCTGTATATCGCGATTGACGACTTCTCACGAGAACTGTATGCGGCTATTCTGTCCGACAAAACCCAATATTCCTCAACGGCATTTCTCTCGCAGGTCTTGGAAGAATGTCCCTACACGATTGAAACCTGGTATACTGATAACGGAACCGAATACAAAGGCAACTCCCGCAAGCATGAATTCATGAGGCTTTGCCAAGAAAACGGCATTAAACAATCCTTTACCAGACCGCATACTCCGAGGACCAACGGCAAAGCGGAACGAGTGATAAAGACTATCCAGGATATGTGGCTGAAGAAGACCCGGTTTACCTCAAGGATTCACCGGAAACAAGAACTTATCAGATTCGTGAACTACTACAACACCGTTAAACCGCATAAAGGCATCAACAATCGTACTCCAATGGAACAACTTATCAATTATTTTTATCCGCAGGAACTGTGAACAACGCGACTAGTTCCTACATCTTATGATAATACATTTGTTCCGATTAAGTCAAAAACTCGATAACCGCCACAGGCGAATACATTGAGAACACTTTTTAAGCGAGCAGACACGATAGCGGAAATTCTTTGAGGAGACCATGGCGAGGCCTTGCGGGCATGGTTCGCGCCATAGGCGCGAGAGCAAGGCCGGCGC